>JACKQG010003573.1_pt1 | contig 18906 bp, 16 predicted proteins | sample 8237621 | NCBI WGS metagenome assembly JACKQG01 (sample SAMN15677084, study PRJNA649215) | marine metagenome | biome: marine; feature: Black Sea; material: saline water; isolation source: suspended particulate matter (SPM) from the Black Sea western gyre | collected 2013-06-09/2013-06-10 | depth... | reverse complement strand
GCTTTATCTCATCCATGGTCTGAAGAACAGCAGCATCTTTAAACACATCCTGTTCTGAGGATTCATCCTTCTCCCTGAGCTCCATAATTTTCCTGCCCATCTCACTGTAAAGCTCATCCATCCTGCCTTTAAGCTTTGAAGCTTCATACAGCAACCTGCCGGCCGAGGTCTGAGTCTGAATACGTTCCGCCAAAAAACGGGCTACCCATTTTAAGCGCGTAATACCTGTATACAGATTTTTCTTAATTTGTTCCATATCATCCTCCTATAACCGTAAATATCGGTTTCATATCAGCTTATGCATTCAACTTTTGATTAGATCGCTTTTAGTTGCCCATTTCTTCTCAAGCATTTGCCTGAGAAGAGGGTATCCCGTAAGATTGGCATCGACATCAGCAAGTTTGAATGCCTCTTTGCGGGCTATTTCCAGCAGATCTACATCCCGTAATATATTAGCAATTTTAAGCTCCGGAATACCTGACTGCCGCGTCCCGAAAAAATCGCCCGGACCCCTTATCGCAAGATCCTCTTCTGCAATCTTAAAGCCGTCACTTGTGAATTCCATCGCCTTAAGGCGCATTTTGGCCTCTTCACTAAACGGCGGGTATACCAGCAGCAGGCAGTACGATGCATATTCACCCCTTCCAATCCTTCCCCTGAGCTGATGAAGCTGGGCAAGACCAAACCTCTCCGCATGCACAATCACCATAAGAGATGCATTCGGGACATCAATGCCAACCTCAATAACCGTAGTCGAAACAAGAATATTAATCTCTCCCAGCTTAAACCTTGTCATAACAGCATCCCGTTCATCCCGACTCATTCTGCCATGTACAAGCCCGACCTTACGGTCAGGGTACTTCCTGCCAAGCGCCTCAGCACCATCAATAGCTGATTTCAGATCTATTTTCTCCGACTCTTCTATTAGCGGATAAACAACATACACCTGCCTTCCCATTTCAAGCTGCTCTTCAATCTTTTGAAACACCGCTGATTTTTGAGATGAAAAGCATATCTTCGTAACAATCGCCTTTCTTCCAGACGGGAGTTCATTAATTACCGATATATCCAGGTCTCCATACAGAGTCATGGCAAGAGTTCTGGGAATAGGGGTGGCAGTCATGATTAATATGTCAGGGGTTTCCCCCTTCTGCCTCAGCGCGGCCCTCTGGGCCACTCCAAACCGATGCTGTTCATCTATGACCGCGAGCCCGAGTTTTTTAAATTCAACCTTCTTTTGTATAAGGGCATGGGTACCAATAATTATATCGGCCTCTCCACTGGCTATCTCATCAACCGGTTTATCCTTAGTACCCGAGGTAAGTAGTACGGTCTTAATTCCGAGAGCCTGAACAAAACCCATTATAATGGAGTAATGCTGCTCCGCAAGCAGTTCAGTAGGAACCATCATACAGGCCTGGTATCCGCTTTCCACTGCGAGCAGCATTGAAAGAAGTGCAACAACTGTCTTGCCGCACCCTACATCACCATGCAATAGCCTGTTCATCGGAAGAGGCCTCTGCATATCAGTTTTTATCTGCGCAATAACCCTTTCCTGTGCATCTGTAAGCTTAAACCCGAGACCGTTCAAAAACTGAGCCTCCAACTCACCCGAACCATCAAAACTAATCCCTGCTTCAGCCGTCTCCCTTTTTTTCAATAATGCCAGACCCAGCTCAAGCAGAAAAAATTCATCAAAGATCAAGCGCCTGTGATAAATTGAGGCCCCGGTGTTTAATGATGCCATATCAACTGTGCCTTCAGGAAAGTGCGCCTGCCTGACAGCAGTCTGCAGGGGCTGAAGATTATTTTTTTCAAGGATATCAGATGGCAGATACTCATCTATCAGTGATGAATATTCAGAAACCACTTCAAACATAAATACACGAACCTGTTTCGGAGTGATACCTTCTGTTGCCTTGTATACAGGCACGATCCTCGCCGCATGGATATTAACATCACTCCCTCCTATCAATTCATAGTCAGGATTTTCCATCTCCAGCTCACCACCGGCAAACATATTACCCTTAACAATACCGCTTAACAATACCTTGCTGCCAATTGGGAAGTATCGTTTCAAAAAGGGTTGATTAAACCACTTAGCCTTTATACTCCCAGTATCATCAGCAATGATGAGCTCAAATATTTTCATCCTCTTACGTGGAGTAAGAACTATCTCTGCCTGAATGACCTCACCCTTAAAAGTTTCGTGCATGCCTTGATACAGTTTGTTAATCTTCTTCATTTCTCTGCGGTCATCATATCTCGACGGAAAAAAGTAAAGAATATCCTCAACAGTGCTGAGACCCATACGAGAAAGGAGCCGGGCCCTTGCGGGTCCGACTCCTTTTATATACTGAACAGAAGTATCTCGAGTTATATTCCGATCTGCTCCGTTTTTCACTTGCACATTACTCTTCGTTTTTCTCATCCTCAGAAGCTACATTCTCTTCAGGATGTTCTGCTGCGTAGTCAGCGGCATCTGCATCATTCAGTTCCTCTTCAAGCTGCATCTCTATCTCACCTTTCCGCATCTTGTTATACTCTGTCTCACTGATTATATCTATATCCCATCCAGTCAGTTTCATGGCCAGCCTTACATTCTGGCCTTTCTTGCCAATAGCTATAGATAACTGCTGATCATTAACTACAACAAGGGCTGACTTTTCTTCCTCATTTATCCCAACGCTCTCAACAGTCGCAGGACTCAGCGCCTTGGAAAGCAATATACGCGGATCATCAGTCCATGGAATAATGTCTATCCTCTCCCCTCTCAACTCACGCACAATACTCTGCACGCGAGTACCCTTCATACCTACACAGGCTCCAACAGGATCGACCATGGAATTTTTCGACTCTACGGTCAATTTGGTTCTGTCTCCGGCCTCCCTCACTATGGACTTAATCTCAACTATACCTTCATAAATCTCAGGTATCTCCATCTTGAAAAGCTCCGCTACAAAACTCGGATGTGATCTGGATAAAAGTATGACCGGTCCCTTCTGAGCCACCCTCACCTCTTCAATTAAGGCGCGGACGGTATCGCCCCTCTTTAATGTCTCAGTCGGCAGGGTAGACTTAATGGGAAGCAATGCCTCAGCTCGACCAAGCGCCACGTAATAACTGCCTTTTCCCCTGCGGATAACAACACCGTTTACGATCTCACCGGCTTTATCTTTATATTCATCATAAATAGCATCTTTTTCTGCCTCGCGCACTCGCTGAAACAGCACCTGCTTCGCTGTCTGGGCGGCAATTCTACCAAAATCATCCAGTGATATAGGCGATTCAAAATCACTCCCCAGCTCAACGGCGGAATCTGTCTTAAGAGCTTCTTCAAGAGAAACTTCCTCATGAGCGTCTGTGACTTTTTCCACTACAGTTTTCATATAGGAGATCTTGATCTCCCCGGACTCATCATCGATATTGATCTTAATTTCCCTCTCAAGACCATATTTTTTTCTTACCGCTGATAAAAGAGCTGCTTCAAGATTCCCAAGTATAGACTCCTTGGCAATACCTCTCTCCCTGCTCATCTGTTCAATTATATGTATGAGTTCACGATTCATTTATATTCTACCTCCAGTCTCGCATTAGTAATCAGGCTGTATGGAACAGTTATTTCCATTCCCTTCGGCAACTCAATGACAATCTCAGTATCGCCTGCTTTTGCAAGTTTTCCCACAAAAAAAGTCTGCTTCTCTATGGGTTACCTTATACCACCCCTCACAAGTCTGCCCTGATATTTCTTAAAATGGCGAAGTTCCTTCAGCGCCCTGTCAAGTCCAGGGGAAGAAACCTCAAGCACATATGCAGCAGGCAGCGGGTCCTCTACATCAAGCAATGCTGAAATTTCGCGACTTGCCTGCGCACATTCATCTATATTGACACCGTTTTCCTTCTCAATATATACCCGCAGCAATGCCTTACTCCCGGTCCTCTTCAACTCGAGATCTTCCAGTTCAAGCCCCATAGACTTCACTACAGGCTCAATCAACTCAAACACTTTCAACCTCAAATTTTCCATATTCATATCGCCTATAAAAACAAAAGAGCGGGAACACCCACTCTTTTTCAATATACTGCACAAGATTAAAAAACTATGAAAAAGGATACCATGTCTATCTCAAAAAAACAAGACATCCCCTAAAGCTGATCTCTCTAATACTTAGGGGTTCCCTCTGGAACTGGAGCCGGTTCATCCGGATCAAACTTAGGTTTTTCCGGAGCTGAATGCCCTGAATTTTTCATCTCCTTTGAAACTGATGCCTTATCATCTGATTTACTGCATCCTGCCACCGAAAGCGTAAATACTGCAACAATAATTAGTAATAAACCTGACGAAATCTTCAACATATAGAACCCTCCTGTAGTTTATAGATATACATAAGTTAAGCAAGATAAAATTATACCAGATCCTGGGTATACTGACCAGTCCCCTTTTTAATCAATCTCACATCCTATTCCCCTGTTATACACGATATAGTACAATATAACTAAATTAATACTAAGGAGGATTATTATGCTTAATCAAAACATGGAAAAAGCTATTAACGACCAGATAAATGCAGAGATTTATTCTTCGTATCTCTATTTATCCATGTCAGCGTATTTTGATTCCATTAACCTCAAAGGCTGCTCTCACTGGATGAGGATTCAGGCAATGGAAGAGATGACTCATTTTAAACGATTTTATGATTTCCTCACTGCCCGCGGCGGAAGGGTCATACTTGCTCAAATCGATGCACCTCCCTCCGCATGGGATGCCCCTCTGGCCGTATTTGAGAATGTATTGACTCATGAGCAACTGGTGACCGGCCTGATCAACAAACTTATTGATCTATCTATGGAATTGAAAGATCATGCCACTAATAGCTTTCTGCAATGGTTTATTGATGAACAGGTTGAAGAGGAAGCATCAGCAGACGAGGTTATTCAAAGTATGAAACTCAATGCAAACAATCCTGGCGGACTGTTTATCATAGACAAAGAACTGATGCAGAGGGTTTTCACCCCGCCAGTAGGCGTGACTCTGTAGACTGCATTACAACTTAAACAAAATAACGCATTAAATAAAAATAATATCGGGCCTGTATATTAAGAATACAGGCCCGATATTTTTGTCTTATTCTATGTTTGCGCCAACAATAGCAGCCATCTGCATCATGTTGATTGTCTGGCCTTCTTTCATCTTAGTAAGATCAGTAAGCTTGCCTGACTTGCTTTTGGACTTTGTATTTTTGAAGAGCGGGAGCAATTTAGCATCAGCAACAATAAACTTACCTGCATTCTCAGCTTTTCCATTTTCAGTCTTTGTCTGAAGTTTATTGGCTTTAATATAATCCCATAATTTTTTTGTAATCTCTGTTCTCGGAAGCTCTTTCGCTCCCAGAAATTCTGCTAATTCACTTTTCAGCTTTACCGGCTTGCTTAATCCTTTTGCTTCTGCCATTTTCAACTCCTTGATATTTAGATTTAAATGGAATGATCTCCAGGGTCAGATTTTCTGCCCGTTATATTTGCACAACCCGTATATTGCATCATTATTACATTTTTTATTTTTTTTATCATCTAAAAATATATACACAGCATAAAAGCTATAGAAGATAAAAAAGGAGCAGGAAAAAGTTCCTGCTCCTTTTGAATTGTAATAGCGAAAAAGCTTAGTACATACCGCCCATGCCGCCCATGCCGCCCATGCCGCCCGGCATTGGCATTTCTGCACCTTTCTCTTCGGCCATATCTGTGATCATAACGCTTGTAGTCAGCATCAGGGATGATACAGACGCAGCATTCTGAAGAGCAGAACGTGTAACCTTAGTCGGATCTATGATACCGGCCGCGATCATATTCACATACTCTTCCTTGCCTGCATCAAAGCCAAAGCCCGGATCATCGCTGGCTTTGACCTTATCAACAATAACAGAACCTTCAAGGCCTGCATTATTAACGATCTGCCTGATCGGCTCTTCAAGTGCCTTCTTGATCAGGGTCACGCCAATCTGCTGGTCGCGATCCGCAAGAATGAGCTTATCAAGTGCAGGGATTGCACGAAGGAGTGCAACACCGCCTCCGGGAACGATACCTTCCTCAACTGCTGCCCGTGTAGCGTGCAGTGCATCCTCAACTCTTGCCTTCTTTTCCTTCATCTCCATCTCAGTAGATGCACCGACATTGATAACTGCAACGCCGCCGACGATCTTTGCAAGACGCTCCTGCAGTTTTTCACGGTCATAATCAGAGGAAGTTTCCTTGATCTGTGCCTTGATCTGATTGACACGACCCTGGATCTTATCCTTATCTCCGCCGCCTTCAACGATTGTTGTATTTTCCTTATCAATAGTGATCTTCTTGGCCTTACCAAGATCTTCAACTGTAATGTTCTCAAGCTTGATACCGAGATCCTCGGAGATCATTGTTCCGCCAGTAAGAGTAGCAATATCTTCAAGCATTGCCTTTCTCCTGTCACCGAACCCAGGAGCCTTTACAGCAGCGACCTGAAGAGTACCGCGAAGTTTGTTTACAACGAGAGTTGCAAGTGCTTCGCCTTCTACTTCCTCAGCAATAATAACAAGAGGCCTGCCCATCTTTGCAGTCTGCTCAAGAATGGGGAGAAGATCTTTCATGGAGCTGATCTTTTTTTCATGAATCAGTATCAGTGCATCATCCATAGAACACTCCATCCTCTCAGGGTCAGTCACAAAATACGGAGACAGATACCCTCTGTCAAACTGCATACCTTCTACAACATCAAGGGTAGTATCCATGCTCTTGGCTTCTTCAACAGTAATAACACCGTCTTTACCAACCTTGTCCATTGCCTCAGCAATGAGATCACCGATAGTGGCATCACTGTTGGCAGATATGGTTCCAACCTGTGCAATTTCTTTTTTGTCCTGAACCGGCTTGCTCTGCTTCTTCAATTCTTCAATAATCGTTGCAACCGCTACTTCAATGCCCCTTTTCAGTTCCATAGGGTTTGCACCTGCAACCACGTGCTTCATGCCTTCACGATAGATTGCGTATGCAAGCACAGTTGCTGTAGTTGTTCCGTCACCTGCTGTGTCGGATGTCTTACTTGCTACTTCTCTTACGAGCTGAGCACCCATGTTTTCATAAGGATCCTTAAGCTCAATCTCCTTAGCAACGGTTACACCGTCTTTTGTAATAGTAGGGGCACCAAACTTCTTATCAAGAAGAACATTTCTACCCTTAGGTCCAAGAGTTGCCTTTACAGCGTCACTTAAAACGGTAATCCCTCTAAGGATCGCCTGTCTTGCATCTTCATCAAACTTTAACTGTTTTGCCATTATGTCCTCCTTAAGAACGTAATACGGTAATTATTTTCCGAGAATTCCAAGTACATCATCTTCTCTGATTATGAGATACTCATTATCATTCATATTGATCTTTGAACCAGAATATTTTTCAAATAAAACGGTGTCTCCAATCTTGATTTCCATAGGTTGAAGCTTACCGTCATCGGTAACCTTACCTGTACCTACAGCAATAACATCACCCTTCTGCGGTTTTTCCTTTGCTGAATCAGGGATATATAACCCTCCTGCACTCTTTTCAGGTTCTTCGCTATACTGTACTAACAGCCTGTCCTTCAGTGGTTTAAAATTCATTGTTTATTCTCCTTTCTGTAGCACTTATTTTGTTTTTGTGCAATAAGTTATGAGTTTTTCTAGCACTCTGCTGAGGTGAGTGCTAATATAATATTATTCAATTTCAATGACAAGGTCTTAAACCAGCCTATATTGGGTCTAATTAAGCGAATATTGAGGATTATATCATTTTTAATCGATAATGCTTAATTTTTCTCAATATTACGTATCATATATAATCAATTAAAAATAAAGCATGAATTCCTTGAATGATCAACTAACTACTTTCGTATAATTCAAAGACTGCAAAATATTAATTAACGCTCTTTTATCGAAAAAAATATCTTACTTATGATCAACCCTGCAAGAAAACCGCCGATATGAGCAAACCAGGCCACTCCGCCCTGAACATCTAATCCACTGCTTAAAATACCATTTATAAGCTGTATAGCTATCCAAAAGCCAATAACAATGTAGGCCGGAAGCTTTATAACCTCTATAAAAATAACAAGAAAAATCAATACATGAACCCTGGCCTTCGGGTAAAGCAGAATATATGCCCCCAGTATCCCGGAGACTGCCCCGCTGGCACCAATCATCGGCACCATAGACGTCGAATCGGTCAGAGCATGACTATACACAGCTACTGCCCCGCACATAATGTAAAAAACGATAAATCGTACAATCCCTAACTTATCTTCAATATTATTGCCAAATATCCACAAATACAGCATATTTACAAATAAATGCAGGAAGCCGCCATGCATAAACATAGAGGTGATGATAGTCATAAACGGATGTATCGGCTGCACTGTACTCCCTGTCAGCAGTAAATGCGGCACAGCTCCATATAAAAATGTCGTTGGAAACACCCCCCTGGGACTTATATACTGCCAGAGAAAAACAAGAACATTCAGGACTATAATCGAAATAGTTACTATTGGAAAATTCTCTGCCGGATTATCGTCTTTAAAGGGAATCATATGTCTGAACTTATCGAATATCTCAAAGGTTTGTCAATTGGGATGATGAATACTAATGTATGAGCAAAATGCGTGACAGTGCACTGAATTACATAAAAAGACGGCCGGGGAGGGAACCCGGCCGCCATTTACAACAAAGGAGGGGGAAAATACCGTTTACTGACAACTCCCGTATCCGCCATTTCTTCCAATCCTCATTTGAGGGAACTTTCCTGAAATTTTTTCATGCATTTCTTTTACCTCGGATTCCAGCTTTGCTATCTCTTCATTTGTAGCCTTCGGATTTCTCCGTGCCTCGTTGTACTCAAATTTCTTTTCGTGCATCTCACGCCTAAGTGCTGTTGTCTCCTCAAAAGCCTTCTGATTTTCTGGAGTATTGATCATGCCCTGACCCATTCCGGGCTGCCCGTGGCCAGCACCCATCCCGTGCTGGCCATATCCGGGACCCGACATATGACCTCCTCCCCATCCGCTTCCCGGTCCATGGGCCACGGCCAGTGTACCCATTGCCAGAACGGATATAATTCCGGTTATGATTAATATTTTTTTCATACAAACCTCCTGCAACTAAGGTTAAACCGTCTCTTCAAATAACGGTCTCATCCAAAATCAGCTGATCTGTTTCTTGTACTTATAATAAGAAAGGTATTTGAAGGAAAAGTGAATAAAAAGTGAATAAAATGTGAAGCTCTTACTTCTTACTTCACTCCTCATCACAATAGCATGAATCGGACTGATACTTGTCCCATCGGGCTTTAAAGGTCTCAATACTGTCCAGGTTTTCAATGATCTTACTGCACCCCGTTATAGTCCTGTTGTCGATAAGCATGGTCGGCGTATCAACAGAATTGTCCACGCCTATTGTCATTATCCTGCAGGCAAGGCAGAGATCCAGCAACTTCTTCTCAATAAAATCACAATCGCTGCATTGCCGCTCTCTATAGAAAATAATCATATTAACCCTGTTCCATTAAAGGGATCATTACCATTCTTTCCAGAAAACAAAGGATGGCATACCCTCGTTATATGCAACTGTTACCGCCGAATTCTCATACGCGGCAGTGAAAAAATAAGAACTCGCTATCCCAAGGGCCGCACCTGCTAAAACATCTTCTAAATAATGCCTATCAGACTGCACCCGGCTATACCCGACAAAGGCCGCTCCGAGATAGGCGGGCAGCGCCCTTTGAAAACCATATCTTTTATGAACAAATGCCGCACCCTGAAATGATATTGTGGAATGACCAGAGGGGAAAGACCGTGACCCGCCATCAGGCCTGGTCCGGTTAATGGTATATTTAAGCCCGCCTGCAGCGGCAGCACTCGCAAGCAGGGACTTATAAAACTGAGCCCTCCCCTGAGTATCATCAATATAATAGGTTGCAGCAATTACAGTTGAAGGTATCAGCGCCAGCAGCACATCTCCCGCCTTTTCATTAAAATCATCTGCATAGACCCTGCCTCCTGCACACAGCATCAGCACTATCAGTGACACAACCAACCTCTTCATCCACTCTCCTATCAAAAAAACCTTTTAATCTTAAACACTTGACTACGAAATGTCGTTATTATAGCATTTTTAGAATCGACTGAAAAAGTTAATATAACGGTCAACAATATGACATACTGCTAACCAGCATGTATTTCAATGACCTGCCCACGTAAACCTCACTGAGTTCGATACAGACAGATAATATCCCTTTTACATCGACTTATCAATAACTTATACATCATTGCAGTATTAAAATACGGGTATTTCAACTCATTGCTGACCCTCCCTATATATACAATACAAATCGTTAAATTTGTTTACGCACAGTAAAATTTATGTCAAAAATACGACACAAATATTCCCTGCTGTCGAAGTTGCTATTACAGTGCTAATACAATGTGTTATATCTGACTTTTTTACTTATAACACTATAAATATTTCCTTGTGTCAAAAAAATGCCCATATTTCATCTTCTATAAATCTCATATTATCAGGCAGTTATCCCCTGGCATAAAGAATGCATTACTAATATTGTAAAGAACATTAACAAGAAACAATTATTAGGTAATGGAGGCTATTACAAACATTCTCAGTAAGTCATATAGGAGCTGAAATCATGGGAATTATACAGAAAATAATTAATTGGCTAACAGCAAAAGTAACCACCCTTTTAACCTGGGATAGAGATGTATTAGATGTCCCGCCCTGTGATTTTGCCCGCTTCCGTTTTGAACTGCGCCTGTGTGATGTAATACTCGTAGAAGGCCGTACCCGCATCAGTGATGTCATTAAAACAATTACCCTCAGCTGCTGGACACATGCCGCTATATATATAGGCCGATTAGATGATATCGAAGATGCTGACGTAAGAAATCTGGTCAAGTCCTATCACCCCGGGCCGAAAGACGAACATCTGATAATCGAATCCCTTCTTGGCGGAGGCACTATAATTTCACCCCTGTCGAAATACCAGTATGACAATATACGGATATGCAGGCCAAAGGACCTCAGTCCACATGATGCACAGACCGTCATGAAAACAGCGGCAGGCTTTCTCGGCTGCAAATATAATACGCGCCAACTGCTTGACCTTGCGCGTTTCATGTTCCCCTACGGCATACTTCCAAGACGCTGGCGTTCCAGCCTTTTTAACCACATGCCGGGCCAGTCGACCAGGACTATCTGCTCAACTATGCTGGTTGAGGCATTCTCTTCGGCAAAATATCCAGTCCTGCCGGTCAGACGACGCGCAAGCGATGACAGTCTCACATGGTTTCATCGCAACACAAATCTCTTCACTCCGCGGGATTTTGACTACTCGCCGTTTTTTGAGATTATAAAGTTTCCCTTTGTAGGCCACGATATGGCTTTTTACCGAAATCTTCCCTGGGATAAAAAAGGGGTTATCTATAATGACGAGGCAGAATGTGCACCCGATGACCCGCACTGCTCGTCAAAAAAAGAAAATCTGAGACGCAGATTTCTGCCGCGGTTCGCTCAGAAAGCCAGCTGCAGCAAAGACGGTGAAAGTAATAACCAGTACATAGGAGGTTAAGCATGATAATGATCCTATCCATAACAGTCTTAATCATTATGTTTTGTATAATGGCATACCTGCGTATGTCATTAAGTGCCGCAACTGTGATAACAGGATTAGTCCTGTTCACTCTGGCTCAGTTATTTGCCCTGTCGCCTGCCTGGATAATCGCTGGATCAGTAATTTTCCTGACTGCCGCCGCCGCACTTAATGTGCCGTTTCTAAGGCGCAGACTTTTCACAGATCGCATGTTCCGTTTTTTTAAAAAAACACTGCCGGCAATGTCATCTACCGAGCAGGAAGCCATACAGGCCGGTACTGTATGGTGGGATGGGGAACTCTTCAGCGGTAAACCCGACTGGAATAAACTCCTTTCCATGCCAACCACCGAATTAACCCCGAGAGAACAGGCATTTCTGGACGGGCCGGTGGAGGAACTGTGCTCAATGCTCGATGACTGGCAGATAAATGAAGAGCTTCATGACCTGCCTGAGGAGGCCTGGACATTCATAAAAGAAAAGGGCTTCTTCGGAATGATCATTCCTGTGAAATACGGCGGTCTGGGATTTTCCACACTTGCTCATTCCAATGTTGTAATGAAGCTGGCCAGTCGTAGTGTATGTGCAGCGGTTACAGTTATGGTACCGAACTCACTCGGACCGGCCGAACTCATACACAGCTACGGCACAGAAAAGCAGAAAGACTATTACCTGCCGCGCCTTGCAAGGGCTGAAGAAATCCCCTGTTTCGCCCTTACAGGGCCACAGGCAGGCAGTGATGCTGCATCCATGCCCGATACCGGAATTGTGTGCAAAGGTGAATTTAACGGTCAAAAAGATGTGCTCGGCATACGCCTGAACTGGGACAAACGCTATATCACCCTGGGACCCATTGCTACGGTTCTGGGACTGGCCTTCAAGCTCTTTGATCCGGAACACCTTATGGGAAATGAAACCAAACGGGGTATAACTCTCGCGCTTATTCCTACCGGTCTGCCCGGAATTACTATTGGCAGCAGACATATTGCGCTGGGTTCCGATTTCCTTGTCGGCCCCAACTGGGGCAAGGATGTCTTTATACCTGTTGATATGATCATCGGCGGCCCGGCACGTGCGGGAGAGGGTTGGCGTATGCTTATGGACTGCCTTGCAGAGGGACGCTCCGTCTCCCTGCCTGCACTGAGCAATGGCTCGTGTAAACTCTCCGCACGGGTTGCAGGTGCCTACTCACACATTCGCAGACAATTTAATATGCCTATCGGTAAATTCGAGGGTGTTGAAGAAGCCCTCGCAAAAATCGGAGGCTACACATATCTGGCCGATGCAGCCCGGATCATGACCGCATCAGGAGTTGATCAAGGCGAGAAACCTTCAGTTGTTTCTGCAATCGTGAAATATTATCTGACGGAACTTTCACGGAAAACCGTTAATCATGCTATGGATGTGCAGGGAGGTGCGGCTATATGCGAAGGCCCGAGAAATCTCCTTGCCAAAATATATCAGTCCGTCCCGGTCGGCATAACAGTCGAGGGCGCGAATATCCTGACAAGGAGCATGATCATATTCGGGCAGGGCATGATCAGATGCCACCCTTACGTTATCGGTGAAATCACTGCGGTAAACAATGAAGATTTAAAACGGGGCAAAAATGAGTTCGACAAGGCCTTTATCGGACATACCGGTTTTATCATCAGCAACCTCGTCCGATCACTGTTTCTCGGACTTACAGGAGGACGACTTGTAACTACACCGTATTTACCGCGTGCAAAAAAATATCTTCAGCAGCTTACCAGTATGAGCTCGGCCTTTGCCTTTGCAGCTGATGTCTCGATGATCGTTCTCGGCTCATCACTAAAGCGCAGGGAAAGACTGTCCGCACGACTTGCAGACGTATTGGGACACATGTATCTTGCATCCTCAGCTATTAAACACTTTGAGGATCAGGGGGCCATGACGGAAGATCTTCCACTGTTTGATTGGGCCTCAAAGTATTCTCTTTACGAGGCACAGGAGGCACTGGATGGTTTAATTGATAACTTCCCGAACCGTTATGCAGCAGGCCTGATGCGAGTTGTAATTTTCCCTCTGGGCAAACGACTTGCAATGCCTGATGACAGAAATGATCACAGAGTGGCTGAACTGGTAATGTCAGATTCAGAGAGCAGAGATCGGCTGACAGATGGTATTTACATTCCAGATTCCATGAAAGAACAACTCGGTCTCATGGAAGAAACGCTCCGGAAAGTAATCGAGGCCGAGGCAATAGAAAAGAAAATCAAGCAGGCCCTAAGTGACGGCGCACTAAATATTGCGCATAAGGGCAGTGAGCTGAAAGAGGCCGTCAAGGCCGGAATCATTAACAGTGATGAAGAAGTCTCAGTGCGAACCGCGGACCTTTTAAGAAAAGAAGTCGTACGTGTTGATGATTTTTCACCAGAGAAAATGAGCAGGCAGAATACAAATAACGCAAAGCCATCAGGACACATTAGCAAAACGATGGCTGGATAAGGAGATGACAATGGCAACTAGAAAACTGAAAGATGTATTTATAGTAGATGGAAGCCGGACTCCTTTTCTAAAGGCTAAAGGAAAACCCGGACCGTTTTCCGCGGCTGATCTGGCATTCAATGCCGCCCGTTCACTGCTGGCACGCCAGACCTTCAGCGCAGAAGATTTGGATGAAGTCATTATTGGATGCGTAATACCTGGCCCGAGCGAGGCAAATATATCTAGAATACTTGCCCTGCGTCTTGGATGTACGGTAACGACTCCTGCCTGGACCGTCCAGCGAAACTGTGCCTCAGGACTTCAGTCACTTGATAGTGCCGCACTGAATATTGCGACAGGTAGATCTGATCTGATACTTGCAGGAGGAGCGGAGGCCATGAGCCATGCCCCGCTGCTTTTAAATATTCACATGCTGAATCTGCTGCTACGTCTTCGCAGCTCAAAGAATATCTTTCAACGCCTCAACACTCTGAGTCACTTAAGACCACTTCATCTTAAACCGGTCATTGCCCTTCTGTGCGGTTTAACCGATCCGGTCGTCGGCCTTAACATGGGTCAGACCGCAGAAATCATTGCCCATCGCTTCGGGATCAGCAGAAAAGAAATGGACGCCTATGCCGTCAGAAGCCACCAGAGACTTGCCGAGGCACAGGATAGCGGCTATCTTGAAGAAATTGAAACGATGTTCGACGGCAATGGAAACTACTATGACCATGATGAAGGTCTTTATCGTGAGACAAGCACTGAGAAACTAGCTAAAATGAAACCGGTGTTTGACCGTCTTGCTGGCAGTGTTACAGCGGCCAACAGTTCCCAGGTAACAGACGGCGCAGCCATGCTCATACTGGCAAGCAGTGAGGCCATTAAAAAACATAATCTCCCTGTTATGGGGAAAATTATCGATACCAGATGGGCCTCTTTAGATCCATCAGAAATGGGACTTGGCCCTGCACATGCCATCCCCCCGCTTCTTCAGGCACACAAACTTAAACCCTCAGATATCGACTTCTGGGAAATCAATGAGGCCTTTGCCGCTCAGGTTCTCGCCTGCCTGAGGGCATGGGAAGACGAGGATTACTGCAGGAACGAATTAGGATTAAAGAGTACTTTCGGCAGTATCGATCCTGAGAAGCTTAATGTCGACGGCGGTGGAATCAGCCTCGGCCATCCGGTCGGTGCAAGCGGTGCAAGAATTGTACTGCATCTTCTGCATGTTCTGAAACGTCATGGGGCAAGACGAGGAATTGCCTCCCTCTGTATAGGCGGAGGACAGGGCGGTGCCATGCTCATAGAAAGAACTGGAGGTTAATGCAATGAAAAATACAGAACAATCCAAACACTGGTATACGGAACTGGATAAAAACATGATTGCCTGGCTCCACTTCGATATGGCCGGAACAGGAACAAACGTGTTGTCTGCCGAGGTGTTAAATGAGCTTTCGGAAGAACTTGCAGTACTGAAACACAAAGAAATACAGGGTCTGATAATACTCTCAGACAAAAAAAATGGTTTTATTGCCGGAGCTGATATTAAGGAATTTACAAAATTTCAAAGCCCGGAAGAAGCATCAAATATGATACGTCAGGGACAGGCTGTATTTGAACGCCTGGAAAACATGCCCTACCCAACAGTGAGTATGATTCACGGTTTCTGCCTTGGTGGCGGAATGGAACTTGCCCTTGCCTGTAACTACCGTGTTGCTGAGGACCATGAAAAAACCAAGCTTGGCCTCCCGGAAGTCAAGCTTGGTATACATCCTGGATTCGGAGGCACGGTTCGCCTGCCCCGTCTTACGGGTGCACTAAAGGCAATGGACATAATGCTATCGGGCCGAACTCTTAATGCACAGCAGGCGAAAAAAGCCGGCATGGTTGACTATGTAGTGCCGAAACGTCACCTGAAAAAAATGGCCGTCATGTGTATACAAGATCGCATGCCCGTACGCAAACCTTCATTGTGGCTAAGACTTAGCAATGCCTTTTTTATACGGCCATTGCTGAAAATAATGATCTTAAGAAATTTGAAAACACGTGTCAGTAAAGAGCATTATCCCGCTCCATTTGCGATCGTGGATCTCTGGGCAAAATATTACAGCAATCAAAAAACAATGATGAAAGAAGAAGCCCTTTCAGTTGCAAAACTTATGACCGGAACCACCTCACAAAACCTTGTAAGAATCTTTTTCCTGAGTGAGTCCCTTAAATCCATGGGCCGGGAAATCGAGTTCCCAGTATCTCACATACACGTTATCGGTGCAGGTGTAATGGGTGGAGACATTGCAGCCTGGTGCGCCCTGCAGGGCTTTACCGTAACACTGCAGGACAGAGAGGCAAAATTCATCGCGCCGGCAATGAAGCGGGCATACTCCCTTTTCAATAAACGTCTCAAACAGCCGCGCCTTGTGCAAAAAACTATGGACCGGCTTATGCCGGATATAAACGGCAAAACTGGTCTAAAAAAGGCCGATGTTATAATCGAGGCAATCTTTGAAAATGCCGATGCAAAAAAGGCCCTGTATAAAGAGATAGAGCCTCAACTAAAGCCCAATGCGCTTTTGGCTACCAATACCTCAAGCATTCCGCTTGAAAACCTGAGCGAGGCCCTTTCAAATCCCGGCAGACTTGTCGGTCTTCACTTTTTCAACCCGGTTGCAAAGATGCCGCTGGTGGAGATAGTCAAGGGGACTTCCACTGATGACGAAGAAGTAAAAAAGGCCGCTTCCTTTGCTCAAAAGATAAGCCGGTTGCCGCTTCCGGTAAAGAGTACTCCGGGCTTCCTGGTAAACCGTATACTGATGCCCTATATGCTTGAGGCGGTTACCATGGCAGAAGAAGGCATTTCTCCAGCAGAAATAGATCGGGCTGCAGTCAAGTTTGGGATGCCCATGGGTCCGCTGCTGCTTGCTGATACAGTAGGACTGGACATCTGCCTGCATGTGGCAGAAATCATCTCTGAAGGCATTGAAATGCCGGTTCCTGAAAAGCTCCGTGCAATGACAAAGAAAGGTAACCTTGGCAGAAAAAGCGGGCAGGGTTTTTACCGCTACAAAAACGGCAGACAGATTATACCGTCCGGGTCTCAAACAAGTTCATCAGATCATGATTTGACCGACAGGCTCATCCTTAGAATGGTCAATGAGGCAGTTGCGTGTCTTAATGAAGGGGTTGTTGAAAATGCAGAACTCCTTGATGCCGGGGTAATCTTCGGAACAGGGTTTGCTCCTTTCCGAGGGGGACCGCTGAATTACTGGCGGACCGAAGGGGAGGCAGGATTAAACAAGAGACTGACCGAGCTTGAGGCACATTACGGCAGACGTTTTCACCCGGCAGGACAACTTAAAGGCGCGCATGCATAACACAGGTAAACATGATCATGGAGGTTACTATGAACATAAATACAAAAGATATCATAGCTCCCGAGAACGCCGGCACGCTGCACGGACTCTTCTGTGAAAGAATAAAGAGAACGCCACACAGCCTGGCATACATGCACTATGATACGGATAAATGCACATGGAAGCATTTGTCATGGTATCAAATAGGCATCGAGTGCAATCGGTGGATATCCGCCCTACATAAAGAAGGACTATCCAAAGGTGATCGGATAGCTATATGGACCTCCAACCGTCCGGAATGGATCATGATGGATCAGGCAGCCCAGAGTCTCGGACTCGTAGTAGTCCCTATTTACAGCAACGACCGTGCAGCCAATGCTGCATACATCCTGAAAAATTCCGGTGCTAAGGTCCTGTTGATAGAACAGGAAGAACAATGGACTCGCCTTCTTGCCCTTCCGGAGATGCTTAGAAGCCTCTCTCGTGTTATCAGTCTAAATACCAACGCAGGCGACCGTACTGAGACATGCCTTTGCGACATAACAAAATGGCTTTGTGAAAGCTCGCAGGCTGCGCCTGACCTTTCAGTCAAACCGGATGATCTGGCAACCATCGTTTATACATCTGGCACTACCGGCCACCCCAAGGGTGTTATGCTCACCCATCGCAATATACTGTGGAATGCCTATAGCAGCATGCAAAATGTGACGGTATTTCGTGAGGATCTCTTCCTTTCATTCCTGCCGCTCTCACACATGCTGGAGCGAACAATAGGCTATTACCTGCCTGTTATGGCAGGCGCAGCAGTTGCATTTGCCCGTTCAATACCGGATCTTCCAGAAGATCTGCTGGCAATCCGCCCGACCATACTGGTCTCTGTTCCACGCATCTATGAGCGGATATACTCTCGCATAAGGGCGAGCCTTGGAGAAAAATCACCGCTGGCCGGTAAAATATTCCGCCTTGCCGCAAAGCTTGGCTGGAACCGCCACGAATATCTTCAGCATAGACTACCATGGAGTCCTGCCATGCTTTTCTGGCCTGTGTTTGACAGGCTGATCGCCAAAAAAATACGCGCCGGCCTTGGAGGCAGGCTCAGGCTTTCCGTCGTGGGCGGGGCCTCCCTGTGCGCAGAGATCGCCAAAATATTCATAGGCTTTGGAGTGCAGCTGCTCCATGGGTATGGCCTTACAGAAACCAGTCCGGTAATCAGCGTAAACCTGCTGGAAAATAACCATCCTGAAGGCGTCGGGGTTCCACTGCAGGACATGGAAGTTAAAATCGGAGCAAAAAGTGAACTTCTGGTAAGAGGCCCGGGGTTAATGCTCGGCTACTGGAATAACCCTGAGGCAACAGCAAAAGTGATAGACCGTAATGGCTGGCTTCACACAGGGGATAAGGGCGAACTGCAAAACGGGCGCATACACATTACAGGCCGCATT
>JACKQG010003572.1_pt1 | contig 18914 bp, 15 predicted proteins | sample 8237621 | NCBI WGS metagenome assembly JACKQG01 (sample SAMN15677084, study PRJNA649215) | marine metagenome | biome: marine; feature: Black Sea; material: saline water; isolation source: suspended particulate matter (SPM) from the Black Sea western gyre | collected 2013-06-09/2013-06-10 | depth... | reverse complement strand
CTTCATTTGATTCAAAAAAATTTTCGGTAGATGTGATGGCGGAAACCATGCGCAAAACCAATCTGAACGGGTTGAAACCCGGTTCAAAAATAAACCTGGAAAGAGCACTCAGGCTGAATGACAGATTCGGAGGGCATCTTGTAAGTGGTCACATTGACGGAACAGGTATCATCACTGAATTAAAGAAAGAAGATAATGCGACCTGGGTCACAATAAGAACAAATGAATCTGTTTTAAAATACATTGTTTTCAAAGGTTCTGTTTCAATTGATGGTATTAGCCTTACTGTAGCAGAAGTTACCAATAACCGGTTCAAAGTTTCAATTATTCCGCACACGGGACAAGAAACAACACTTCTGTCTAAAAAAATTGGCGAAAGGGTAAATATTGAATGTGATTTAATTGGAAAGTATGTTGAAAAATTTATTTCAGGTAAAAATAATAAAGAAATAAGTTCAGGAATTGACTTAAATTTCCTAAAAGATAACGGATTTTTATAATTATGAGCGTATTTAATACAATAAACGAAGCTATTGAAGACATCAAACAAGGCAAAATGGTAGTTGTTGTTGATGACAAACGGCGGGAAAACGAAGGCGACCTGATAATGGCAGCAGAAAAAGTAACACCTCAGGCTATTAATTTTATGGCTAAATATGGAGGAGGATTGATATGTATGCCTATTATCAAAGACAGATTAAGTGAATTAAATATAGGTATGATGGTAACTGAAAATACCGATATCCACAAAACAGCCTTTACAGTTTCTATTGATGCTAATGAAACTACGACAGGTATCTCTGCTTATGAAAGAGCCTTTACGATTAAAAAAATCTTGGATCAAAAATCAAAACCTGAAGATTTTAACAAACCAGGCCACGTGTTTCCTTTGGAATATAAAAAAGGAGGTGTTTTAGTGAGGGCAGGACACACTGAAGCTGCTATTGACCTTGTGAAACTTGCCGGGCTCTATCCGGCAGGTGTTATCTGTGAAATTATGAATGAAGACGGTTCTATGGCTCGTGTACCCGAACTTATAGAATACATTAAAAAATATAATCTGAAATTGATAACAATTGCTGATCTTATTGATTATAGAAGGAGGCACGAAAAATTAATAGAACGTGTTTCAGAAGTGAATTTACCAACAAAGTACGGAACATTTAAAGCCATTGGATTCAAGGATAAAATTACAGGAGAAGAGCATTTCGCAATGATTATGGGCGAAGTAGGTGATGGTAGACCAATACTCACTAGAGTTCACTCTGAATGCCTGACAGGAGATGTTTTTGGTTCGCTGAGATGTGATTGCGGAGAACAATTGAATGAAGCATTGCAAAGAATAGCAAGCGAAGGCAGGGGAATATTATTGTATATGCGACAAGAAGGACGGGGAATAGGATTAATTAACAAATTAAAAGCCTATCATTTGCAGGACAATGGAATGGATACTGTGGAAGCAAATGAAGCACTTGGATTTACAGCAGATCTTCGGGATTATGGCATTGGCGCTGAAATTCTTGCCGACCTGGGAGCAAAAGAATTACGATTGATGACGAATAATCCTAAAAAAATATCAGGGATTTATGGTTTCGGACTGAAGGTGGTGGAAAGGATTCCCTTAGAAATAAATCATAATAAAAATAATCATTTTTATTTGGAAACTAAAAAAACAAAATTAGGACATATTTTTAATAAACAACTATCATGAAAATATTTGAAGGAAAATTAAATGCAAAAGATTTAAAATTCGGGATCATAACCGGAAGATTTAATGAATTTATCAGCAGTAAACTGTTAAGTGGTGCTTTAGATGCCTTGAAACGGCATGGCGCCGAGGATAAAAATATTGAAGTTACCTGGTCTCCTGGTTCATTTGAAATCCCGTTAATAGCAAAAAAAATGGTGAAATCGGGAAAATATAATGCCGTAATTTGCCTTGGAGCGGTTATCAGGGGAGCAACGCCTCATTTCGATTATGTTGCCGCCGAAGTATCAAAAGGCATTGCCAGTGCTATGCTCGAAACCGAAGTTCCAATTATATACGGAATATTAACGACCGACAGTATTGAGCAAGCAATTGAAAGAGCTGGTACCAAGTCGGGAAATAAAGGATTTGATGCAGCTATGGCAGCCATAGAAATGGCGAATTTAATGAAAGAAATATAATATATGATATTTGATTCCGAAAACTTCGGGATGATATTTGATTTTTTAGAAAAAATTCCAATAATTGTGAAAAAATCACTGATTCTGTTAAAAACTTTATTTGAATTAATAAAATAAATGTGAGTAATATTGTTACCCATAAAACTGGTTGAAATAAATTAATTAACCCCTAAATTAAAATTTTATGAAAAAAACAAACAAATTTTTAATGATTGTAGCATTATTGCTATTCTCTGCTGCAACCTTTGCACAGAGCGTTACAACTGCCGGTATTACAGGTAGGGTTTCTGATATCAATGGTGAAGCCTTGATTGGAGCAACCGTAATTGCTGTTGAAGAGTCAACAGGAACACAGTATGGTACAATCGCTGACGTGAAAGGTTACTACCATATTCCAAATATGAATGTAGGCGGACCTTATAAAATTACATTTTCTTACATGGGATTTCAACCCTTTGAAAAAGATAATATTTATCTTACATTAGGGCAAACACTTAGAATTAATACTACTTTAAGTGAGTCTGCATTAGAATTGGAAGGTGTTGAAATTGTTGCATTAAAGAATGATATTTTCGATGGTAACAGAACTGGTGCTGAAACAGTTGTGTCAACAAATGAAATTCAGGAAATGCCAACATTGAACAGAAATTTGTCAGATTATGTAAAATTAACACCTCAGGCATCAATAACCGGAGGAGGTGGCATATCTATTGCCGGAATGAATAATCGGTATAATACCATTTCTATTGATGGTGCTGTTAACAATGATGTATTTGGATTAGCTGCTTCCGGGACAAATGGTGGGCAAACAGGTGCAACAGCAATTTCTATGGATGCAATAGATGAATTTCAGATTGTTCTTGCACCTTATGATGTGAGACAAGGTGGATTTGCCGGAGCAAGTATCAATGCTGTTACAAGAAGAGGAACCAACAATTTTGATGGTTCTGCATATTTCTTATACAGAAACCAGGATTTTGCAGGTAAAACTCCAGGTAAGATTGAAGTAGATGAAAGAACAAAACTTGAAGATTTTACTGCTAAGACTTATGGTCTAAGAGTTGGTGGACCTATCATCAAAAATAAATTATTCTTCTTTTTAAGCGCTGAATTTCAAAGAGATGAAACACCTCAACCTTACAACCTTTCAGAATATAAGGGAGACTCAGATTTGGACGGTTTAAATTCATTGGCAAATAAAATCAAATCGTATGGATATGATCCGGGCAGTTTCCTTGATAAAACAGTTAAACTTGAAAGTGATAAAATACTTGCAAGGCTTGATTGGAATATCAGTAAGCATCATAAATTAATGCTGAGACACAGCTACGTTAAAAGTACAGCCACCGATCCATACAGATCATCAACTACATCAATATACTTCAGTAATTTCGGAGAGTATTTCCCAAGTACAACTAATTCATTTGCAGCCGAATTAAAGAGTAACTGGAATAAATACTCAAATAGCTTAATTGTAGGTTACACTACTGTTAGAGATAACAGGGATCCAATTGGTGATAAGTTTCCTGCTGTAAGAGTATATGATGGGCAAGGTACAATCTATTTCGGTTCAGAACCTTATTCAACAGGTAACCAGCTTGATCAGGACATTCTTGCTATTAATGAAAACTTCACATTATACAAAGGTGCTCATACTGTAACATTTGGTGCTACAGGTGAACTTAGCAAAACTTATAATTTATTCATGCGTAAAGCATTCGGTGAATACAGGTATGGTTCATTAGCCGATTTTCTGGATAATGAAAATGTCTCTGCTTTACAATATGAAAGAGGATATTCACTGATAGATGATGTTGTAGGTGATGGTTCATCTGCAGCCGCTGACTTTCGTACATTAAAAGTTGGATTTCACATTCAGGATGAATGGCTAATTACTAACAACTTCAAAGTAACTGCCGGTATAAGATTTGAAGTTCCATATTACTTAGATCAACCAAATGCACATGGACATGAAGCTATTTGGGAAGGATTTAATGACACTACTATAGCTAAAATTGAAGCTTATGGATATGACATGCAAGGTGCCGAAGCAGGTAAAATGCCCAAATCACAGTTAATGATTAATCCAAGGCTTGGATTCAACTGGGATGTTTATGGAGATAAAACATTTCAGGTTCGTGGAGGCATTGGAACATTTACCAGTCGTCTGCCACTTGTTTGGCCTGGTGGTTCATATACTAATAATGGTGTTACCATTGGTGGTGTTTATTATAAGAGTCAATGGGGATTACCAATTGCGTTCAGACCTCAATGGGATAACCAGTACACAGCTCAGAATTTTGGACAAACTGACCCAATACCGTCCGGACAAATGGACCTCTTTGCAAAGGATTTCAAATACCCCCAAATACTCAGAACAAGTATAGCTATAGATAAAAAATTATTTTGGGGATTAATTGGTACTGTTGAGGCAATATATACAAAAAACATCAACAACGTGCTTTATTACAATGTAAATGAAACCCCATCTGAAGGTACTTACTTAACAGGAACACCTGACCACAGGCCATTGTATCCCGGAACCAAGATTGAATCGGATTACACAAGAATTATTCTTGGTACAAATACAAATAAGGGATATGCATATAACTTTACCATCCAATTGTCAAAACAAGAAACTAAAGGATTTTCAGGAAGTTTAGCTTATACTTTTGGTCGTTCAATGGCAGTTAATGATGGTACTTCATCACAAAACTCATCACAATGGAGATATATGGAAAATGTAAAAGGACTTAACCATCTTAGTCTTACATATTCTGACTTCGATCTTGGATCAAGAGTTATTGCTTTCTTAGCATACCGTAAAGAATATGCAAATCATTTTGCAACATCTGTAAGTTTATTCTTTAACGGACAATCAGGACAGAGATATTCTTATGTATATAACGATTATGGTGATATGAACGGTGAAGGAGAAAATCCGGGAAACTTAATCTATATTCCGGAAAATAAAAGCGATATTATTTTGGTTGATATTGGTGCACCGGGGGATGATGATTATGTTTCTGCAGACCAACAATGGAGTAATCTGAATTCATTTATCGAAAGTGATAAATACCTCAAAGAACATCGAGGTGATTATGCAGAAAGAAACGGAGCAAGATTGCCATTCGTAGGCACTTTCGATGTAAGAGTAGCTCAGGATTTCTACCTGAATGTTGGTAAAAGTGTGCATACATTACAAGTATCTTTTGATATTTTCAACTTTGCTAACATGTTGAACGAAGACTGGGGCGTAAAAAGATATATAACAAATAATGCATATCAATTGGTTGAATTCGATGGATTTGAAGCTGACGGCACTACACCGACATTTAGTTATTCAGGATCTACTGATGTTGATGATATTTACAGTATAGATGATTCCGGTGTGTTTAGCTCAAGATGGCAAGCACAAATTGGTATTCGTTACATCTTCGGAAAACATTAATCTTACAAATCATAATAAAAAAAGCCACCTCGTATGAAGTGGCTTTTTTTTATTTCACTACTTTTACATCACATTTAATTGAGCTTTCTCCGTTTTTTGCACCTTTATTAACTTCAGTAATCTTAATCAATCCATATTTATATTGCCCTGTATAAAATGCATAAACGTCATTCACATCAAATCCTTCACCAGGTTCAGGCTTCAACTGACTGATAAAAGTTGAATAATCCTGATTCCAGGTGGCTGCAATTAATGAAGTTTTATTATCTATTCCGTCAAACTCGCTTGCAGCCCATTGAGTTCTCGCAAATGTAGTTGCATTGTACTGGCTCCAGCCGGTTATATATGCAGTATCAAATAAATCTAACAGTATTGAAGTTTCGGTCGGGGCTATAATTGTATGACCATATATTAGATCCTTAAAATATATCCAGTCAACTTTATTGGCATTTGCAGCAGCATTTGCAATATTAATTACCTCGCCTGTAGTAGATGCAAATGCACTATTTGGAGAAATAGTATCATAGAATAGTTCAACATTTGTATATTCGTTTAAAGTAGAAGGTAATGGTATAGTTGTAATAGTCAGGTGCAAACTGTTGTAATTATCGGCTTTATCGTAAATTTTAAATGTAAAATCTTCAATGTCGTCCTGTTTGTTTGCCTTAATAAACGCATCAATATTAAAGGTTGAACTGCTGAATGATGTATCTTTATAAATAACAACATCCTCAGTTTCATATTTACGTAAAATCTGAAAACGGTTAAGGTCTTTACTTATATTAGTACTTGCCGATATTCCTACAAGGAAGTATTCATTTACATAAAGTGTTGTATCCGAGGTTAAATATTTCATACCCGTTTGTTCATGAGTGCCGGTTTTAAAACTAATGGATGGCGGTTGTGTTTCATCTTCATCTTTTTTACAAGCATTAAATATAATTCCTGCAACGATGATTAATCCTAATAAATAACTTAATTTCTTCATGCTAAATTTGTATTATTTTTTAATTCTGAAAACAATTGCAGCAAATATAGAAAAATAATTTAATAATTTTAAAAGAAATATAAATGAATGTCCTGATTTCAACGAGTATAATCCCCGGTTCGTAATACAGCACACCGGGGATTTCTTTATTTCACTACTTTTACATCACATTTAATTGAGCTTTCTCCGTTTTTTGCACCTTTATTAACTTCAGTAATCTTAATCAATCCATATTTATATTGCCCTGTATAAAATGCATAAACGTCATTCACATCAAATCCTTCACCAGGTTCAGGCTTCAACTGACTGATAAAAGTTGAATAATCCTGATTCCAGGTGGCTGCAATTAATGAAGTTTTATTATCTATTCCGTCAAACTCGCTTGCAGCCCATTGAGTTCTCGCAAATGTAGTTGCATTGTACTGGCTCCAGCCGGTTATATATGCAGTATCAAATAAATCTAACAGTATTGAAGTTTCGGTCGGGGCTATAATTGTATGACCATATATTAGATCCTTAAAATATATCCAGTCAACTTTATTGGCATTTGCAGCAGCATTTGCAATATTAATTACCTCGCCTGTAGTAGATGCAAATGCACTATTTGGAGAAATAGTATCATAGAATAGTTCAACATTTGTGTATTCGTTAATAGTAGAAGGTAATTGTAAAGTTGTAATAGTCAGATGCAAGCTGTTGTAATTACTGGCTTTATCGTAAATTTTAAATGTAAAATCTTCAGTGCCGCCCTGTTCATTTGCATTAATAAACTCATTTACATCGAAGGTTGAACTGCTGAATGATGTATCTTTATAAATAATAACATTCCCATTTTCATATTTACGCATAATCTGGAAACGGTTAAGGTCTTCACTTATATTAGAACTTGCCGATATTCCTACAAGGAAGTATTCATTTACATAAAGTGTTGTATCGGATGTTAAATATTTCATGCCCGATGGTTCATGAATGCCGGTTTTAAAACTAATGGATGGCGGTTGTAATGGTATAGTTGTAATAGTCAGATGCAAGCTATTGGAATTACCGGCTTTATCGTAAATTTTAAATGTAAAAATTTCAGTGCCACCGTCCTGTTCATTTGCCTTAATAAACTCATTTACATTGAATGTTGAACTGCTGAATGATGTATCTTTATAAATAATAACATCCTCATTTTCATATTTACGCATAATCTGGAAACGGTTAAGGTTTTCACTTATATTAGAACTTGCCGATATTCCTACAAGGAAGTATTCATTTACATAAAGGGTTGTATCCGAGGTTAAATATTTAATACCCGATGTATCAGAAGTGCCGGTTTTAAAACTAATGGACGGTGGTTGTGATTCATCTTCATCTTTCTTACAAGCATTAAAAATAATTCCTGCAACGATGATTAAGCCCAATAAATAACTTAAATTTTTCATACTAAATTTATAATTCACTTGTGGTTTTTAAAAGCCGTCAGTACCGACGAAGTTTAAAAACTATCTGATTTGATGTTTATTTCTTGTATTTACCGGTTATGGTTATTGTCGTACCCGAAAGATTAACCTCAATTGTTGCATTTTCAAGGTGAATAATGAAATATTCGTCATTAAATTTAGTGGCTAACACCTCATCATATGTAGAGCTGGTTTCTGCAGAAATGCCTTCATATACGTCCATGTCTTCACCTGCCTCAACTGCTGCTGCTAAATCTTCAACTGTTTCTATCGAGGTCCACTCATCTGGAATCAATAGTACAAATTTTTCAGCGCCACCAACAGCTTTAGTTATTTGCGCATTTACCTCTTTTCCATTCGATGTCCATTCTAATCCAAACATGTCAAGACCTGTGGCGGCTGCACTTCCAACTCTTTGCCATGTAAGATCTTCGGGTACCCCAAGAGGAGTAACATCCTCTTCGACAGTAACATTGAAAGATAAGCTATTTTTTTGGCCATCTTTATCTGTAATTTCGGCATAAAGCTTACCATCTAAAACGTCGGGGAAAGTAATTGTGTAGTTAGCTTCAAAGACACTCTCGCTAAAGCCACTGGAATCAACCATTGCGGGTTGGGTAACATTATTTATTATCATGTAGATTTTAAAGTTTGTGAGCTTCTTACCTGAATTTTGATTTGAAGAACACAAAACGCCAACTAAAATGGATTCTCCTTGATTGATAGTAACATCTGATGAAATGTAATCTCCACTTGTTTTAAATGCAATAGATGGTTTCAAATCTTGTGGTTCGTCATCATCTTTTTTACATGATGTAAAAACCATGCCCGCAATGAGCATTAATCCTAATAAATAACTTAATTTTTTCATAGTTAATTTTTAAATTTTATTAATTTGTTAGTTTCTTAAATTTTGCTGCAAAAGTATAAAAATAATTAAAGTATGAAAAATGCAAATTGTATAGTGCAAAATGAAAAATCTCTCTGTTTTCCCAAAATTTCGGGATTCCATTGTTAATGCAATTATTAATTTACTAATGACTTGATGACCAATGACAGCGCAACGAATGACCATGAATGACTACTAATGACTTAATGATTGAAAGAAGTCCGTATGGATGTCTAACAGTGACAGAGCTAATCATCTGCTTTTTTTGTAAGGAGGGGAACAAACCGGAAAGTCCCGTGATCTTCTTCTTTATGATTATTTTCATCAATCTTAATAATCCTTTTCATTATCTGAATGTCAGTTCCAACAGGAATAACAAGAATACCTCCGGGTATCAGTTGATCAATCAATGTGTCAGGAATATGTGGGGCGCCGGCAGTAACAAGTATCTTATCGAAAGGGGCATAGGCGGGCAAACCTTTGTAGCCGTCTCCGTAACTTATCAGCTTTGGTTTATATCCGATTGAAGGTAAAAAAGACTTTGTCTTCAAATAAAGATTTTTCTGGCGTTCTATTGTATAAACCCTTGCGCCCAGTTCCATCAGAATGCAAGCCTGGTAACCCGAACCTGTGCCGACTTCAAGAACTTTATCGCCTTTTTTTATCTTAAGCAATTCAGTTTGAAAAGCTACTGTATAAGGTTGCGATATGGTTTGCCCCGAACCTATTGGGAAAGGTTTGTCTTCATAAGCAAATTCAAGAAAGGAAGAATCCATAAATAAATGCCGGGGAACCGTATCAATAGCTTTCAATATATTTTTTTCTTCAATGCCTTTTTTTCTGATAGTTTCAACTAATTGCTTACGAAGTCCCTTATGCCGGTACGAATCTAAAATCATAAGTAAATTAATTAATGATTCATTATATACCCAATTACCCCTTATCAAAGTAATTAACCGCTCTCCGTTTATAAGTGTGTTAAAATTTTTGCGAAATTAAGAAATCAGAGTATATCTTTGCCATGAAAAAATATTTATTAAAAAAATCTTGAAAAATGATAAAAATAGGCGTTCTCGGAGCCGGGCATCTTGGCAAAATTCATATTAAATGTATTCAGGAAATTGATGGGTATGAACTTATCGGTTTTTATGATCCGGATGAAAAAAATTCATCTAAAGTTGAGAAAGACTTTGGAATTACAAGATTACCGGATGTTCAAAGCGTTATAGATAAAACAGATGTTATTGATATTGTTACACCGACAATTTCACATTTCGAATGTGCCACTCTTGCGTTAAAAAATTTCAGGCATGTATTTATTGAAAAACCGGTTGTAAATACTCCCGGCGAAGCAAAACAATTAATTGAATTAGCCAAAGAAGCTAACCAAAAAGTGCAGGTTGGGCATGTTGAAAGATTTAATCCCGCTTTTACGGCAGTTAGACCTTATTTTACACAGCCCTTATTTATCGAAACTCACCGGCTTGCACAATTTAATCCTCGCGGTACCGATGTGCCGGTTATCCTCGACCTGATGATACATGATATTGATATTGTTTTAAGTATTGTTAATTCTAATATAAAAAAAATCAGCGCCAGCGGGGTGCCGGTTATCAGTGATACTCCCGATATAGCTAATGCACGACTTGAATTCGATAATGGATGCGTAGCTAATTTAACAGCAAGCCGTATTTCTATGAAAAACATGCGTAAATCGAGGTTCTTCCAGCGTGATGCTTATATCTCGGTTGATTTTCTTGAAAAAAAAGCAGAAATTTTAAGAATGGAAGATGTTGAAAATCCTGATAATGCTGATCCTTTGGCTATGATAATTGATCTTGGTGAAGGAAAAGGAGCAAAGCAGATAATTTTTGATAAACCGGAAATTAAACCGATTAATGCAATAAAAACCGAATTGGAAAGTTTTGCTGATGCTATTATAAATGACAAAACACCGCTTGTTTCTATTAACGACGGTTATGCTGCTCTTGATGTGGCTTACAGGATAATGCAGAAAATGAATTATTCTGCGGGAAATTAAACTTAATGCTTTCGTTTTTTTATAATTTCGCACTTTGAAAAAAATTAAGTGACAAAAGAAGGAAACATATTTATTATAGTTTTTTTGGTACTGCTGTTTTTAATTTCAGGTACTTCCTGCGATAAATTTGAAGGAAGTCAAACGATTCCGGCATATATACAGGTTGATACCTTTTATTTGGAACCCAATCCGGTAATTGAGGAAGGCGCTTTAACTCAGAATATCACCGATGTTTGGGTTTATGTTGATGACCAGATAATCGGCGTTTTTGAACTTCCGGCTATTGTCCCTGTTCTAACAGAAGGAAATCATAAGCTTACTTTGTATGCAGGTGTTAAATATAACGGAATGTCAGGCACACGTGGACCATATCCTTTTTACGAGCCATATATAACTGATTGTGATTTTATAGTTGATAGTATTAAAATAATTATTCCATCAATATCTTATTATTCCAATACGTTTTTTACATGGATTGAAGACTTTGAAGGAGGTTCTATCTCTTTGCAGTCAACCAATAATAGCGACACATCCTTGCAATTTATTTATCACGATCCTGTTAGTCCTGATTTTGGACATGCCAGCGGCGCAGGTTATCTTGACGGGCAGCATACTGTCCTTGAATGTGCAACCTACGCCGATGAACCCGGAGAAGGCTATATCCTGCCCGGAGCAACAGCGCCTGTTTTCCTCGAAATGGATTATAATATTAATAATTACCTTATAGTAGGGCTTTTTATTTATGATATTGGTGTACAAATTACCCAGCATCCCGTTGTAGTGCTTAATCCGACAGATGGCATCTGGAAAAAAATCTATATCAATTTTACGCCTTCTGTTACCGGGTACCCTCAGGCTGATTATTTCAACGTATATATCAGGACTGATAAAGAATCATCAGTTGAATTACCGGTATTGAAATTAGACAATATTAAATTAATTCATAAAAAATAGCTTTAATGAATAAAACCTTACAAGTTGCAAAGTATGTAATTGCCGACCTTTTGTCAGCAACCATTGCCTGGACTCTGTTTTTTATATACAGAAAATACTCGGTTGACCCGAATATTTTTCAATATCCCGGAGAAATTTTTTCTGATAGCAAACTTTATCTTGGGATTGCTGTAATCCCTTTGTTTTGGCTCACACTTTACATTATTATTGGTACATACAGAAAGATTTACAGGAAATCGAGACTAAAAGAACTCGGACAAACCATCTCATTAACTTTTATTGGCGTAATTTTCATTTTCTTCTCGCTTATTCTTGATGACGTGATTATTTCTTACAAGTCATACTATCAATCGTTTTTAATTTTGTTTTTATTGCATTTTATTATTACTTATTCGTTCAGGTTGTTTATTACAACAAGAACCATCAGGAAAATCCATAACAGAACCATAGGATTTAACAGTATAATAGTTGGTAGTAATAACAATGCAGTTAATATTTATAATGAAATAGATAACGAAGAAATATCATCAGGGAATAAATTCATCGGGTTTGTAAATGCAATGGACTATGATAAATACTTACTGGCAGATTATCTGCCTCACTTAGGGCACTATAAACATCTTAAAAAAATCATCAAAGAGAATAAAATTGAAGAAGTTATAATAGCTATTGAACGCTCGGAACAAAATAATGTTGAGAATATTATTACTGAGCTTGAAGATACAAATGTTGTTATTAAGATTATTCCAAGCCTGCAGGATTTCCTTACGGGAGCTGTAAAAACTGACAGTATATGGCAAGCTCCATTAGTTAAAATTTCGCCCGATTTAATGCCTGTCTGGCAAATGTCGTTAAAAAGAATAATCGACATAATAACCGCCATTATCTGTATAATAATCCTTTTGCCTGTGTATATATTCGTAGCAATAGGAGTGAAGCTTTCATCAAAAGGTACGATAATCTACCGGCAGGAAAGAGTAGGATTACATGGCAAACCGTTTTTGATGTACAAATTCAGGTCGATGTATAATGATGCTGAGCAAGGTACTCCTAAATTATCATCCGAAAATGATGACAGGATCACACCATTCGGTATGTTCCTGCGAAAAGTGAGACTGGATGAAACACCGCAATTCTATTCTATATTAATAGGAGATATGTCGTTGGTAGGTCCCCGCCCTGAAAGAAAATATTTTATCGAACAAATTGTAAAAAGAGCTCCGCATTACAGATTGCTACATAAAGTAAGACCCGGAATAACATCATGGGGGCAGGTGAAATTCGGTTATGCTTCTACTGTAAATGAAATGATTGAAAGATTAAAATACGATATTCTTTATATTGAGAATATGTCGTTAGCGATGGACATGAAAATTATGATTTATACCATTCTGATCGTTATTCAGGGGAGAGGGAAGTGATTTGCGATTTACCTGCCCGAAAGAATGAATTCTTTCATTCAGGCGGGCGATTTTAGATTTTGAAATTAGCATCGAGAATCCAGTAACCGGCAACCGGTTATATCTGTCCGTTTTCAATCATCAGCACTATATTTTCAATGTCTTTATCCCTGCCTTGCGGATCGTATTTAATCTTGAGGTTGTACCCGAATATGCGGGCGAAAGTTTGCCAGAAAAATGCTATAAATTTCCCCCGTAATTCCTGAATTAATATATAAGATGAGTTACCTGTTTCGCGGTCAACAAGTTTGATTAATATTATTCCTTGTTTGAATGTAAAATTTTTAATATCATCTTCAAATTCATCTCTGAGTTCTTTTTCAGCCTGCTTCATTAATCTTTTACGTTCCTTCTCACTTGAAGCATTAACAAGTATTTCTTCGTATTTATTCAGTTTAATGCCTGCCACTTTTGCATAAGGATAAACCTTTTTTACATTTTTAACCAGTTTGCCATACTTTCTTGCTAAAACTTTAAATTTTCTTGGCATTTTAGCGTTAACACAATATTCGGGCAGTTCAATTGTAATTACGGTGTCATTATTTACGATGCTGGCTTTTACAACAATACCATGTAACTTCTGAGAAAAAGATGAAGAAAGGATAAATAAGAAGGATAGTATGGTTAGAATTATTTTCTTCATGAAAAAATTTTGTAGAAAAAATCAATAATTATGCCAACGACATCTTGCGTTCATAATGTTCAGGTACAAATATAAAACAAAAAATGTGTAAATATATTATTTGCAGTGTTTTTATTTTAGCCGGATTCTGAATAGGTGTTGAGAAAGTGAATAAGGGAAATAAGGTTATAAGGGAAATAGGCGCTTATATCGTAATTTTAACTCCCGGTGGCAAGAAATAAAATTTAAAATCCCCGCCCGACTGTCCGTACGGACGGGCGGGTAAAATCGCAAATCACTTCCTCCTCTCTATGCAACCCTTAATTTTGCAATGCTTGTTTTTCTGAATTTTTCTTCGGCGTATGTTAGAGTAATTACTAATTCCGTAGTTGTTTTGTCGGATGGTAATGCAAACATTGCTTCGGTAAGAATACCTTCGACAATGGATCGTAAACCCCTTGCTCCAAGCTTGAATTCCATTGATTTATCAACGATAAAATCAAAAACATTTTCTTCAAATTTAAGTTTTATTCCATCCATTTCAAAGAGCCTTGTATATTGCTTAATCAGAGCATTTTTCGGTTCGGTAAGTATTTTACGCAAACTTTCTTTTTTCAATGGATGCAGATAAGTAACAACCGGCATACGTCCGACTATTTCAGGAATCAAACCGAATTTTTTTATATCAGGAGGTGAAATATATTGCAATATATTTTCTTTATCTATGCTTGCCTGCTCCTTTCCGAAACTATATCCAATTACATTTGTACGCAAGCGTGAACCAATTATTTTAACAATACCGTCAAAAGCACCGCCTGCAACAAAAAGAATGTTTTTTGTATTTATCTGTATCATTTTCTGCTCCGGATGTTTGCGCCCTCCCTGTGGTGGCACATTTACAACGGCACCTTCAAGCAGTTTCAGCAGCGCTTGTTGAACACCTTCACCTGAAACATCGCGCGTAATTGACGGGTTATCGCTTTTACGTGATATTTTATCTAATTCATCAATAAAAATAATTCCTTTTTCTGCCGCTGTAACATTGTAATCGGCTACCTGTAATAACCGGGATAAAATACTTTCCACATCTTCTCCAACGTAACCTGCTTCAGTTAAAACAGTGGCATCGGCAATACAAAAGGGAACTTTAAGCATTTTAGCTATGGTTCTTGCTAATAAAGTCTTCCCTGTTCCTGTTTCTCCCACCATGATAATGTTTGCCTTTTCTATTTCTATATCATCCTTTTTTGATTTGCTTTCGGGCTGTGTTATCCTTTTGTAATGATTGTAAACAGCAACTGCAAGAACAATTTTTGCTTCATCTTGTCCAATTACATATTGGTCGAGATATTTTTTTATTTCCTGCGGTTTTTGTAATTCTATTTTAGTAAAATGCTTATTAGTCTTGGTAGTGATTTCTTCATTAATGATAGTTTGTGCCTGGGTAACGCAGTAATCACATATATGAGCATCAAGCCCGGCAATTAAAACATTTGTCTGTGCTTTTTCCCTGCCGCAAAACGAGCATCTTTCAGTTTTCTTAACCATAGAATATCAGTAGTTTATAGTTTTTTACAAAGTTAATATAATTATCTTTCTGACTTTAATTACTATTTCTTGTTCCTTATCAAAATTTCATCTATCATTCCATAATCCTTAGCTTCTTGAGCAGTCATCCAGAAATCCCGGTCTCCATCCTTCCAGATTTTATTATAATCCTGGCCGGAATGCTTGGCAATTATTTCATATAATTCTTTTTTTAGCTTTTGTATTTCCCTGGCAGTAATTTCGATATCGGATGCCTGTCCCTGTATGCCCCCCATAGGCTGATGTATCAATATTCGTGCATGGGGTAAAGCTGTTCTTTTTTCATTTTCGCCGGCACACAGCAAAATAGCACCCATCGAAGCTGCTACACCTGTACATATTGTTGCTACATCCGGTTTAATATACTGCATTGTATCGTAAATACCTAAACCTGCATAAACAGTTCCACCAGGCGTATTCAGATAAATCTGGATGTCCTTTACAGGGTCCACCGATTCAAGGAATAGTAATTGCGCCTGGATAATATTTGCCACGTAGTCATCAATAGGCACTCCAAGAAATATTATCCTGTCCATCATCAATCTTGAAAAAACATCCATTGTAGCAACGTTTAACTGGCGTTCCTCTATAATGGTCGGAGAAATATAATTGCTGCATACTGAAGAATATTTCTCTAAAGAAAGGCTGCTGATACCTCTGTGTTTAACAGCGTAATTCCTGAATTCGTTATTTGTGTTCATTGTCTTGATTTTTATGATATTCGCTTACTATTTTAATAAAATCATCGTACGATACTTCTTTTTTATTCAATTTTAGTTTTGATTTAAGAAGACTTTTGAGCTGATTATCGAATAGCTCGTCATGAATTTTATTTACTTCATCTTTATTTTTAAATACTGAATCTATTATAGGGTCGAGGTTTTTTAAATTTTCCTCATCTTCAGAATCAATCATGTAGTGTGCAGCGAACGACTTTTTTAAATGATCCCTGATATCCTTTTCTTCAACTTTAATATTATTATCTTTTGATATCTTATTGATGATCAGTTGCTGTTTCAATGATTTGGCGTAATGGTCATAGTCCTTCTCAACTGTTTCTTCTGTTAATTTTTCATCCGATTCAATTAGCCATCTTTTCATAAAATCGTCAGGCAGGTTAATTTTCGTATCATTAACAAAATTCTCAATAGCAGTGTGAACAAAGAAATTATCGCTCTCGCGCTGATAATATTTATTTACTTCTTCCCTCAATCTCTCTCTGAATTGTTTTTCGTCTTCAATGTTATCTTTCGGATAAACCTTTTGGAAAAGCTCTTTATCGACCTTTGCAGGTTCTGTTCGTAAAATGTCCGTAATGGTAAATTCGAAATCGGAATCCAGGTTTTCGGCTTCTTCTTTTTTTATTCCGAGCATTGAAGCAGTTTCAGTAACATTATCGGTTGCTTTTAAAGGATTGAATCTTATTTTGTCTTCCTTTTTTTTACCGATAAATTCATTTTTTACTTTATCATCTTTAATAAAATCCAAATGAAGTGAAGTGGAATTTGTTATACCGCCCTCTAATATATTTCCTTCGTTATTAAGTTGTACAATATCTCCCTTTATTACATCACCTTTTTCAATAATTTCGACGCTTACCGGAGTTCCGTATCGTTTCCTGATGTCTTCGAGGTAATTCTTAATTTTTTCGTCCTCAACTTTTATATCATAATAATCAGCCTTTATTTTATCTGAGAGTTCAAGATCAATCTCCGGTGTAAGTCCTATATCAAAATAAAATTCAAAATTTTCTTCATTCTCAAAATCAATTTCTTCATTTTTTTCTTTGCTTCCTAAAGGATAACCTAAAATGTCAAGATTTTTTTCCTTGATATAATTATTTAACGATTCACTGACAACCTTATTAATCTCTTCGGCAATTGCTCCCTTGCCATACATTTTTTTTATCAGGCCCATAGGAATTTTCCCGGGTCTGAATCCCCGCAAAGTCGATTTTTTCTGAAAGTCCTTTAATGTTTTATTTACCTGCTCCCTGTAATCTTCAGGAATTAATTCAATCTTAATTGTAGCGGTTAACTCACCTGTGCTTTCCTGTGTTATGTTCATTAATATATCTTTTAAAAATTCAGGGTGCAAATCTATGTAAATATTTTTATTATATCGGAATTTGTGTTCAAGTGTTCAGTACCGACATAACCTAACAGGTTTTTTCCAACCTGTTGGTTTAAGTCTATTCACCAATAACTATTCACTAATTACTTAACAAATGAATGTTGAAAAAGGTTGCATGGAAGGATAGTTCGATGTTTGATGTTTGCCGACATAACCTAACAGGTTTTTTCCAACCTGTTAGGTTTGATAACCTTTGAATTAATCCGTTTCAACCTTTCAAGTCCCATCCGCACTGGCTTTCTTCGACTTGAAAGGTTTGTGACCCAACAGGTTTCACACAATAAGTATGAAAATATTTTTATATTAAGAAAGAAATTTGTAATATTATAGGCTCATTAAAACCATTATCAATATGAAAACAAAAAGTGCGATTTTATTAGCGTTAATCTTGATTTGTTTACAGCTTTATAGTTTTGGACAAACCATTGAATTAACTTTTACCGGACAGGAAGAAACCACTTCCAACTATGTTCCAACCGATAGTATTTTTATCAGAAATATCACTAAAGAGTGTGATACGATGCTTTATGGTAATGATACTATTTTACAATTGTTTCCATCCGGAATTGATGAACTTCATTTTGAATCGAAATCTTTTGAATTGATCCAGAATTATCCTAACCCGTTTAAGGAGAAGACAACTTTTGGTGTACATGTGTATAAAAATGAAAAGCTATCATTTGCAGCTTTTAATCTGATCGGACAAAAAGTAGCTGAATTTGGAGGTGATTTTTCACCTGGTATTCATCTGTTTTCTTTTACCGGTAATCAGGATAATTTTTACATTATTACAGCATTTAATCAAAGTCATTCAAAATCAATAAAATTAGTGAATGCAAATCCATCAAGCGGGTCAAAGCATAAAATTAATTATCTTGGGTATCAACCTCAAAATATTTTCCTGAAAAGTAGTGAGTCAGTAACCGGATTTACTTTTTCAATCGGTGATCAGTTGGTTTTCGTTGGTTTTGCTCAAGGTTACATTCAGGGTGTTATTCAGGATAGTCCTCAAACAAACACAAACTACACTTTCCAATTTGAAAAACTTGATCCTTTTGTTTGTGGGGAATCTTTTATTGATGAAAGAGATGGTAAAGAATATAATACTGTACTAATAGGTGAACAATGCTGGATGGCGGAAAATCTGAACATAGGAACTATGATAAACGGAGTAA
>JACKQG010003571.1_pt1 | contig 18916 bp, 28 predicted proteins | sample 8237621 | NCBI WGS metagenome assembly JACKQG01 (sample SAMN15677084, study PRJNA649215) | marine metagenome | biome: marine; feature: Black Sea; material: saline water; isolation source: suspended particulate matter (SPM) from the Black Sea western gyre | collected 2013-06-09/2013-06-10 | depth... | reverse complement strand
ACTCCTTGAAAATACCGTCTTCGCCAAGCAGGTCTTCAGGGTTCTTATAATCAGTTAGAAGTTCGTCGATAATATCTTGCTTGATAGCCATGTGTTTGCTCTCCCTAAATGGAGGTTACATCATGGCCGCTTACACAGTTAATAGGACAGGCTCTTTGGACTTTGCTTTTATCTTCGTTGACCTTGCCGACGGCAGCCAACATACAGTCCAGACCAAGCGACAGGGCCTGTACCACCGTTGCCAGTAATTCCGATTGTGGGCCCGTGGCTTTTGCCAACATGGACAGCGCCTGACGACGATGTGCTTCAGGCGTTTCCGTTTTGTCGTTGTTAACTGCTTTGCTCGTCATCGAGATTTTGCACCACCCACATGATTATAATTATATCGTATTAATGATGAATGGTGTGTTTTTTCCAATCCTGCGGTGCCCTGAAATTATCATACTGCGTTTCGTCAGACTCCCCTTTCTGTGGCAAACGGGTTGAACAGGACGGCATCTGGATTTTTCCGGGTTGCCTGGACATAGCCCAAGCGCCCCAATCATAAAGTCGAGGGCATTCATTTTCTTTTCGCGTCGCCAAGACGGGGGGCAGAATGATTTCCTTAAATTCGGGTAACCGCTGGGCCGCGACGGGCGCCATACCTGTCACGATACCCGCCTGGGGTAACAATGCCAGTTCCGGTGGTGCCCCGAGCAGCACCAGACCGGCACCTGTCAGGCCACCGCCAAAGAACTTCTCCAGCGGATATAGCCAAAACCGATTGCCCAAGTTCTTTCAAGAAGAGAAGAACCAACTTCTGACCTAATAGAAACCCCAGCCATGGTGAGCAAAATGTGTAAGGCGTTATAAATGCTTTATTTTCATTTATTCTTAGTTGATCCTAAAGGCCCTTACTTAACGCAGTCAGGATATCGTGACGACTGACCAGACCAACCAGCTCTCCATCACACATAACCGGAAACCGGCGGAAAGAAGCGTCCAAAAACAATTTCACGGCGGCGATTATATCCAAACTGGCATCCAGGGTTTTGACCTCGGTCACCATATAATCCCGCACCTGCCCACCCCAGCCATCGTGATAACGCGAACTGAAGGCGACCCTCAGGCAGTCCTTCCGTGACAAAATTCCAACCAGCTTGCCAGCGTCATCCACGACTGGCGCACCCGAAATTCTTTTCTCCAGAAGGGTGTGGATCGCCTGGTTGATATTTTGATCTGGGTGAAAGGTCACCAGTTCGGTGGCCATGATATCTGAAATCGTGCGAGTCATGGCGGGTCTCCGGCCTTGCAAAGCGGGCAGGTCTTGATCACCGCATTGCCGCCACATGATCCCTTTAGCGGCGGTCGCCCGAACAAGACCCCAAGGAAAAGACCCAAGCCGACCAACACGAAGACCCCAAAACCTATTAAAAACTCAATCATTCAAGAACCCTCCACCGGAAAGCCCCCTAGGGCCACTTCCACGAAGTCATCGCCGTTTTTTAGCAGGAACAGCGCCCGCGCATTATAGGCGCTAAGCAGTGGCCTGGATGCGTCAGGCCCCAGGACCATTGCTGCCGTTGCCAATCCGTCTGCCAGCATACCGGACGGTGCCAACACGCTGACCGACGCGACATCATTGCCAAGCGGTTCTGCTGTGCGGGGGTCTATCACATGGGCATAGCGTCGCCCGCCAACCACGTAACTTTGAGCGGCATCCCCCGATGTGGCAAGCGCTTCGTTTCCGGCGTATATCAAGCGTTGAAGTTTGTTCGTTCCTGGGCGTTCAATGCCTATACGCCAACGCCGCCCGGATGGATGGTGCCCACGGGCAACCACTTCACCGCCCAATTCAAGAAGAAAATCAAGGCCATCCAAAGCCGCTGCGATTTGATCCAAGGCATAACCCTTGGCAATACCATTAAGGTCCAGCGTCAACCGGGGTGTGGATTTTTCCAAACGCTTGCCAACAACATGGATATCGGAATACATCCCGGCGGGTGCCGTGGCGGGAATAACTGTGGGACCGAATCCATATTTCCGCCCGATCGGGGCACTGGTTGGGTCGAAGGCACCGCTGCTGTTTTTTGCGAGGTCGAGCGCAGTCTGAACGACATGACGTGTTTCATCATTGACGATGGTTGATCCGCCGGCATTGAATCTCCCCAGATCAGAGCCAGTGCGGTAGGGTGACATGCAGCGATCTATGCGGCGAACAATGTCGTCAATCAGCGAACGCGGGTTTTCTGCCGTATCCGCCATAACCAAGCGCCAAGAGGAGGCAAAGGCGGAGCCTGTCAAAACCTTAACACCCATCGCCCAGGCCCAAACCGGGCGGTACGTCAAGCCGGTCAGAGCGGTGGCGCAGCCCAGTCGAAGTAATTCACGCCGTTTGATATTCATTCAACCTCCAAAATCGTCGTAGAAGACAGAGCTTTCCGCGACGCCTAGATTATTTAACATGGCGCGCACGGCCTCTATCATCAGGGGGGGGCCACACAGATAGTATTCACATTCTGATGGGTTCGGGTGATTCTGCAAGTACCGGCGATAGACAACATCGTGAATGAAACCTGTCTCGCCCTGCCACTCGTCATCCGGTGCCGGGTCGGAAAGGGCGACATGCCACGAGAAGTTTTCGTGCGCCTTCGCCAGGCCTTCCATCTCCGCTGTATAGTACAGGTCGATCAAACTCCGAGCCCCATACCAATAACTGATGGTCCGATTGTTGGCTAGGCGTTCCAATTGATCAACCACGATAGCTCGCAAGGGTGCCATCCCGACCCCGCCACCAATGACGATCATTTCGCGATCCGTGTCTTGGGCGCAGAAGTTGCCGAACGGACCCGAAACCTCGAGCGTATCCCCTACGTGCAATCCGAAGAGATAAGATGAAACGATTCCCGGCGGCGCATCCGGCTGACTTGCCGGCGGTAAAGCAAGGCGGATGTTTAGAATGAGTTGCCCCGATTCAAGAGAAGAGTTTGCCAGTGAATAGGCCCGCGCAACCGGTGTCTTGCTGGTTACCGTTAGAGAGCGGATAGCCATACGATTCCAGCTTTCGGTATGTTCCGGAGCGATCTCGATATCGGTGAAAGACAGGTCAAATGGCGGCGCCACAATCTGAATATAGGATCCGGCACGGATACTTTTGACCTGACCTTCCGGTAGAGACAGGATGATCTCCTTGATCAATGGCGCGACGGTGCGGCTGTCTTGCACGGTGCATGTCCAGGTTTCTGCAGTCAGCAGATCGGTTGGCAGGGTAATCTCTAACGGATCACGAACGACGACCTGGCAAGCCAAACGGTAACCGGCATTGGCGTCGGTTTGTGACAAAGCTCCACGTTCGACAGCGGAAGCGTCGTCACCACCCAAGACCCGTACGCGGCAAAGCCCACAGGTTCCGGATCCACCGCAACTCGTGGGAAGATGGATGCCACCTCTGGAAAGGGCGTCGAGCAATTTTTCACCGAGATTAGCGTCGATTGCCTGGTCTCCGTTTACCGTTAGACGTGTCGTTCCCTGGATCAGCAAAAGACGCCGGGCACCCAGCACGATAATGGTTAACCCCATCACCAATACCGTGAACACCAAAGAGCCCAGGATAATTTCGGTCATTTTTTAATCACCCGAATTCCAAACTACCAAAAACGGCGAAGCCCATGGACATCAGTCCCGTCAGGATAAAGGCCAACCCCAACCCGCGCAGTCCTTTGGGGACATGCGTTTCGTCGATTTTTTCGCGCAGGGCGGCAAGCGCCCAGATCGCTAACGCCCAACCGAGTCCCGACCCGAAACCGTAGATCACGCTGCCGGTGAAATCCAAACGCTGTTCAATCATGAATAGGCTGGCCCCCAGGATGGCGCAATTGACAGTGATCAGGGGCAGGAAAATGCCAAGTCCGCGATAGAGCCTCGGGAAAAAGCGGTCCAATACCATTTCTAATATCTGGACGGTTGCCGCGATCACACCAATGGTCGCGATCAGGACGAGAAAACTCAAATCCAATTCGTCTTGCCCGGCCCAAGCCAGCGCCCCGTCCCGCAACAACCATGTGTAAAGCAAATTGTTGATCGGGACAGTGATGGTTTCAACCGCGATTATGGCCAACCCCAACCCGAAAGCGACGTCAAGACGGCGTGATACGGCCAGGAAAGTGCACATTCCCAAAAAATAAGACAGCGCCAGGTTGTCGGTAAAAATGGCTCGGAGCAGCAAGTCGGTCATTGTTGTGCTCCCTCTTTGGGGGGCACCTGAGCCTCCTCAACCTGTTCCGGATGCCGGTTTCGTACCCACCAAACCACCAGCCCGAGAATGAAAAAGGCGCTGGGAGGCAATGCCATGAGACCGATCGGTGAGAACCATCCTCCGTCCGAGACCGAGATCAAGATAGGGGCACCAAACAATGAACCGGCACCTAACAGTTCGCGGATGAATCCTACGATAACCAGAATCAACGAATACCCGAGCCCGTTTCCAATGCCGTCCTGAATGCTGGCAAGCGGCGGGTTTTTCATGGCAAAGGCTTCCGCTCTCCCCAGCACGATACAGTTGGTGACGATCAGACCGACAAAAACGCTGAGCCGCTTACTCATGTCAAACCAATAGGCTTGGAGTATCTGGTCGACGACGATCACCAGTGAGGCGATGATAGTAATCTGTATGATCAGGCGAATCGTTGACGGGATGTGATTGCGGATCAGGCTGATGGAAAAGTTAGAAAGGGTCAAAACGAAGATCAGCGCGGCACTCATGACCAACGAAGTGGATATTGACGTGGTCACTGCGAGAGCAGAACAGATACCCAAAACTTGTAGAGTTACCGGATTGTTGGCCATGATGGGAGAAATCATCGAGTGAGGAAGCCTGCTCATTTTAAATCCTCCCGCTTCAATCGATCCAGATAAGGGCCGTAGCCATCTGGTCCAAGCCAGAAACGCAAGAGTTTGCTCACTCCATTACCAGTTCGGGTCGCCCCCGAAATGCCATCGACTTCATGGATGCCTTTAGCACGACCCTTCACCACCTCGATAAGAATTTCGCCGCTATTATCTGCAATCTCCCGACCCGGCCAACGCCCCGTCCAAGAGTCCTTTTCGATGTTGGCTCCGATACCAGGGGTTTCGTCATGATCATGGAATTTTACTGCCGCGACAGTGTTGGCATCGCCTTCCAGGGCCAGGAAACCTTTCAGGGTTGACTTGTACCCCTTGCCCCGGATCGGCAAGATCACCAGGGATAGTGCCCCTTCGTTGCGGATTTCGTAAACGGTGGCAACGTCTTCTAACAGGCCGATGCGGGCTGGATCACGACTGGGGATAAGCTGCTTCCAGATACCGGAAACTTTTTTCACATATTTACCGCTTGAAAGTTCGACGAAACGTGCTTCCGGTGACTTGGCGCCTAATTGCTCGATGATGGCCAGCATTCCGGCTTTCCCGGCCCTCTCCCGATTGGCCTCTCGAAGCGGCTGCAAGGTGACCGCCGTAAAAGACACCAGAAAGGAAGCAATTCCCGCAACAATGAGGGCAATGCCGATGATTTTCCCCGGATGATCGTTGGGAAGTGCCAGGAACGACTTCCAGCTGAAAAACGGATTACCCACGAAGAGGCCTCCACATCAGGGCTCGGTCCAGTAAGGGCGCAAACAGGCAACCCAATAGCGCGGCAAATATGATTCCGTCCGGTTGATCGGGATCAGCTATGCGGATGACCATCACCAGCACCCCAACCAAAAGACCTTGCACCCAGCGTGCGCTTGCAGCCCGAGGAGCGCTTTCAGTGCTCGCCGCCAAAAATAGAACACCAGCGATATATGCACCCAATAGCGGTTGTTCCCAACTTATAGACCCGATCATCAGTTGGCTGCCGAGCGCCGAGCCCAGCAGCGCACCAGCGGCCACGCGCCATTCCAGAAAGCCCTTCCAAAGATAAATAGCGCCGCCAGCAACGCAGGCGGCGGCGAAAACCGGATCCGGCGTCTGGTTCAACAAGTGCCGAACCTGGAAACCTCCATCTGGATAAGAAAAGAGCGCAAAGGCCAGGGCGATCAACGCTGGCGGCATGATCGGCTTGCCACCGAAAACCTCGCGGCCAAAGATACTGCCAAAACTAATAGCCACTCCGGCGCTGACGAGAGAAACCGGAGAGGGCAGGAAGACAACGAACATCAGCACGTAAGGAATGAGGCCTTGCCCGATTGCGCGCTCGTCCCGACGGGCAAAATTAGCCCCCCATGCGTAAGCAACAGAGAGCGACAGCAGCAGCAGCAGTAACCGGTCGGCCCCTGCCTCGGCACCATCAGCAAAAAGCCGAGCCGCCAGGGGTAAAGAGAGCCCTGCTATCTTGATTGTGTCTTCGTTCATTTTTATGGGCATGGGCACTGTCTACAAAAAACTCACGGTCTTCATCTATGATATAGGCCTATATGGCGGAGGCCACGTATTTCGGATATTCGGTGCTGAACATATGCGAACGGATGTGTCCTCGCAGATCGGTCGGTCGCGGATGGTCGGTGAGTTCCAGCCCGTAGGCGACCTCCGCCACCGCCATGGCAATAGCAACCGAGACCTCGCGAATACGTCCCAGCGCCGGATAGACCCGGTCCAGGGCGAGATCCTCATCCGTCACTTTTTCGCTCAGGGCTTTGGCCGCAGCAAAGAACATTTCATCCGTTACCCGCCTCGCCCCGGAAGCCATGATCCCCAATCCCACGCCGGGGAATATGTAGGCATTGTTGCCCTGGCCCGGACAGTAAGTGCGCCCAAACATATTGACGTCGGGGAAAGGACTGCCGCTGGCGAAAATGGCGCGGCCCTGGGTGTGTTTATAGGCTTCCTCGGCGGTGCATTCGGCTTTGGTGGTGGGGTTCGAGAGCGCCATGATCAGCGGTCGGGCGGCGTCGCCCTTATTGATGTCGGCCATGGTCTGCAGAATGTCCGGGGTGAAACTGCCCCCCTGTCCGGAAACCCCGATAAGAACGGACGGCTTGAGCCGTTCCACGGCGGTGTGCAGATCGGTGATGAATTCGATGTCATGGGCGTAGGGTCGTTTGAAATCGTCCAGTTCGTCAATCCGGCTTTTAACCAGCAATCCTTTCGAATCCAACAGGCAAATAAGACTACGCGCCTGGTTTTCCTCCATACCCTGGTGAACCAGGGCGGAAACGATAAGATCGGCGATGCCGACACCGGCGCTGCCGGCACCGTAAAACAGGAACTTCTGGGCCGACAAATCTTCGCCTTTTAGGGACATCGCCGACCAGATACCCGACAGGGTCACCGCTGCGGTGCCCTGAATGTCGTCGTTGAAAGTGCAAATCCGGTCCCTGTACTTCATCAACAGGCGGAAAGCGTTGGTCTTTCCAAAATCCTCGAACTGGATGACCGCATTTGGAAAGCGCCGATGTGCGGCGGTGATAAATTCATCAATGATCGCATCATACTTCTCACCACGCAGGCGCGGCATCTTCAGTCCCAGATACAGCTCGTCATCAATCAGGGCTTGATTGTTGGTTCCGACATCAATGGTTATCGGCAGAGTGGAGCTGGGGGGAACCCCGGCGCAGGCGGAATAAAGCGTCAGTTTGCCGATGGGAATACCCATGCCGTTGGCGCCCAGATCGCCCAATCCCAGAATCCGCTCGCCGTCGGTGACGACGATAATTCTTGGGTTCTGGTAGTGCCAGTTGCCGAGTATTTCCTCCATCCGGCCCTGGTCTTCGGCGCACAGATACAGGCCCCTGGGGCGGCGGAAGATATGGCCGTATTCAAGGCAGGCCTTGCCGACGGTAGGTGTGTAGAGTATCGGCAGCATTTCCTCGATATAATCCATCACCACCCGGAAGAAGAGCTGCTGGTTGCGCTCCAGCAGGGCGATCATGAAGATGTACTTGCCGAGATCGGTATCCTTGCGATTGAAATTATCCATCACCCGCTCGACCTGTTCGTCCTGGGTGGAAACGTGCGGCGGCAACAGGCCATGGAGGCCCAGTGCATCACGTTCCGCCATGGTGAAGGCGGTTCCTTTGTTGAGGGCGGGATCGTGAAGAATGTTGGAACCTGTGGGCAGTTCTTCCGTGTGGAAGGGACTGGAAAAATCTTCAGCAAGGTTTTGCATGGTGCACCTGCGGTCCTTGAGATGAATAAGTATGCAACTTTACGATCAGCAGCATTCCCGGAATCCCGACTCAGGTCCCGCGCCGCTTGAGGTTTTTTTCTTTCGATAAAACAACAGCAGCGCAATCAGCAACACTGAATATACAAACCAATAGGGCCTATAGTTTGGCTTACGCCAAGCAGTTTATCAGGGAGGCTCCAATCAGACAACGAGTCTAACCCGGATCTGGTTTTTCCCCATTGATCTTCGTTATCTTCAGTCCCGTTTTGGGCCGAATTGCCGGGTCGTCCAATCCTGATACAACAGTCGTAATTTCAGAGATTCGGCAAAGCTGGATGTCCGCTCAGGCGGAACAAAAAATGACCATTTTTGGCAAACAACAACGGACGCCTTGGCAAACTTTGCCAAACGGAGCAAAAAGCGACCAAGAAAATGCAATAATTTCAGTGGAAAAATGGTGCCCGGGGGCGGATTTGAACCACCGACACGCGGATTTTCAATCCGCTGCTCTACCAACTGAGCTACCCGGGCACTGAGGGCGAGAGATATTAAAATGGGATCGTACTCACCAATCAGAGAGAGGCTTATAAAAGAAATAATGTGGACTGTCCAGCATCCCTGAACGGGCTTTTATTTAAACTTTTTCAGGCTATCAACTATTCCTGATCGAAGCTGTCATCATCAAGGTCAGCTTCTTCCCGCGAAGCGATCCGGTAGTCTTCGTTCAGCCACTTGCCAAGATCCAGATCGGCGCAACGTTTCGAACAAAACGGGAGAAAATCCGGGTTTTCTGGCTTCGAGCACATGGGGCACAGCTTTTTCGACGTCGCCTTTTTCAGAGAGATGATTTCAGCCATTAGCTTTGCTCCTGGGTATTTTGAGGTGTCCTGACGATTTCAAATTCAGCATCGCCCCGCTTTGCCTCCAGCGTTATCTCGACCTTGCGTCCCAAACGTTCCTCCACAGCCCGTAAGGCTGACTTGAGAGAACCGGCCAGGGTATCGGCAAGCCGTTGCCCGACGATCAACCCCAGACCCCGGGAAGGTTGCCAGGCCGCTTCCTGCGCCAATCGATCGAGGGCGTCATAAGCGATGGTTTCAGGCGACAGCCCGTTTCCACTTCCCCCGCAGAGCGGGCACGGCCCGCCAAGAATACGAGCCAGTGATGGGCGCGCCCGTTTGCGGGTCATTTCCAGCAAACCAAAGCGGGTAAAGCCGCCAACGAAAACCTGTTGTGGATCGGCGGCGACAGCGGCGCGCAAGGCATCAAGAAGTCTAGACCCGTTATTCTTGTTTTTCATGGAAACAAAATCGATAACCAGCAAACCGCTCAGGTTACGCAATCTGATCTGCCGGGCAATTTCGCAGGCCGCCTCGAGATTGGTTTTCAGGGCCACTTGCTCGCGCCCTCCCCCTGTGGTTCCCGCGACATTGACATCAATGGCAATCAGGGCCGGGGTTTCACTGAAAATAATAGACCCCCCTGATGGCAACAAAACGTCGCCAGACAAGGCCTGTTCAAGATCCTCGATCAGCTGTTCTTCGCCGAGCAGCGGTTTTCCACCCTGATGCAGGATCAGTCGTTGAAGCTGATCCGGGGCTTGTATTTCAAGCACCGCCCTGGCTTTCAGGTAAGCCGCCGTATCGTCGACAACAACCCGTGACGCCGTCTGGCGAAGGGCCCGGGTAATGGCATCCGCTTCAGCCTGAAGCAACGCCGGGGCAGTGCTTGTCTCAGCGGCGGCTTGAAGAGTCAGCAAATTCTCGCGCAGATCGGCAATATCGCGGGCAATAACATCATCGGAAACTTCCTGGGCCGCCGTCCGCACGACAAAACCTTCATCCGGCCCGGCCAACTCTGCCAGCATGGTTTGAAGACGATTGCGCCTTTGCGGGTCATCTATGCGTTTGGAAATCCGGATCGCCGGGTCACCGGGTGTCAGCACCAGCGAGCCCGAACCGAGCGCCAGCCGTGTCGTCAGCTTGGGGCCCTTGTCTTCGAAGGCATCGCGGAGAATTTGCACAACAACCTTGTCGCCTTCGCAAAGATAGCTCGACATCGTCTCATTGGTGCTGCCTTTTGTGCCGACAGGTCTGGCTTCGGCCAGGGCGAGAAAACCTGAACGATCAAGCCCCAAATCAATGAAGGCGGCATTCAGCGAGCCAATGACCTTCTCGACCCGACCGAGATAAATATTGCCGACAAGACTACGGCAATGTTCATCTTCAACGATCAGTTCAATCAGTCTGCCTTCGCGAAGCAAGGCAGTCCGGGTGCGACCCGGGCGGACTTCGATCAGAATCTCGTCCTCTTTTATCACGACTTAACCCAGTCCTTTAAGCAACTGCGCGGTCTCGAACAGGGGCAGGCCGACAATATTGGAGTGGGATCCGATAATTTTTCTGACAAAGGTCGCAGCCCGGCCCTGAATGGCGTATCCACCCGCCTTGCCATGCCATTCATCGGATGCGATGTAGGCGTCAATTTCGCCTTTTTCGAGCCGTTTAAAGGCCACCGCCGTGCTCACCAGCCGGTGATGGGCCCGACCGTCAGGGCCAATCACGCTAAGGCCGCCAAGAACCCGGTGGCGACGCCCTGACAGCAATGTCAGGAAGCGCCGGGCGTCCTCAGCCGTTTCCGACTTGCCTAAAATACGTCGCCCGACGGCAACCACCGTATCGCAAGCGAGAATAATGTCACCGGGATAATCGGCCGCAACGGCGGCAGCCTTGGCCGCACCAAGGCGCTGCACCAGGGCGCTCGGCAATTCATTGTTCAAAGGGGTTTCGTCGATATCCGCGGGTACGATCCTGTCAGGGAAAATCCCGATCTGGGCAAGCAAATCGACCCGTCTTGGCGAGCTCGATGCCAGTATCAGGCGGGGTATTTCCTTTTCGGAATCCGTCATCGCACATGACCCCCGAAAACCAGATTATTTGAAGCGGAAAGTGATCCGACCCTTGGACAGATCGTACGGAGTCATTTCCACGTTGACCCTGTCACCGGCAAGCACACGAATACGAAATTTCCGCATCTTGCCAGCCGTATGAGCAAGCACTTCGTGGCCGTTATCCAATTCGACGCGAAACATCGCGTTAGGGAGGAGTTCCTTAACGATACCGGAAAATTCTAAAAGCTCTTCTTTCGCCATTTCGCTCTCATTTAGTTGAATCGGCCACATAAGTGACGTTGTAAGCCGGTTTGGTCAAGTTAATTCCTTGTTTTAATCGTTCTCAAACATGTGACGCAGCTTCAATTGGGAAACGCGTCTTGATTTTTGCCATCAACTGATCGCGAACCTGACGGTAGGCATCGAGCCTGATTTCCCGACTGCCTTCAATAATCGTCGGGTCAAAAGTATTCCAGAATTCAACTTCACAGGCCATGACACGGGTCATTTCGACCGCTTTATGTTGGGCTTCGGGGGATAGCGAGATAACAATATCAAAGGAATCATCTTCAAGGTCATCAAAGGTCTTGGAATTGTGTTTGGAAATCTCGATACCGATCTCGTCCATGACTTCAATAACGAACCCGTCAATTTCACCCTTCCTGACACCCGCAGAATCCACATAAATTTTATGCCCGTGCAGGTGTTTGAGAATTCCTTCGGCCATTGGTGAGCGAACCGAATTCATGGTGCAGGAAAACAGGACCGCTGAGGGAAGGTCTGACATGTTCTAGACCCTGATATGAAGAACGCAAATCAGGGTGAACAGACGCCTTGCCGTGTCGATATCGATATCTACCTTTTCGGCAAGCCGTTCCTTGAGAATTTCCGCGCCTTCGTTGTGTAGTCCCCTGCGGCCCATATCGATAGCTTCGATTTGCGAAGGGGATGAAACCTTGATCGCCTTGAAATAGCTGTCACAGACCATGAAGTAATCTTTGACGACAGAACGCAATGGACTAAGGGGTTGGGTAAAGCGGACCAGTTCCTTGTCACCTGTATCCCTGACGTCAAAGATCAGCCGGTTTTCGGCAATCGACAGGTGCAGGTGGAAAGGGCCATGAAAATCGCCCATCAGCTTGAACTGGTTTTCTTCAAGCAGATCATAAATCGCCACTTTGCGTTCGTGGTCAACTTGTGCAGAACGGCTGACGACGCTGCGCTCGTCAAGGAAGATTTCCGCTATCCTTTGCTGATCTGCCACGGTCGGATTATTCCTCTGAGCGCCTGTTCAGTCGCAGGGCGATGGAACGGGCGTGCGCGTCCAGACCCTCTGCTTCGGCCAGCAAAATGGCGGCTGGCCCGACTTCGGCCAGACTTTTGGCATCGCCGCCAATCAGGGAGCTCCGCTTGATGAAATCAAGCACCCCCAGTCCCGATGAGAACCGGGCGCTGCCATCAGTTGGCAAAACGTGGTTCGGGCCGGCCAGATAATCGCCCAGCGCTTCGGGTGCAAAACGACCAAGGAAGATGGCCCCTGCATTGCGCACTTTTGCCGCCATCCCGTCAGGATCAGCGACCGCCAACTCAAGATGTTCAGGGGCAATGCGATCAATCAGGGGGATCGCTTCGTCCAGATTTTCGACAACGATAAGGGCACCATAATCGTGCCAGCTTTGGCCTGCGATGTCGGCCCTGGGCAGGGTTCGAAGCGCATCCTCAACAGACGTTTCGACGCGATCTGCAAAATTCTCGTCATCGGTTATCAGGATCGCCTGCGCCACCTTGTCGTGCTCTGCCTGTGATAACAGGTCAGTGGCAATCCAGTCCGGGTCGTTGTCAGGGGCGGTCCCCCCCGCGTTGCGGGAGGGCGGGGCACAGCGGTGGGCGCCGACACCCAGGCCGCCTGGCCGTTTTGCTGCAGCATCATCGGCATGCCCGGGCCCGCCGCTCTTACCGACGGGGGCAAGGGCGGCGGTGCCAGAAGCATGGGCGCGGCCGGCCGGGGCACCGCCGATACGGTAAATCTCGTCAATACCGGCGATGCGGGCGGCCGCCAGAACCAGTGGATTGAGCACGCCTGCTGGCGTCGGCACCACCATGACCAGGCGCTCAACACCGGCAACCTTGGCCGGCAGGGCATTCATCAACACTGACGACGGGTAGGCGGCCGTGCCACCGGGTACATACAGACCGGCAGCGGCGAGCGCCGTCCACCGATAACCCAGACGGATGCCAGCGGCATCAACGTAATCCAGGTTTTCGGGCATCTGGTGCTTGTGAAAATCGGATATGCGGCTGGCCGCAAGTTCAAGCGCCGCCAGCAGTGCAGGCTCGCACTGTTTCATCGCGGCGTCGATTTCATCCGCCCCGATAGCCATCCCTTCTGCGGTCAGTTCAAAGCCATCGAAGCGCCGGGTCATCTCGATGAGCGCCGCGTCGCCACGCTCGCGCACATCGGCAAGGATGGTCGTGACGGTATCATTCACGTCCGCCTCGTTTTCACGTTTGGCCGCCAGTAATTTCGCAAAGCCGTCGGCGAAGTTATTGTCAGTCGTCTTCAGGCGGGTCGTCATTTGACCGTCTCGAGCACTGATGTCGTTTTAGCCAGTGCCCTGCGGAAATCCTCGATCAACTGACCAATTTCGTCAGGGCGGGTTTTCCAGGCAGCCCTGTTGACGGCCAGGCTCGAGGTGATTTCGGTAATGTGTTCAATCTCGACAAGACCGTTGGCGCGCAAGGTGTCACCACTGGACACCAAATCGACAATGCGGCGACACAATCCCAGTATTGGGGCAAGTTCCATGGCTCCGTTCAGTTTGATGCATTCCGCCTGGACACCGCGGCGGGCAAAGTGACGACTAGTGATTGCCGGGTACTTGGTGGCGACGCGGACATGGCTCCAGGTAGTCGGATCGTCATTACCAACCATTTCTTTAGGTTCGGCGACGGCCATGCGGCAGTAACCAATGCCCAGATCAAGCGGTGCATAGATTTCAGGATAATCAAATTCCATCAACACATCGCCACCGACAATGCCAAGATGGGCAGCCCCAAAGGCGACGAAAGTAGCCGCATCGAAGCTGCGGACCCGGATAATATCGAGACCGGGCCGGTTTGTTGCGAAACGCAACTGGCGCGCACCGTCATCGCTAAAAGCCGGTTCGGGCTCTATACCGGCGGCACGCAACAGGGGCATCACTTCTTTCAGGATGCGCCCCTTGGGCAGGGCCAGGACAAGTTTTTCTTTAGGCTTGGGCATCACTTCCTCGGGTCATCACAATATTCAGGGCTTAATAAAGGGTTTTTGCCGCTTTAACCAGCCTGTTCAAGACCCTGCCCGGAGATCAATAAAGTAGCGGATTGTTCTCATGAATGACTTAAAAAAAGTACACAGGCCTTTGTTATTCAATCCTTTAGTTGAAAATAATGCTGAAATTAGTGGGATTCATCGTCATTTCGTGCTAGCAAACGATTCGCAAATGCTTGATGGGGAGCCTTTGTTGCGCTAATTTTGCGCTGTCTGTGACACAAAAAGTGAGTAAAAAAATGTCTGTTGGTACTGTTAAATGGTTTAACCCGACAAAGGGATTTGGTTTTATTGAACCTGAAGAAGGGGGCAATGACGCTTTCGTACATATCTCTGCCGTTCAAAAAGCTGGCATGGATACACTTCGCGAAGGTCAAAAAGTGGAATTCGAACTCGTTCCCGGTGACGGTGGACGTAGCTCGGCTGAAAACTTAGTCGCAATCGACTAATTTTCTTGTTGCAGGGTCAATTTTTGACCCGCTCTATATCGGCGCCGCAGGCGGCGAGCTTTTCCTCGAGTCGTTCGTACCCCCTGTCCAGGTGGTAGACTCGGTTGATTTCAGTCTCGCCCTCTGCCGCCAGGGCAGCCAGGACGAGTGAGACCGAAGCCCTTAGGTCCGTCGCCATAACCTGTGCGCCTTTCAGGCCGCTTCCGCCGCGAATGATGGCCGAGGCGCCGTGCACATTGATATCTGCGCCCATACGCGATAACTCCGGCACATGCATGTAGCGGTTCTCAAAAATCGTTTCGGTCATCATTGACGCCCCCTGGGCGACCGACATCAAGACCATCAACTGGGCCTGCATATCGGTGGGAAAACCCGGGTAGGGTTCGGTCATTACATCGACGCCCCTAAGCCCCCCTGCCCCTCTGCGCACCCGAATGCCGTCATCAACTTCGCTGATTTCAACCCCTGCCTGCCTTAAGATATCGGCGACCGCCTCGATCAGGTCGAGACGGGTGCCTTTCAGGGTCAAATCGCCATCGGTAACCGCCGCCGCGACAGCGTAACTGCCAGTCTCGATGCGGTCCGGAACGACGGCGTAATCCGCACCGTGCAATTCTTTTTTACCAATGATGTGCAAGGTGTCGCTGCCGATGCCATCAATTTCAGCCCCCATGGCGACGAGACAGCGGGCCAGGTCAGTGACTTCGGGCTCACGTGCGGCATTGGCAAGGATCGTTTCACCTTCCGCCAGTGCCGCCGCCATCAACAGGTTTTCGGTACCACCGACAGTAACCATGGGGAAAACGATATGGGCCCCTTTCAGTCCATCCGGGGCGGCGGCTTCAATGTAGCCTTCGTTGAGGTCTATTTCCGCGCCCATCTGGGCAAGCGCCTTTAGATGCAGGTCGACCGGTCGGGTGCCGATGGCGCAGCCACCCGGCAAGGACACCCTGGCCTTGCCAAATCTGGACAACAAGGGGCCGAGCACCAGAACCGAGGCGCGCATTTTGCGCACCAGGTCATAAGGAGCCGTGGTTTTGCTGATATCCGCGGCATTGAGCTCGAACACCCGGCCATGATTTCCACCGCCGCCGCTGGTTCCGTTCATGGAGATGTTGACGCCAAGATCAGCCAGCAGATGGGCCATGGTCGAGACATCAGCAAGATGGGGCAGGTTGGACAGGGTCAGCGTCTTATCGGACAATAAACAGGCGGCCAGCAGCGGCAGGGCTGCATTTTTAGCACCGCCGATGTGGATCGTTCCAGTTAATCGCCTGGTGCCGCGAATCAGTATTCGGTCCATAGGGGTCCAACATGCCAAAAATCAATAAAAAGCCCGTCACTTCGCAGGGAGTTCTTACTCTATGGCGTTGCCGTGAACAAGCGTCGAAACCATCAACAACCGGAATTCTACTGCTCACTGTCGGTCGGTGTTTCACCTTGACGAGCCTGATCTTTACGCCTTTTCAGATTAGCGCGCAGGGCTTCGGCCTGCCGCTGACGACGCTCGTCAACCCTTTTTTGGTGCCGTCCGGCAGCATCGCCGGTATTTCCGCGTGGCTTTTCGGCCTTGTTTTCCGACATTATCTGCTTTTCCGAACATTAATAATCGTCCGCCATGGTGGAGCCTGAAAAAAACTTCGTCAAGGGACGCTTGCAAGGAAACAAGTGCTATGGCATTGTGCGCGCCGTCACGCCTGAGGAACAGCCAAAGGCGCGGTCGAATGATCATTCGGCACCCCAAATCAAGCCGCCGTAGCTCAGGGGTAGAGCGCGCCATTGGTAATGGCGAGGTCGACAGTTCAATTCTGTCCGGCGGCACCATTACTTTCAATGGGTTAGCTACTATTCCAGCTATGCCATGAATTAATCCCCCACTAAATCCCCACTAAAGCACAGTTAAATTACCCTGTTCTGCCCAGTCTAGTGCCTCTTCAGCAATGACACGGAGCTTGGTCCTCATCCAGGTGGGTGGGGAATGCATTGTTGCAGTCCGATGAATGGGTGCCAAGGGGGCCATGGGGGGTGCCTTCCGCCATAGAGAAAGGGGCCTTGAGAATTTCTAAAGGTAATTATTGGTTTAGGGTTTTATAGGTTATCTTTCCTGATTCAATCCTATCTCCATCCCGCACATGGCTAACAGGACCAGTGAGAACAGACTGGGCGGAAACTGTAGCCATCATTAACATAATCAGAATAGTCGTTATGAGGGGTTTCATCTGCACCTGTCAGTAGATTGCCATAATTATTATTTCCACCTATCTTGCCAGTATTGATACAGCCAAGGAATCATGAGGATGTCATTCAGGATATTACCCTTCATATCAACTGTCTTCTTGGCATTGTCATTCATGATATTTCAGAGCGATTTATCAGCTGCGGAAATTACGGTTGCGAAATCATCAATAACCCTTTCAGGATTTATTGAAGAGGGAGACCGAGACAAGTTGGCTGCAGCTTTGGAGAAAGCTCGTAACAGGAAAACAATTATACTCACAAGTGAAGGCGGTTTTATTGAGGAGGCTATGAGTATTGCGGATCTGATAATTGACTATGAATTAGACACGCATGTTGTCGTTAAATGCGAAAGTGCCTGCAGCACCATTTTGCTGGCAGGCAAAAAACGAACAATGCAAAGAGGCTCAAAGCTCGGGTATCACCAATCAGGCTGGGACTTAGAAAACATCACAAATGCTTATGAAGATGCGCCTGCTGACTGGAATAACAGTGTATTTGAATTTGCTATTTGGGTGGATCAGGTTGCCATGACCTCTAGTTTTGACAATTTAAAATACCAGCTTGAAAGAGGGGTTGATGCCCAATTCGCCATTAAGACCCTTCAAGCCCAGTCAGATGACATGTGGTATCCGAGAAGGAAGGAGCTTCTAGAGGCTGGGGTCTTAACTGAGTAATCCATGGTTTGAAGCACCAAATAGAGGTAACGCCTGATGGATGGGTCACGCCAGATGAATTCGATGAAAGTTGCTAAGCTTATAACTCTCTCTACAGCTTATAACAGGGGAAAGAAATGAAACGATTATTAAGCGCAGCGGTCCTGACAACAAGGCTATAGACATCCTTTTGGGGGTAGAATGTTAGATTTCCTGAAGAAGCGAGAATGCCGTAAAAACATGAAGCGGCTTATTGAAGATGCAGGTGCGAAGTTAGATTTGGTCGCGGAGCTTGCTCTCACGTTAAGAGAGTTTCGCGATATGTCTCAAAGCGCGCAAGACAAGATCTATAACAAGTTCAATGAAATCACCGCTGATATGATGCAAAAGAGCGGACAAGAAGCTGAAGCTCTCTACTGGCAAAACTTCCAGTATGGATGGAAGGCCGAAGATTTGAGGGAGTCCAGTAAGGCTGCTGATATTCAAATGGTATGCGCTATTGATCTTGCTAGGGTTTATGTCAAAGCATTGATCGTTATAGCCAGCAATGACAGCTTCCTTGATTTCAGCCCTGCATCGAATATCGCGGAGGCCCTAGATGACTGGGGCACAGGACTGTCGTTGGAAGACATCACACGAAGGGGATTTGTCAAGAATCCAATCGGTGGGCTTGAAGTGCTTCTTTCTATACTCGACGAGTAGGGGGGCAAGATGGCTATATACAATTATTGCTGCTGTGATGCTTGCAAACGGTTAACTACAAGGGGGTAGAAAATATGGAGGATGGCGCGAAGTTAGCGGGGGTTCTATCCCTACGTGCGGTTGTCTTTATATACGCAACAGTTTTGCACTTTTATACGGTGTATATGTCCTTCGAGGCGTTCGGAATTGTGGCAGCCGGAATCACTTTAATTGGGGCGTTCATATCTCAACTGTTTTGGATATATAAGCTCTTCAATGAGACAGGTGTATTCTTCAACCCTTTCACGATAGCCTGCTTAGTATGGGCTGCATTGGCGGTGGCAAGAGCAGTTGTAAATGTCAAAGCTGAGGAGAGGTTCTCTTGAATCGCCTGTCTATTAATTCCGTTTTGCTTCTGGTCTTTGTTGTAGGGTTTCCTATAACCGGTAAGGCTGGACTGTCTTTCCCATTATCGACGTTCACTGACTTTGGTATTTCCGCAGGACGCGCACTCTCATGCGGTCAATCAGAGAAAGATGTTATGTCTGAAATGTTTGGGATTACTACGGCATTAGCGAATGCGAGGCGAAC
>JACKQG010003570.1_pt1 | contig 18918 bp, 23 predicted proteins | sample 8237621 | NCBI WGS metagenome assembly JACKQG01 (sample SAMN15677084, study PRJNA649215) | marine metagenome | biome: marine; feature: Black Sea; material: saline water; isolation source: suspended particulate matter (SPM) from the Black Sea western gyre | collected 2013-06-09/2013-06-10 | depth... | reverse complement strand
ACACCATTGCCAGCGCGGTGGAAGAGCAGTCGGCTACCACCAACGAGATCACCCGAAATGTTACGGATGCGTCAAGAGGGTCTCAGGAGATCGTCGAGAACATTGCCGGTGTAGCTCAAGCCGCTCACAGCACCACTGAAGGTGCCGCAAACACGCAAAGTGCGGCAAGTGAACTTTCAAAACTGGCGGCAGAACTGCAGGATATTGTCAGCCAGTTTAACGGTTAAGATTAAACTTCTTTATTAAGGGGCTCCGGTTGTCAGCCGGAGTCCTTTTTTATTCTGTTTTGTACGCTAATTTATATTTATAATTTCCTATCTATTGCGTCCGTTTACTTCCTGGCAAGCATTCACTGGCGTGGAGCCGATAACAGAGTTTTCCTGCCAATAACAAGCTTTTTCGTCACTAGGGAGCCTTGCTAGTTGGGTCCAGCGTCACGCTGGTTGAATACGTTAAAACAAAATGTTACGATACGTTTCAAACTATTTATAATAGCTGTATTCTGCACCTGCGGTCGGCCATGGATAAAATTTCGTTTAATCTGTCTTTATTGAGTTATCTCATGGCCTCTTTGGCCTATTTCGTTTATCTGGCGTACAGGAGGCCTCTTGTTTCGACCATTGCCGGGTGGACGGTGGCATTTGGTCTGCTTTGCCAGACAGTCACTATAGGTATTCGCTCAAGCCAGACAGGTCATGGGCCTTACACCACGTCCTTTGAAGTGGCGTTGTTTCTGGCCTGGTTGATGGTGGTGGTTTATTTTTTGACCGAGTGGAAATATAAAATTAAGGATCTAGGGGCTTTTGTCATCCCTCTGGTTTTTATTGTTTTGTTGTTTTCGGCCTTTCTTTCGAAAGATGCTGCGGTGGTGCCGGAATCGGAGGAGGTGCGCTTCTGGCTCACCATGCACCGGACCTTATCGATCATGGGTTATGCGGCATTTTCAATCGCATTTGCCGCCGGAATCATGTATTTAATTCAGGAACATCAGGTAAAATCAAAAAAGCTGGGTATCATGTATTTCAGGATGCCGTCTCTTGAAGTTCTGGACGATTTGAACTTTAAGGTGATAATGATAGGGTTTCCATTATTTACCTTGGGCTTTATGACCGGGTCCATTTGGAATACGCAAATGAACCTGCCGTTTTTCTCATGGGATCTGACCCGCACCTTACCCTTAGTAGCGACCTGGCTGATCTATAGCCTGGTTTTTTTTGGAAGAATGATGGTGGGTCTGCGAGGTAAAAAAGCTGCTCAAGGGGCGATTCTTGGGTTTGTAACGGTAATTGGCACTTATTTTCTACATATCTTATGATATCAACTGTACCAAATCTTGTTCTTGTGGGAGTCAACCATAAGACCACCCCAGTAGAAATCCGGGAGAAGCTTGCCTTCAATCAAGTCAAGCTCGAAGCCTCTCTGGAGCAATTGGTCAGTTGTCCTGAAATTGCCGAGAACATCATTCTCTCGACCTGCAATCGGGTTGAAATTTACGCTCGTGTTGATAATACCGATAAGGGTATTCAGCTTCTGAAAGATTTTATTTGTGACTACCATGGCATAACGCGGGGCAGCTTGGATGAGTATTTCTATAGCTACACTGACAATCAGGCGGTTGAACATCTTTTTAGGGTTTCTGCGAGTTTGGATTCGATGATTCTGGGGGAGGCTCAGATACTGGGACAAGTGAAGGATGCCTACAGCACAGCCCGTGCCTCAAGTTCGACGGGTCTGGTTCTGAATCAACTATTTGAAAAAGCCTTCAATGTTGCAAAAAAAGTAAGGGAAGAAACCGGAATCTCCGAACGCGGAGTTTCTATCAGTTCCGCCGCTGTGGAACTGGCTAAAAAAATCTTTGAGGATTTGGAAAATCACTCGGTCATGCTGGTGGGAACCGGTGAGATGGCTGAACTTGCGGCAAAACATCTCATTTCCTATGGTGTCAAAACTGTTTATGTAGCTAGCAGAACCTATGAGAGAGCCGTTTCTCTTGCTCAGTCCTTAAATGGCTGTGCCTTGGGTTTTGAAGCTTTTAAGGAAGAATTGTACCGGGCAGATATTGTTATCACTTCTACTGCCGCGCCCAATTTTATCATCTCTAAGGAAATGATCGAGCAGGCCATTCATAAAAGAAAAAACAAACCCATATTCCTCATCGACATTGCTGTTCCCCGGGATATTGCCCCAGAGGTGAACGATTTGGAAAATGTTTATTTGTATGACATTGATGATCTGCAAAATGTGGTGAACGCGAATATGGAAGAACGGCAGAAAGAAGCTGAAAGCGCCATGGAGATCATCCAACAGGAGGTCGCTAAATTTAACAACTGGTTTTCCACACTCGATGCGGTACCCACTATTGTTGAAATGCGAAACCGCGCTGAGGATATGCGTAAAATCGAAGTGGATAAAACTCTCAAAACTCTCACCCATCTTTCTGCTGACGACCAGAAGGCCGTCCATCAATTGACGCAATCGTTGGTCAATAAGATTCTGCATAAACCCACCATCAATCTCAAGAAGAAAACCCAATCCCAGGATGGCCATGTTTATTTAAAGGCCATCCGTCACTTATTTCATTTGGACGATTAATGGAACTCAGAAAAATCAAGATTGGCAGCAGGGGCAGTCCCCTTGCCTTGTGGCAGGCTAATTGGATCAAAGGCCAATTGGAATCTCTGCACCCTGATATTCCTGTAGAAATTATCATCATAAAAACTTCGGGTGATAAGATTCAGGATGTCCCGTTGGCCAAAATTGGTGGCAAGGGATTATTTGTTAAGGAACTCGAAGAAGCCATGTTGAGGAACGAGATCGATTTTGCCGTCCACAGCATGAAAGACATGCCGATAAAGTTCCCCTTTACATTGTGTATCGCGGCGGTGACAAAGAGGGAGAATCCTTTTGATGCTTTGATTTCAAAAAATGATATCAAGCTGGATGACCTACCAAAAGGCGCAAAAGTTGGGACCGGCAGTTTAAGACGGATGTCGCAATTACTGCATTATCGTCCAGACTTGGAATTGGTTCCCCTTCGCGGCAATCTTGATACGCGAATAAAAAAACTGGAAACAGAAGGGCTGGATGCGATCATTCTTGCTGCGGCGGGTCTCATCCGCATGGGCTGGGATGATAAAATTTCAGAAATTATCAGTCCTGAAATTTTATTGCCGGCTATGGGGCAGGGTGCTGTTGGGATTGAGGCGCGAAAACATGATGTCGATAACCAGATCCTTCTGGCCGATATGGATGATGAAGACACACATCTGGCGTTGGAGGCCGAAAGAGCGGTTGTCACCCAGCTTGAAGGCGGTTGCAACGTTCCCATTGGAGCGTTTGCGACAATTGAGGGTGAGGAGATGTTGTTAAAGGGACTGGTCGCAAGCCTTGATGGAAAGACAGTCTATAAAACAGAATCTAAAGGCAACAAGCTCAACGCCAAATCCATAGGGAAAGAGTTGGGCAATACACTATTGGATATGGGCGGCGATAAAATCATGCAGGAAATTCATTCCAGCTAAGTGCTAAAGCCATACCTCCTGAGTTTTTAATCTTTCCAAGGCTAGTTCCCAGGCGGCATCGCGAAATATAGTGTCACTGTTATTATTCATACGTGAGTAAGTATCGCAAACATTTTTGGTAATGGTAGTGTCGATCAAGTTCTCTACATAGGTTCTGACCCCAGCTTGCGTTACTTTATCCGCGTACGAATCATCAACGATTAAGTTTCTTTCAACCGCACATCCAATCACCCCTCCAGCATTAACGATAAAGTCTGTCAGCGATAAAATTTTACGGCGATGGTGTAGATAATACTCTATGGGTTTGCTACTGGGGGTGTTCGCACCTTGCAGGATATAGCGGCATTGAATGCGGTCCGCGTTTTTTGCGGTGATGGCATCGGGTCTGGCGGATGGAATCAGAATGTCGCAGGGAGCCTCAAGAAGCCAATCGAGTTTGTCAGGTGAAAACTTTTTGTTCACTGCAAGCGGGTAGTTAATTAATCCTCCAGATTGCTTGCGGACTTTGTTCAATGCGTATGCATCCAATCCATTTGGATTCCATAAGGCTACATGTATGTCAGAAGCTCCAACCAATATCGCCCCCGACTGCTGAAGTTTCATAGCTATGGGAGCCCCAACATTGCCAAAACCCTGAACAATGAAACTGGTCCTGGATAAGTCTAATGCCTCGTCCATGGACTCAAGTGCTTTGGCGGCAGAAAACAAGCCATGGCTGGTGAGTTCCCAATCGTCGATAGGGATGCCTCCACTTTCTACAGGCCTCCCCGCTCCGCCTCGCGAATGTTTTTCAGTTCCCAGTTTGTGCGAATGGTTAGTATGAATTATTTGGATGTCTGTCTCATGTGTTCCCATATCCGGGGCAGGGGCGTAGTTGGGTAATTCAAACAGGCACTCGGCAAGTCTTTCCATCAATCCCTCCCTGAGGGCAGGGTCTTCAGCAAGTTTGTGCGATTTAAGTATGACTCCTGCCTTGGCTCCGCCGTAGGGAAGACAGGCGGCACTGTTCTTCAAGGTCATAACCCTTGCCAGTCGCCTGATTTCATTCAAACTGAGATCCGGTACCATGCGAATGCCGCCGAGGCCGGGTCCTCTCTCAGTATTATCAATAGAAATATAGCCCCAGGTTGATTGACTATCCGGGTCGATAATCGTGTAGGAGTTTTGGGTGGATAGTTCTGTGGCTGTAGTAAAACGGTCTCTCTGGTCTTTGTCGGGAAGAGGAACCGCTTTCAGGATTTTGGGAAGTTCCGACATAAGTGTTTCTTCTTGGCAATGAGGTTGCTAAAATGACTGGCATGTAATTGCCTGAGCAAAAAACTATTGTTGTATACCATTTTAACTCTATAAAAACGATGCTAAACAAACCACTCACGGCTGATGATATCGAGTCGCTCATCAATACCGCTCTGGATGAAGATATCCAGAATGGTGATATCACGACTCGAAATATTATATCGGAGGGACAACTTTGCGAGGCGGAGCTGATCGCTAAGGATTCCCTGATTCTTTCCGGGTTGGAAATTTTTAAGGCTCTATTTCTGAAGCTGGATTCTGAAACTATTTTTCTCTCTGAACCTTTTCATGATGGAGACAGTGTGCAAAAGGGTTCCAAGATAATCAGGTTTCGCTGTGATGCAGTAAAATTATTGGAGGGGGAGAGGTCGGGACTGAACATATTGCAGTGGTTAAGCGGTATTGCAACGTTTACAGGAAAATTTGTCGAGAGGGCACATCCCGTTACGGTTCTGGATACACGTAAGACCACCCCCGGCCTGAGGGTTTTTGAGAAATATGCTGTGTGTTGTGGTGGTGGCTCGAATCATAGGTTTGGACTGTATGATGCGGTGATGATTAAGGACAATCATATAAAAGCCGCCGGGAGTATTTTTAGGGCAGTTGAGAAAGTACGTGAAGCTCTGGGCAATAAAAATAAAATTGAAGTCGAGACACAAAACCTTGATGAGGTTCAACAGGCTTTGGAGCAAAAGGTTGACATCATCATGCTGGATAATATGAGCATTGATATGATCCGTGACTCTGTTAAGTTGATCGATGGTCGGGCAGAAGTTGAAATCAGTGGCGGTGTCACTCTGGAAAGTTTGAATGAAATATCCCAAACCGGGGCAGACTTTGTATCGGTCGGGGCATTGACCCATTCGGCACCAGCTGTTGATATCAGCATGAATATTGTCACTTCTTTGGAGATTCAATAGACATGCCCTGCAAGGACACGACAGCCCAAATAACAATCATTCTGGATGAAAATGACTGTCTGGTCAATTTTGACTTCTCAAAATTAACCTGCCAAAAATCCGTTGGCGGAGGAATAGGTTTTGTGCAGTATTGCCGTGGCAAACATGTTGCCGAAGTGATCCATTTGGAGTTCAGTGATTTGGTGGTGGATCTTGGACTGACCGGTTCGGAAGAACAATTCTTGCTGTATTTGGAGTGGGATGCTTTGGGAGCCGCTCTCGATCAATACCAGGGTAGTCAGCATGAAGTGGATACAGACAGATATCAAATTGCCACTATCGCTTATGAATCGGATCGGGTAGAAATCCGGCAAATGGTCGCGTCGCCGGAAGAAATGCCGAAGCTCATCCCTTGTAGAAAGCGAGAGGCATCCTAATCTTCAGGGTAAAGCCGAACTAAACGAACATATCCTTGAGAATAGTCCTGGTCGAATTGTTGTGCGTTGCCTGATGTATAAGAAAAATAAAACGCCGCCTGTTGGTCAAAAGGCAAACACCATGATGCGTTTCCTCCACCCGTTGCGAAAAGTGGGTCTATATGAAGTTCGCTATTGGATCGGCCCATAATGGTGCTATCGGGGATAAAAATCTTTTCGATTTCTTCTCTTTCTGGAATACGCCAGTCGTGGTACCCAAGATAGTCTTTCTTGTTCATTTCATCGACAAATAGCAGGGCCTCCTGAAAAGTCAACCAATCCTGAGCCACCGGCCAGGAGTCTTCTCTCGACCACACTAAGCCGGTATCATGGTCTAACAGGGTTCCATCGCCCTTATCTTCAAACCTGCTGGTTTTATTCATTGTCAAAAACTCCAAAAGTTCACGAACCTGTTAAGCTCCCCCGCGTTATATTCTTCCATAGCCTTCGTGCCCCGCAGGGGTATTCTACGAAGTACCCGTACCGGGCATGAGGGCAAATGTAATACCACAGGGTCGGGGGGATTTACCTTTTCTGCTAGAAATCAGGGCTTTAATTTGATACAACCCAACGACTGCCAATTATCTCTAGCAGGTGGTTTGGGAAGTTTCAATATAACTGAATTCAGGGTCTGATGAGTAATAAAACGAATCAAACAATTTTGTGGATTTTTATCCTGCTTTTAGTTCCAGGTGTCGCTTTAGGGCAAACATCCTGCGGAGAGAAAATTCCTGCTTTGGGGATTTTTGACCAAATTTCTCAATATGCCTTGTGGTTGGCTTTGGCCCTCATGATTCCGGGTATTCTTTTCGATCATAAGTTCTGGAAAAAGACATTATTAATTTTGGCCTTGGTTCCCTTCGCGGGCTGGGCTTATGTTAATTTTTTTGTCGATTACAACAGCCTGAAAAAAGAAATTTTCAACCACAATGCCATGGCCGAGGCCACGCTGGCTAATATTGCTGAAGCTCAGGATAGATATAAATCAGAACAGGGTGTCTATATAGGTGATCTGAGGAAATTTTATTCCCACATTGGCGGGGCAGGGGGTATGAACGAGTGCGTCAGAATACTAAATGTGCAGGCAGGGTTTGATCATTGGCGCGCGGAGGCGGCGCATGTGTCGAGCCCCGATACCGTTATTTGGGATAGTCGCGCCGGAACCTCTTTAAAGAAAGGTTGATGCATTTATCAATCTATCCACCTGTCTACCATTCCGTTTAGCGAGACCATCCCGGTCACCTCATTATTTTCAATAACCATTGCGTAGGAAACATTAAAGTTTGTCAGAAATCTCGCGGCAAAGGGGATAGGCATGTCTGCGTTGATCGACAAAACTGGCTTAGACATGATCTCATAGACATGAGCTTCATGAAGCTTTCTGTTTTGTCCTATTACTTTTCTGGCAATATCTTTCAGGGTCAAGATACCGTAAACATCATTTTCATCCCGGGGTTCTACCAGAACTGCGTTGATTTTTTTTTCCCGCATCATATTCAAGGAATCAGAAACTTTCATGATTCCATCCACTTTGGTGAAATTGGACATCATGACGTCACGGACTTTTTGAATGTTGGTCATTCCAATCTCCTAGTCTAATTAAAAATAACGATCCTTTGCGTCTTTTTCCATGGTGGGCATCTGGCTTTCCAGCCCTAGTGCTCTGTCTACATTTAGGCTGAATGCGATTCCATTACCGTGCTCACTCAAATGACCCGCCTCATAAATTGCTTCCATAATATTGTTAGCAATATAATCTTCAACCAGGAAAAAGAGCATATCCTTTTGAGTTTCCATTGTCAGACCCAAAAAAGATTTCTGCGAATGTATACCTTCTCCGCGTGCGTTAAGAATGGTGACTCCGGTAGCGCCAGCCGATTTTGCGGACTCAATAACATTGTCCTGATACTTCTCATTAACCATTGCCAATATAACTTTAAAACGCATGAGTCTATAACTCCTCAGGATGGTTCATCAATCTCTTTACGTTTTGTCCGTTTTTCGGTGATCATAGCATATGCCATTACGGTGAACATAGGGAAAAGGGAGGCGAATGCGATCAACCCGAAGCCGTCTATTAAGGGGGAACGACCGGGAACATTTGAGGCCAATCCGATTCCCAATGCAGCAATCAACGGTACTGTTACGGTCGAGGTGGTGACACCTCCCGAATCGTATGCGAGTGGAATAATTAGCTTTGGGGCAAACCAGGTCTGGATAAGTAAAAGGGCGTATCCTGTGACAATGTAATAATGCAGGGGATTGCCCGTCACTATGCGATAAACGCCTAGCGTCACCCCGCCCGCCACACCTAGTGCGACAGCTATTCGTAAACCCCACGCAGAAATAGCCCCGGTGGTGATATCGCGGGCTTTATACGCGACAGCTATCAATGCCGGTTCCGCTAGTGTCGTGGAAAATCCAATAAAAAAAGCAAAGACATAAGTCCATAAATAAAGTCCGGGTGCTATATGTTTTGAGTTTTGCAGGACTTCTAATCTGGCAGAATCGTTGCCAGCAAGAAAGGAAAGATCGGTCAACTGACGGGCCATGTGTGTTCCAATTGGGAACACGCATTGCTCCAGACCAACGATAAAAATTCCTAATCCCAGAACAACGAGAACCAGTCCGATCAACTTTTGCTTCAGGTTCGGAATATGTTTTCGAATTGCAATGAGCTGAAAGAAACCCAATACTAGAATTATAGGGAGAATATCCAGCAATGTTCCGCTTAACGCGCTTCCTAAGAGTTCAAAAATATTGAAATTCATAAACCGCCCACTCCGTAGACAAATATTCCATAACCCAGAACAAATATAATGGGGCTGAGGCTCGCTAATGCGATTAGCCCAAAACCATCAAGCATCGGGTTTCGACCCCTTATAGATGTGGCCAGCCCAACACCTAAAGCGGTGACCAATGGGACGGTGATGGTCGAAGTTGTAATCCCTCCTGAATCGTAGGCGATCCCTATAATCTCCTGAGGTGCAAAAAATGTGGTGATGACGATGAGGGTGTAACCTCCTATGATGAACCAGATCAAAGGCCACCCTTTGAGGATACGAACCACCCCAACGGCGATGGCCAGCCCTACAGAAAAAGCAACAGTAAAGCGGAGCCCCAGTACAAAGCTGGCGATTGCATTTGTATCGTTTTCGATGGCACCTGCCCCAGCGGCGAGACCTCCGGCTTTGCTGGCTATAACTGTTAAAGCCGGCTCAGCAATGGTGGTGGAAAATCCCAGAGCGAAGCCGAAAAGAATGATCCACCATGGGCTTCCTTTCAGAGCAAATTCATTGGCCATTTTTTCGCCAATGGGGAAAAGGGCACTCTCCAAACCCAATATGAAAATAAAAAGCCCTATGACGACCAGCACAACTCCGAAAAGAGTTTGACTCAAGTGAGGAAAGGGTTTTTGTATAATGACCAGTTGAAAAAAAGAGATCACGACTATAATGGGAAATACATCCATAAAAGCCGAAAATATTTTTGAAAACAGGAGCCGGGCAGTATGCACTGGGTCAGGAATTTGTTTGGGGTGTGTAAGTCAAACGCTTCATTTCATTCATGACTGAAAAACATCAGTTCTATAAAATAGAAAAATAGAAATTGAGATTTGCACAATTGCACAATCATTCAGAGGAAAGTATAACAAAAATATATGAAAAATCAGTTATTATAGCCCTTCCAACGATCATCTAATATTTAAGAAGGCAGGAATAAATATGAGCTCAGACGAATTGAATCAGGATGAGTTGAATAAAGAAATGCTCCTAGAGATTTTTTACAATACTAAAGGAAATATTGATGACATCAATGCGGCCATAGATGAAAATTTATTTGGAACCCGCGCTCGGAGTCTTACCTTCTTTGAGAAGTTTGTACGGGCTCGGTTATTGCTCAATCCCAAAGTGCTGCGACTGGTCGACCTGGATTTGACCTGGTTTGAAGCCGCTTATTTGAGCCAATATCCGGGTTTGGAAAATGTCGAAGATCTGGATCTGAGAAAAAATCAGTTGGGGGATGAGGGGTTAGACGCACTGTTATCATCTGACAAACTAGGTAATATCCGAAAGCTGGATTTGAGGAACAATCAAATTACCCGCAGGGGAATGGGTGTTTTAGCCGGGTCAGAAAAACTGGAGAAGTTGGAATCGCTTGACTTGAGATCAAACAGGCTGGGCAAGGCCTGGGAGGACAAGCTTAAATCAGCTGTGAATTTCCCAAAGCTATCTTCGCTGAAAATAGCTTGAGCCACCAGGAGCCGAATTGTTCAAAAAATCTTTATAAAATCAGGTGGTTTTTATTTTCCCGGATTTTTTGAACTATTTTGTCAGCGATCTCATTGGCTTTCACCTCGTAAGAACCCTTTTGTAAGACATCACGGAACTTGTTTACAAGTTCATGGCGAATCTCACTGGCGGTGGCCTTACTTGTGCTGGCTGAGGACTGAGCCTTGGAAGGCTCAGAAAGCGTTACCTTGTCAACGTCTCCAGAGGAAGGTTTGCTGCCTGTAAGAGGCTTGCTTTTTCCTTTGGCGGACCCGTTGATGGGATTTCGCCGACCTATTTTTGTAGTAACTTCGAGTTCATTCATAATATTATTTTATTGTTGCAGTAGCAATAATACACCTTCAGGAATAAGGTTTGCCTGTCCCACCATTGCCGCTGAAGATTGAACCAGCAGTTGTTGCCGGGTTAAATCAGTGACCTCTTCGGCAAAATCCGCGTCTTTGATGGTTGCAGATGCGGCAGTTAAATTTTCAATCGACACATTTAAAGTATTCAAAGCTCTGGTGAATCGGTTTTGGGTCGCACCAATACTGCCCCGATAGGAACTAATGGTTGCCAACGCATCATCAACCTTAGCGTACCCACTGATAGCATCCTCAAATGTTGCTACAGACAGATCATCAAGATTAAGAGAGCTGGTAGTTGTTGACCCCAAATTCACGACCTCATTTAAATCTATTCGTCCATTTTCCTCAGAATCGAGACCCAACATCACCACTACACGATTACTGGTGACACTGGATGACAGAGAACCATCTAAAAGTTTTTGTCCATTAAACTCTGTAGAATTAGATATTCGGTTAAACTCGTTTCTCAGCGAATTGATTTCAAGTTGCAATGTATCCCGTTCTGTTTGTCCCAAGGCCCCATCTGCGGTGGATAAAATTTCCCGTATGCGTATCAGAATTCCTGACTGCTCATTCAGACCGCCTTCAGCAACGTTGATGAGACTGATACCATCATTAAGGTTTCTGGCGGACTGTCTTAGAGTCCTGGCATCGGAACGAAGTAGTTCGGAAACAGACTTTTCTGCACCGTTGGTTTCTCGATCGCCGGATGCAACCCGTCCTATCGCTTTCCCGAGATTTTGGTTGTTAGTATCTAGCCTGTTTTGGGCAACAGATGAACTTAAATTATTGAAGATTCGTAGTGGCATTCCATTTCCTCCGTGAAATTGGAATTTATGAGGTTAAAGGGTTTTCCTGCACTGGGCCCTCCAAGGCTCAGCTGTTTTACAACCCTTAAATTGGCGCAGTCTCCAAACTGCCTTAATTTTATTACGGCTCAAATGCCGATTTCTTGAGTTTTAAAATTATTTTCTATGAAAATTCCTAGTTAATGTCTAGTTTGGCTGGTTGGAATGCATTCTTTAAACCCTATTTTGACGATTTAGGCTGGAAAAATATGAGACAATCAATAAGAAGAGACTCACATTCAACCCTTTAAAACAGGATTATGACGATGCAGAGGGTTTTGAAAGTAGAAGGTATGACTTGCCAACATTGTGTCCAAAGCGTGAGTGAAGCGGTGGGTAAGATGGCAGGTGTCGAAAAGGTGGTGGTCAACCTTGAGCAGAAAGAAGTGACGGTAGAGTTTGACGAATCACAAACTCAACTGGAAGATATATCTGCCCAGATCGTTGGGGCGGGGTTTGAGGTAGTAGGGAGTTAGGAGGTCATTTTTCCTATTGTAATCTTGAGCATCTTTTCCTGTCCGTCCCGGAATATTTTGACGGGAACCACCTTGCCAATAGCCGTGTTCGCAACCAGCTCCTGGAGGTATTTCAAACTGGAAATGGTTTGACCATCAAACTGAATGATAATGTCACCCCGAAGCATTCCCCCGAATTGGGCGGGAGTTTTATTGGCAATGCTGTTAACCAGTACCCCGACACCGGAGACATTCAATCTGAAGGTGTTTGCCAGTTCCGGCGTCAAATTCTGAATCCCAATTCCCAACCAGCCTCTTTCTACAGAGCCATTGCGGATCAGTTGCTCTCCCACTTCCAAGGCCATTTCCACAGGAATAGCAAAACTCACTCCAGAGCCAATGGCCGCCACGGCTGTATTGATCCCGACAATTTCCCCATCCAGATTGATCAAAGGGCCTCCACTATTGCCTGGGTTGATCGAGGCATCGGTCTGGATAAAGTTTTCAAAGTGGCTGATCCCAAGGTCGGTACGCCCGGTGCCGCTGATCACGCCTACGGTGACGGTGCCTTCAAGCCCATAGGGATTACCAATGGCCATTACCCATTCGCCGACGCTCAAGGTTTTAGACTGACCAAATTCCGGTTCAGGGAGACTTCGTAGAGTAGAAATTTTCAGGACAGCAAGGTCGGTGTAGGTGTCGTAGCCCAGGACTTTGGCAAAATATTCTTTCCCGTCTGATAATTTGACCAGAACCCTGTCGAGATTTTCAACGACATGGTAATTGGTTAAAATGTGACCGTTGGAATCGAGAATGATGCCCGATCCTACATTTTCAACACTATATTTCCGGGTTTTCAGGTTTTGGGCGAACCAGTTTCTGATAGATGCATACCAGGGCCTGGAACCGTGCGGTTCATACCATGATGATTTTTCAACCAGTTCATTGACCTTATTCACGCTAACTACAGAGGGTTTTATTTTTTTAGCATTGCGTATGAACGCGTTTTGCAAGTCAATCAGGTTTTTGTAGCCCTGACTATCTTCCAAGCTGCCGGGAACGGCTTTCTTCGGATTGGAGGAACTATAATTTTCCAGAAAAAAGTTTGTGTTGATAACGACAAAGGCAAGAATCAAACAACCCCATGCAAGTTTTCGGATAGGATGAGTGGGTTTTAATTCAGGCATGTTTGAATCCGGTGTAGATGGTTGTGACTCCGAAAGTCAGTTCCTTGAACTCAACGGATTCGAAACCCGCTTCCTTCAGGAGAGAAGCGAATGCGTCACCTTTTGGAAAGGCTCCCACAGAATCCGGCAAATAAGAATAGGCGTTCTTGTGACCAGAAACCCAACGTCCCATAACAGGTAAAATCTTCTCAAAATAAAAACGATAAAGCCATTGCAAAAAACCGTTCTGAGGGAAAGAGAACTCCAGTATCACAATCTTACCTTTGGGCTTCAAAACCCGGTAAACCTCAGCAATCGCATGATTTATATCGGCGAAATTTCTGGCACCAAAAGCGGAAATTGCGCCATCAAAACTATCGTTTTTCAGGGGCAGACTCTCAGCCGCCCCCGGAAATAATTTGACAGACGATTGCATATTTCTCGCGGTCACTTTATTGTTGCCCAGTTCGAGCATGGCGGCACTGAAATCAACACCGATAACTCGGGACTTATCACGGAGAGCCAACTCAAGGGCAATGTCAGCGGTTCCTGTAGCTACATCCAGAAAAAACCGGCCTGCTATGGGTTCCAGCTCATCAACCGCTATTTTTCTCCAATACCTGTCACAACCCGCACTCAACAGTCCGTTGAGAAAATCGTACCTCGGCGCAACGGCATTGAACATATCCTGAATGGGATTCATCCTGTCAGCCGGATTACTAAAACCTTGTTTAAGCTGAGAACGGGCCATGTCCAACACATTGATTTATATATAATGTAAGTGCATAAAGTTTAGCATCAGTCGCTATGGGGTACAAGAAAGACTTGCAAGAGATAAGTGAAACTCTTATAAAACCCCTATATGAAGTATAATAATGATTTTTAATGGAGCTTTGATATGAAGACGGTTCTGGTTCCTCTGGCGCCAGGTTTTGAGGAGATTGAAACGATCACCGTTGTTGATATCTTACGCCGGGCAGGCGCCCGGGTAACGCTTGCGGGTACTGAGGAAGGGCCTTTGGAAGGCTCAAGGGGTATTCATGTTCTGCCAGATGAGCAACTCGATGATGTTCTGGAAAAGGATTTTGATTTGATTATTTTGCCCGGCGGTCAGCCCGGCACCAATAATTTAAAAAAGGATGCCAGAATCACTCGATTGCTAAAAAAGATGGATGGACTCAATAAATATATCGCCGCCATCTGTGCCGCTCCAGTGGTCTTGAAAAATGCGGGGATTCTGCAAAATCGCTGTGTCACCAGTCATCCTTCGATACAAAAAGACTTACAGGGCATCAACTATAAAGAGGACAGAGTGGTTGTGGATGGAAATATCGTCACCAGCAAATCTCCCGGCACGGCTATGGAGTTCTCCCTCAAACTGGTCGAAATCTTATTTGGCCGGGAACGCAGAGATGTTGTGAATCAGGGAGTTCTTGCGAAATTATGAACTGACGGGGGAGACTAAATTTTTTTTGAAACTATTTCAACAAACTCTCATCTAAAAATTCGAATAGTACCTCTCGCACCTGGATACTCATAGTCTGATCGAGGATTAAATGAACATTTCTTATAGTCAGCTTTTAGTCAATAAAAGACGGGTTAAACGCCGGATAAAGAAAAAAGCCGGTACTGAAAGCCGTTGCCTCCACTGCAGTGGCGCGTTTAGGGGGCATGAGGAAATTGAGACCTGTCTGATGTGTGGTCGGGAAAAGGGCCATGTTTGTATAAATTGTTTGCACGCTCCCGCCGATAATCAGGAACAAAAGCTCGCCTGAGAACCTTTTAATTCTTTTTTTCAAGGTTCATGCAGCCGGTGAACACCGACTGGCATTGCCCTCCCACACGAATTTTCTGAGCTTCTAACACTTCCACATAGATCAATGAAGGGCGTTGCATTGCATAGCCTTGTTCAATGACCATGCTTATCTCCTCTTCATCGCTAAGACTGGCCCAATAAGCTCCCATGGCTCCTGCGACGCTTCCTGTTGCCGGGTCTTCGGGGATTCCCAAACCGGGAGCGAAGGCACGCACATGAACCGTGTTGTCGGGGTCACGGGTTTCACGGCAGAAGGGATAAACCATATCAATTCCCAAAGGTTGTAATACCTCATTTAAAACCTGGGTATTGATATGTATCTCATTGATATTGCTCAGTGAAGACACAGGGACAAACAATGCCGGGAAGCCTGTGGAAACCACCTGAATGGGAAACTTTTCGTCTAAAGATGTGAAGGGTAATCCCAAAGCCTCGGCGATTTTTTCGGACCGGTTCAATTCATGCAGTGTTTGCGCAGGAGGGTGTTGCATGAAACTTTTGTCTCCTTCGGTCCACACAGAAATTATCCCCGCCTTGAAATTCAAACGCAGCGGATTTGCTGTCACCGCGCCATATTTTCTGAGAACGTATGCGGTGCCGAGGGTAGGGTGACCGGCGAAAGGGATTTCGCGGGTGGGGGTGAAGATACGCACATCGAAGTCCGCCTCATCGGTAGAGGAAGGATAAACGAAGGTGGTCTCGGATAAATTCATCTCCCGAGCTACCTTCTGCAACTCCTCTTCCTCAAAGTTTTCCCCGCTGGTGAAAACGGCTAAAGGGTTACCACCAAAAATATGGTCGGTGAAAACATCGACCTGATAAAAAGGTATTTCCATATCACTAGCCCAATAATGATGAGAGGTTATAAGTCTCCCCAGCCCCTCTTTGTAAAAGAGGGGTTCATTATGGCTCCCCCTTCTACGAAGGGGGTTGGGGGGATTTGATTTTCCTGTTTCGTGATAGGCCGAGGCTCTCCGTACTATCCAATATTTTTATTGATCCAGGATTTTAAAACATAAAGCGACCAGGGTCTCGACCATGATACTCGTCCAGAAAGAAAATCGTCCCAGACATTTGCCACAGCCTGTTGCGATACAAGGCCCTCGAGTTGGTGCATTGGGGATAATAACACGGTTTCAATTTCCGGCCGCAAGGCTCCACGCATCCACATCTCGAAGGGGAAGGTGAACCCCATCTTTTTCCGTCGCCAGACATTTTCCGGTAATAAGGATTTCATAGAATCCATCAGCAGGTGCTTGGCAGTGCCGGCCTTTTCTTTACCCGGCAAGCGAAACATCATCTCTACCAGCCGGTGATCCATGAAAGGGACTCGTACCTCAAGCGGATGCGCCATGCTCATCATATCGGTATCGCGCAAAAGCATATTTTGCAGGTAATGAAATGTTTCGAGATAAGAAATCTGGTTGAACATATCGTCTGCCGGGAAGTGTTCGATCTGCTTTTGGGTGCGTTGATAGTCTTTTTCGATTTCAGTTCGAGCCTGTTTTTTATCGGCAAATAAGCCGATAACAGGGTCCTCGCAGAAGAGGGCGCGTATGAGGAAATATTCATGGGCACCGCTCAACTTCCCCTGCACCCAGTGTTCCAGCTTTGTGGCCTGATCGGAAGGGAATAGACCTTTGCACAAACCCACGCCCCATTTCATAAATGGCATGTATTTGAATAATTTTTTTCGTTGCATGAGTTTGGGGATCAACTGGAAAGACGGGTAGCCGCCAAACAACTCATCGCCCCCCAATCCACTCAACGCTACTTTTAGTCCCGCTTCATGGGCTGAACGGGATATCAGGTAAGTGTTGATACCGTCAATGGTGGGTTGGTCCATGGCCGACAGGGAAGAGGGCAGAGCCTGCAAAAGCTGTTCTTCATCCAACCGTAAGACATGATGGTGGGTCTTGAATCGGTCGGCAATTTCTTGTGAATACTCCGACTCATCGAATTCTTTTTCTGCGAATCCAATCGTCAGGGTGGTGACCGGGTCATCAGAAATACTGGCGAGGGTCCCGACCACCACGCTGGAATCGATGCCACCACTTAAGAACGCTCCCAGAGGAACATCGCTGACGCGGCGACAACGAATGGATTCCTCTATCGCAGTCCGGACCTGCTGCTGAATTTCATCGCCACTGACCGGGGCATCGTTATCGGTTTTTTCGTTGAAGGGATTCCAATATTCTTTTTCTTCCCAGTCGCCGTTTTTGTCGATCCACAAATAATGTCCGGGTTTCAACTCACGCACCGAGTTAATGAGAGTTTCAGGTGCCTTCAAGTGTCCAAATGAAAGGTATTGATAGAGTCCGGTCGTATTGATGGATTTCTCGGTGAAGCCAGATGCCAGCAGGGAACGCAGTTCCGAGGCAAAAGTAAACTGCTGGTCTTTTATATGGTAGTAGAGCGGCTTGATTCCTAATCGGTCGCGGGCGATGAATAACGCTTCTTTTTGATGGTCCCAGATAGCGAACGCAAACATGCCGATAAGCCGGTCGAGACTACCGATGCCCCAGTGCTCATAGGCTCTCAGCAAAACTTCGGTGTCTGATTGTGAATGGAACTGAAACTTGTCGGCGAGTTGGTTTCTCAGTTCGCGATAATTATAAATTTCGCTGTTGGTGGAAACCCAAACGGATTTGTCATCATTCGCCATGGGCTGATGCCCGGCCTGTGTGAGGTCGATGATGGAGAATCGTTGATGGCCCAGATGGAGAATAGGGCCGGATTCAATGCGTTCTTCGCCACGATCATCCGGGCCGCGATGACGCAGAGCGTCCAGCATATTCCGCAAAGCTTTTCCCGCATTTTCAGGCTGGGCCGAGGGATCAAAATTGATGAAGCCAGCAATTCCGCACATAGGTGTGGTTACTTAAACCGTTTATCGGGTTGGAAAAGGCAAATCCCCCCGACCCCCTTCGTGGAAGGGGGAGCTTTAATGGACCCCTCTTCTCCGAAGAGGGGCTGGGGTGATTTGATTTGTACTTGGCGATGTTTATGAAATATCAAATTACTACCCCTATGTGGCACGAAGGGAACGGTTGATTCTCATGCCCCCTCATCCTAACCTTCTCCCTCCAGGGGAGAAGGGATATATAGTTCCTCTCCCTTGAGGGGAGAGGCTAGGTGAGGGTGATTATATAATGTTTTGTCGAGACGGGTTTCCACCTCTGGTTTCAGACAAATGTACTATCGGAGCCTGTGGCCTAATAGTCAAGGGTTTTCCTTTTTACACTTTAGGGAACGGGAGGGGAGAATACTTAACCATGCTTCACCTGATTTGGTTTCAAGGGTCGTGAACCGTAGTGGATTTGGCCGGGGCGCAAGCCTTGAGAGTGATGAGTGAAATAGGTATTGGATGCTAGTTTTGTTTTAAATTTATCTACCCTACTTGTGTTTTCTTTGGGCTTTCCACAGAAAATAAAGGGGATGGGATTTTAGTTTTGTGGTTGCAGTGTCTTCGTCTGAGATGGCCTTTAGCCCACCCATTGTCCCAGTGACTCCTAGCCCTATTAAAAATGCGGGAGGTACAGAGAACAGTGAGCCGGCTAGTAATCCTATTCCCGTTGTGACGGTACTACCGTATCCGAGTAAATTTGCCTTTTTAGCTTCTGCATTAATTTCGGAATCTAATTTGCTTATTTTAGGGTTTAATTTTGCAGCAATAAGTTCTTTTATTTCTTCTGGGGCAGTAATGCCTTTTTCTATTACTTCATTTTTAAGTTCTACCATTTGGTGGAGTTATAGTCAAATGTGGTGTATGGGAACATGATCAAGCGGCGTTCCTTTGACG
>JACKQG010003569.1_pt1 | contig 18921 bp, 19 predicted proteins | sample 8237621 | NCBI WGS metagenome assembly JACKQG01 (sample SAMN15677084, study PRJNA649215) | marine metagenome | biome: marine; feature: Black Sea; material: saline water; isolation source: suspended particulate matter (SPM) from the Black Sea western gyre | collected 2013-06-09/2013-06-10 | depth... | reverse complement strand
TACATGGAAAACATCCCCAATTGCCATTTAATGGAAATGGATGCAGCTAACCTGATGTTTCCTGATAATAATTTCGACGTGGTTGTTTGTATCCAAAATGGGATCTCCGCTTTTAAAGTTGATCCGTCTCAATTACTATCTGAAAGTATAAGGGTGACAAAGCCTGGAGGTAAAATATTATTTTCAACATATTCTACTAAAATTTGGATTGAACGCCTTGAGTGGTTCCGTTTACAGGCAGATGAAGGACTTTTAGGCGAAATAGATGAAGATAAAACAGGGAATGGTGTTATTACTTGTAAAGATGGATTTAAAGCCACCACATTTAGTCCTGAGGAATTTCAAAAGCTTACAGCTACTTTTAATGTAATTACAAATATTGTTGAAATTGACAAATCGAGTTTGTTTTGTGAGATAACTACCTGAATTATTATATTAAAGAATCGAATTTCAATTGCATTTTCATTTATCTTTGCAATGCAAGGAATCAAATCAATAATTTATGTTATGATAAATCCTCTTTCAATATCAAATTTCAAGTCGATAAAATCACTTGAAACAGATTGTAGTAGAATAAATATTTTTATCGGCGAGCCAAATGTTGGGAAATCTAATATATTGGAGGCTCTCTCCCTATTTACCATACCTTATATTTTATCTGAGACAAATAAATCATTCAATAGCTTTATCAGATATAAAAACCTTAAAAACTTGTTTTACGACAATATGCCAAATAAATCTATTGAAGTATCAACTAACATCGGTTCGGCATGTTTTCGTTTTCATAATAATCTTGTATATGATTTGATAATCGCTCCTAAAAAATCAGATATTTCTTTATTTAATGATGCGAATACAACCTCTGATTTAGAATCAACTTATTCTGAATTGATAGAATCAAAGGAAAATTTTGATTCGGAATATTTAAAATTATATTATCAGATATTTAATGGAAATGGGGATGCAAGTGGTATTTCAAGACAACGATCGGATTATTACAGTTCTATTAGAAAATATAGTTTTAATAAATCAACTCCCATAAACTCAGGATTTCTAAAATATTTAGTACCACCTTATGGTGAAAATTTAACAAGTATTATTCAAAATAATTCCGAATTGCTTACTGAAATAAGTTCGTTTTTTGATAATTACAAATTAGAATTATTGTTTGATGTTGAAAATAATATATTTGAAATACAGAAGAAAGTTAATAAAATAATTTACAAATATCCCTTTCAATTACTTGCAGATACATTGCAACGAATAATTTTCTATCTGGCGGTAGTCGAAACAAATAGTGATACTGTTATTTTATTAGAAGAACCTGAAACACATTCCTATCCTCCGTTTACAAAATTGTTGGCTGAAAAAATGTCACGAAGTAATAATCAATTTTTTATTTCAACACATAGCCCGTACCTTCTTAATAACTTAATTGAGAATACCGATTTTTCGGAGCTTGGAATATACATAACATATCTGGAAGATTATCAAACCAAAATAAGAAAACTGGAAAGAGCTGAAATAGAACAAATATTGGATGATTATATAGATGTTTTCTTCAATCTTGATAAATTTCAGATTAATGCAAAATAGAAATATTCAATTCCAGGTTGAAGGAAATACCGATAAAGTTCTCCTATCCATTTTCCATATACATCAAAAATTTGTTCACAATAATGGTGGAAATTCCGGTGTAGCCAGGGCTATGAAAAACCAACTAAGATTATATCATAAAACTATTGTCGGTATTGTTGATTTGGATAAAAAAAATAATCCTCCTTTTTTCAACGAATTTGAATTGGTTGATAATCCTGATGACATTATTTATAAAAAAAAACCGAACTCGAATCAGCATTTGATTTACTTATGTTGCAACGGCGTTGAAAATTGGATTTTAAAGGCTGCTATGTCAGTTAAAATTAACCCTATAGACTTTAACCTTCCAGAGTATGAAAAGGAATTAAAAAAAATAACTCAACATACAAACATTTCGAAAAACCAGGATTTTCTTGATTTTATCAAGATAATAAAAGAACGTAAAGCGCCTGCCTTCTCTTTACTGGAAGATATTTTAAATAAAATTCCTGGTTGAATTGACGAATCGAGTGTGTTCTGTGAGATAATAGTATGAAAGGAGTAGATTAAAATTAAACAGATCTTCTTTCTAAATATAAAGCGTCAGGACATAAATCCTGCGTTTCAAAACTTGACATATCTCCAATTAATTATTATCTTTACGGATATTAATTTTAAAATCCAACTAAAATGAAAAAACTAATTCTTTTCTCCGCTGTCTTTTTCATTCTCATGTCAGGCTATTCTTACACATGGATAAGTTTTTGCCCTGACAGCATCTATGCTACAAACGCCTGCTTTGGAGTTGGCTCAAGTAAAGGGGTAATTTGTACGCCTGACGGTATGTACCTTCATGACGATTATAACCTGGTTTGGAATTACTATTCTAATGGGGGGTTGCCAATATGGGAGGCAGTTCAGCTTAATGCAACACAAATCCTGGTTGTGATGGGCGATGGAAGCTGGTCCGATGGCATCTATACTTTCAATCTGCAAACTTTCCAGTTCAGTGTTGTTCACTGGTGTATGAACCCTAACTTTATTAAATACCACCAGCCATCAGGAACTTATTATGTGGGCTATCAGTTCGGTGGTTTACTGAACTCAACTGATGGTATAACCTGGTCGGAAGTGTCTTATTTTACCGGCAAATCCTGTATGTGCATGGACTTTTACGAAAATCATTTTGTTGTTTCCGAAGTTAGTAATGTTAATAATATTTACTGGTCGGATGACAGCGGAAACACTTGGAACCAGGCTACAGGAAGCGTTCCGATAGCAACAGATATGAAATTTAGTAACCAGGGAATGCTCTATGCTGTTTTCCCTGATTATTCCAACTCTTCCGGTCTCTGGAGGTCGGATGATTACGGAGACACATGGGAGATTGAGTTTTATTCGGATAATATGAGCGCTGTTGGATATGATGCAGTGAGCAATATCTTTGTCGGATGGGAATCGCCTTTTGCAGGAAACGAAGGCATCGCACTTTACGACCCGCAGGCGCCACCACCGGGACTGACATTTCTGAATGAAGGACTACCCAACATTAACATCAATAAAATTTTACTGAACCCAACTATGGCTGTCATTGCTATTTTCTGCTGTACCGATAGCGGGGTGTTTTTTAGCTATGATTATATGGTTGGGGAAGAAGAAAATTTTATTGAATCTGACCAGATTAGTATTTACCCAAATCCGGTTTCAAATCAAACCACCATTCACATAAACCTGTCCGATATTTATGAAAGTCTGGTTTCAATTTCCATTTTAAATAACCACGGACAAAAAGTGGATGAAATAAAATTTGAAACTAATTCTTCAAATGAATTTGAAATAAAATGGGATAAAGGCGATTTGCCTGCAGGAGTTTATTACCTTGTAATCAAAACCAAAAAAGAAAGTTTGTCTGAAAAATTTATAATCCTTTAAGCATTAATACAATTTAGCCATATAACCATATAACAATAGAACAATTACAACTCTTTCCACTCAAATGTCTCAATCAAATGATTGATGTCTTCCTTCAGAAATTCAATTACCGGAGCTAAAGAATCATTATTAGGCACAACATTAAAATAAAGCGCTCCGCGAACAAAATGATGTACACTGTCGGTTATATAAAACTGGTAGGGTGATGCTGCCCCGATTCCGGCAATGCTGTAAGTTAATCCGAATACATTGTTTTTTTGATTTTCATAAACGGTATTTTCAATTGAACTCGCCTTCGGTATATGTTTCATAACCATATTGCGGGTATCCTCAAGGTATTCGGCAAGATTTCCGTTTATAACTTTATAACTCAAATGTAATTTACCCTTGAATTGCGGATATTCAATATTAATCCAGTAAGGCTCTGCCATAGAATGGTAATCAGAAGCTACCTTTGCATACAAGGGGTACTCAAAAGAATAAGGAAAGGTTGTGTCAAATTTAATATATTCTTTCTCCGGCAGATCAATACGGAAATACCCCCTTGGTTTAGGGTAGTAATCATTATTACATGATACTGCTACATAAATCACAATATTAATCAAGAAAAAATTAAACCACCCTTTATTTTTTTTCATCAGCTTCATCCCTATCCTTAATTTTAACCTTTAATTTTTTTATTCTTCGTTTATCAACAGCAATAATTTTAAATTCAAAATTCTGGTAAGTTATGAGTGTATTCTTTTCAGGGATTTCACCCTGCAATTCAAGAATAACTCCTGCTATAGAATCGGACTCTCCTTTAACTTCATCAAAAATATCATCGTCAATGCCGATGATCTTACAAAAATCATTAATACTTGTTTTACCTTCAAACATGTAGTTGTCATCATCAATTTTTGTAAATCCTATCTCATCCTCCGGTGAATCAAACTCATCGGTAATTTCTCCGACAATTTCCTCGATAATATCTTCAAGAGTAATTATTCCTGAAGTGCCTCCATATTCATCAACAACAATTGCCATGTGTATTTTCTTTTCCTGAAATTCCTGGAGCAGGTCATTGATTTTTTTATTCTCCGGCACAAAAAATGCAGATTTTAACAAAGAAATCCAAATAAAATTTTCTTTTTTATTTAAGTGAGGCAATAAATCTTTCACATATAATATACCTTTAATATTGTCAAATGTTTCTTCATAAACAGGGATGCGTGAGTAACCTGATCCCATCACAATTTCCACCAACTCTTTAAAGGTAGTTTCCGAATCGATGGCTGTTACATCCATCCTCGATTTCATGATTTCTTTTACTTCAATATCGGTAAATCGCACGATGCCCTTCAGGATTTTGGTTTCTTCCTCCGGTGCGCCTTCATCAACAGTTATATCGATCGCTTCAGACAGGTCGCTCATCGAAATATCATGTCCTTTTCTATCTAATTTTTTATCAATAACATTCGTAGTTTTTATTAGTAATGAACTCAAAGGATAAAATACCCTGATTAACATATTAAGTGGATATGCCATTAGTGAGGCAAAATTTACCGGTTTTTGAGTTGCATAAATCTTCGGCATAATTTCTCCAAACAGAAGTATCAAAATTGTTATAACAATTATCTCGATAATAAATCCCAGTATTGGGAATCCTGTAAAATCGAATAGCTCACTCGAAACAAAAGCGCATAAAATTACAATACCGACATTTACGAAATTATTAGCAATTAAAATAGTTGCAAGTAATCTGTTAGGTATTAGCAAAAGTGAAATAATTAATCTGTTTGTTTTTGTATCTTTCGACCTGATATCTTTCAATTGCATCGGGTTAAGCGAGAAAAAAGCAATCTCGGAACCGGAAATCATTGCCGAGAAGAAAAACAAAACAATAATTACTAACAAACTCACTAAAATTCCAGGGGAAAAATTGCCTGTTAAAGTACTTATTACAATTTTAGAAAGCCACAAATAAGGGTCACTGTCAGGCTCTTCCAAAGCAGAAAAGTTTAGTTATACAAATAATTTATTTTCAGTACAAAATTAATTACTAACCTTTGAATATATAATTTTTGGGATGACTTTTTCATTTAGAAGGGAAGGTCATCCGTAGGAGTATCTTCAGTTTCACCTTCTTCAGCTTGCCGGGGCTTCTCATATTGGCTGGATATTTCAGGCGGAATTTCGCCCGAATCCCGACGTCCACCCAGCATTGTCATATTATCTCCCTGAATTTCGGTGAAATATTTTTTAATTCCATCTTGTTCATAAGAACGTGTTTTTATCTTTCCCTCAAGATAAATTTGCTTCCCTTTTGTAAGATACTTTTCAGCTACTTCAGCAAGTCCACGCCATAACGCAATATTATGCCACTCTGTTTGGTCAACACGATTTCCTTCTTTATCTTTATAGCTTTCAGATGTTGCAAGCGAAAAAGATGCTTTTTTTATACCATTGTCAAAAGTACGAATTTCAGGATCAGCTCCTAAATTTCCGATTAAAATAACTTTGTTTATTCCAGCCATATTTATTTGTTTTTTGTGTGGTGCAAAGGTAATAAAATAAACCACAGTTGATTGAAAAAAATCATAATTATTATTGCATTTAAAAAAATTTATATATTTGCAACCCCTATTAGGAAAATAATTATCAAAATATTAAAAATATAAATCATGACAAAAGCAGAAATTGTAGTAGAAATCGCAAACAAAACAGGAATCGAAAAAGTTACTGTTCAGCATACTGTTGAAGCATTTATGGATGCAGTAAAAAATTCAATGATAAATGGCGAAAACGTTTACCTGCGAGGCTTTGGTAGTTTTATTATAAAGAGAAGAGCTGAAAAAACCGGTAGAAATATTTCTAAGAATACTACCATTATTATTCCTGCTCACAATATTCCAGCATTTAAGCCGGCAAAAACATTTGTTAATGAGGTGAAAAATAACGTAAAGTAATTTTAAATTGAGGATGGATTATGCCTAGCGGAAAAAAGAGAAAAAGACATAAGATGGCTACCCACAAGCGGAAAAAGCGCTTAAGGAAAAACAGACATAAGAAGAAATAATTTATTTGAAGTTTCATAATTTTATAACATAATACCGGTAAGTCATAATTTTATTAAATTTCGATCACCTCCAGATTTTACATCAGCTCTCTCCAGGTAACGTCATTGAATTAGTTTACAATGATGTTAATTATTTTAAAGAAATTAAGATGTGAATAAAGAATTAATTATTAACACGGGGCATTCGGAAGTTGAAATAGCCCTGTTAGAAGATAAGTCGCTGGTTGAATTACATAAAGAGAAGATTGGTACTGGTTATGCCGTTGGCGATGTTTATCTTGGTAAAGTTCATAAAATAATGCCGGGATTAAATGCGGCTTTTATTGACGTAGGATATAAAAAGGATGCCTTTTTACATTACCTTGACCTTGGGCCACAGGTTCAATCACTTAACAAACTCACTAAATTTGCTGTACAAGGCAGGCTTAGGTCCCCTTCGTTAAACAACTTCAGGCTTGAAAAGGATATTGAAAAAACCGGGAAAATTTCTAACGTTCTTAGCTCCGGACAGCAAATCCTTGTACAAATAGCAAAAGAACCCATTTCTACAAAAGGTCCGAGAGTATCATCGGAATTATCTTTTGCCGGAAGATATTTAGTGCTGGTTCCATTCTCTAACCGTATTTCCCTATCACAACGAATCAAGAATCCTGAAGAAAGGACTCGCCTTAAAAGGTTGATTCAAAGCATTAAACCCAACAACTTAGGAGTAATTATCAGAACTGTTGCCGAACATAAAAAGGTTGCGGATCTTGACAATGACCTGAAAAATCTTGTACACAAATGGGAAAATTCTGTTAAAAGACTCACAAAAGCCCACCCGCCGCAAAAAATCGCCAGTGAACTGGATCGGACTTCGGCAATTTTACGCGATATTCTGAATGAATCTTTTAATACGATTGTTGTAAATGACCCTTCTTTATACAACGACACAAAGAACTTTATTAAATCTATAGCTCCGGATAAAGCTAATATTGTAAAGCTTTATAGAGGAAAGACCCCTGTTTTTGAGAATTTTGGCTTAGACAAACAAATCAAGAACTCGTTTGGCAGGATAGTTACCATAAGAAGCGGAATATACCTTATAATCGAGCATACCGAAGCCCTTCATGTTATAGATATAAACAGCGGGCACAGGGTCAACAAGGAAAACACACAGGAGGAAAATGCCCTGGCAGTGAACCTGGAGGCTGCCGCTGAAGTTGCACGGCAACTCAGATTAAGAGATATGGGAGGTATCATTGTTATTGACTTTATCGACATGAGGGTAGCTTTAAACAGGCGAAAACTTTTTCATAAGATAAAGGAGGAAATGGCGAAAGACAGGGCTAAGCATACTATTCTTCCTCCAAGTAAATTCGGTTTGGTACAGATTACGCGGCAGCGTGTACGCCCCGAGATGAATGTTCAAATTGTTGAAAGATGTCCCGTTTGCAACGGAACCGGCGAAATTAAACCCAGCATACTTTTTATTGATGAATTAGAAAATAATTTAAGATATCTGATACATGATCAAAATGAAAAAGTCCTGAGATTGACTTTACATCCTTATTTATTTGCTTTTATCACAAAGGGAATAATTTCGCAACGATTAAAATGGTTTTTTAGATTTAACCGGTGGATCAGGCTAAAACCGATATCTTCATATCATTTGCTTGAATATCATTTCTTCAATAAAAGCAATGATGAAATTAAAATATAATTTTTCGGGCTTTGTCAAAAAATTAATACATTGCCTGAAAGCAAGTTATAATAAACATCTAAAATTGATAGAAATAATATATTTCATTTAAGCTTTTTAACTTATAACATATAACTCTTAACTAATAATTTATAATAAAATGTCTATTGTTTTAAGCGGTATAAGACCAACCGGAAATCTTCACCTTGGCAACTATTTCGGTGCTTTGAAAAATTTTAAAAAGATGCAGCATGAAAACGAGTGTTATTTTTTTATTGCCGATTATCATTCATTAACCACTCATCCCACTCCCGACGATCTGCATGGAAATGTCAGACAGGTTCTGATTGAGTATCTTGCAGCCGGAATTGATCCTGAAACAGCCACTCTGTATATTCAAAGCGACCTGCCTGAAACAGCAGAGCTTTACCTGCTTTTTAACATGAATGCATACAAAGGAGAACTGGAAAGAGTAACTACTTTTAAAGATAAAGCCCGTAAACAGCCTGACAATGTTAACGCCGGTCTTCTTACTTATCCAAGCCTGATGGCAGCGGATATTCTTATTCACAGAGCACATAAAGTTCCTGTTGGAAAAGACCAGGAGCAACATCTTGAAATGACCCGTACTTTTGCAAAAAGATTTAATCGCTTATATAAGGTTGATTTTTTTCCAGAACCCGTAGCTTATAATTTTGGTGAAGAACTTATTAAAATACCGGGATTAGACGGATCAGGCAAAATGAGTAAGTCGGATGATGAGAACAGTGCTATTTTTCTTGCCGATGAGCCAAAGGTGATTAGTAAAAAAGTGATGAAAGCTGTTACCGATGCCGGGCCAACTAAAATGAACTCACCCAAATCAGAGCCCGTTGAAAACCTGTTCTCGTTAATGAAAGCTGTTTCTGAACCCGAAACAGTACAGTATTTTAATGATCTTTATAATAAATGCGAAATACGTTACGGAGACCTGAAAAAGAAACTGGCTGAAGATATTATTACTTTTATTGAACCTATCAGGGAAAGAATTAAAGAAATATCTGCAAATGATGCCTATATTAAAAAAGTTGTAAAAATGGGTAAGGAAAAAGCTCATATTAGCGGTTCGAAAACCATTAAAGAAGTTCGGGAAATTATTGGTTTCAGGGAATTTAATTAAACTTTATTAAATGAGTTCACATCGTCTGTCAACATCAATTATTTATTTTGTTTAAAAATTTTATTGATTGAATGCCTGAGCTAATCAATACAGCAATACAAAAAGAAACAATAATTCTTATCGGGATAATAACAAAAAATGAAACCGAACAAAGGTTAAACGAATATCTTGATGAGCTGGCTTTTCTTGCAGATACGGCAGGCGCTATAACCGTTGAAAGATTTATCCAGAGACTTGAAATGCAGGATAGGAGAACTTTTGTAGGTTCGGGTAAACTAATTGAAATAAGGGACTATGTTAGAGCAAACAAGATTGATATTGCAGTTTTTGATGACGAACTCAGTCCTTCGCAAATAAGAAATATTGAGAAAACCTTACGATGCAGGATTCTCGACCGGAATAACCTTATTCTCGATATCTTTGCCAGCCGTGCTCGAACGGCACATGCCAAAACCCAGGTGGAACTTGCACAATATCAGTACCTGCTTCCACGCCTTACCCGAATGTGGACTCACCTTGAACGTCAGCGTGGAGGTATAGGGCTTAGGGGTCCCGGTGAAAGAGAAATCGAGACAGACCGCCGTATCATTCGCGACCGTATTGCCCTTTTAAAGAAAAAACTTGTCCGTATCGATAAGCAAAAAGCTACTCAAAGAAGGAACCGCGGCAATATGGTGCAGGTTGCATTGGTCGGATATACTAACGTGGGGAAATCAACAATAATGAACCTGCTGAGTAAATCTAACATTTTTGCGGAAAATAAATTATTTGCTACCCTTGATACAACTGTTCGGAAAGTTGTGATAGAAAATCTGCCTTTTTTACTTTCTGATACTGTCGGATTCATACGTAAACTTCCGCACGACCTGGTGGAATCATTTAAATCCACCCTCGACGAGGTAAGAGAATCAGATATTCTTATTCATGTGGTTGATATTTCTCATCCCGATTTTGAGGAACAGATCAACGTGGTAAAGCAAACTCTTGCTGATATCGACGCAAACGGAAAACCAACCATCATGCTGTTCAATAAAATTGACGCATACACTTTTATAGAAAAAGAACCTGACGATCTTACCCCTTCAACCAAAGAAAATTTAAGTCTGGAAGATTTGAAGAAAACCTGGATGGCAAAAGCCAATTCATCTACATTATTCATCTCAGCCACGAAAAAGCAAAACATCGAAGAGTTAAAAAATGTTTTGTATGAGGTAGTAAAAAAAATCCATATTGAACGGTATCCTTATAATGATTTTTTGTATGAAGAGTGCTGACATGAGAGGTCGGGCAAGGCTTGCGGGCGGTGAGTCCTGCCTTGTCGAAAAAAGTGCTTGAAGTTATGATATACTAAAACGCATAAACTTTACGATAAACAAAAACATAATAGAGTTGGTAATACATTAGATATGTCATGTTATTTTTGCATTTTCGATCAGCATCAGTTTAAAAGAACCGAAATACTTACAATTCTTTTCTCTGCTTTAGTTTCTTATCCTGCGTATATAGTTCTAAACAATATAATAATTAACCTGCTTCATTTTATCTTTGGCTATTCCTTCTACCTTCATATATTCGGATCTTATTGCCAATTAGATGATCCTGATTTTGAAGTAGATTCGCAGTGCCTTATTTTTCTTATTTGCTTTTATATTATAAAATTAGCAATTGTCGGTTTTGCAATTCTTTACTATAAAAAGGGAAAGCACTTCAATATTCTTAAATTATTAATTGTTGTTGTTTTATTAAATTGCATTACGATTGATACCATTAGCCTTATCTCATATTTCTTTGATTCTGTTTTTAATACTTATAGTTTTCGTTTTTTCTTTTCCGGGGCACCAATTTTTATGCTCGAAACTCAAATTGGGTTACCGAGATATAGCCTTACTTTAATTAATGCTATTATCGGCTTGTTTATCCCGTATTTTGTTTTGAAAAAATTTAAGCTGTCAAATACGATTAATATTTTCCTTTATTATTTATTACTATTGGCAGGAGTGTTTATTATTGCGGGAATTTTTAATATAATCAGATATTATTCAATTTTAAAGATTTGAAATCGTTGAAAAAAGCAAAAGCAACAAATAACCATAAAACAATTTAGCAATAAATTACTTTTCAATATCTTTGCCCATCTTTCGTTTAATCAGATATGAAGAAACGCCACCTTTTATTATTATCCGTTTTATCCGGGGTTTTATTTACCATTGGCTGGCCGGTCAACGGTTTTCCGGCATTCCTTTTTACAGCGCTTGTCCCGCTTTTGATCATTGAAGATTATATTTTCAAAAACAAGACTGATTTCAGCAGGTTCAGCGTTTTTTTCTATACCTATCCTGCTTTTCTTATCTGGAATATATTAACTACCTGGTGGATATGGAATTCGACACCTGTGGCTGTTTTCGCCTGGACCTTGAATGCAATGTTTATGAGCATAGTTTTTAATGTATATCATATCTCAAGGAGGAATATTTATAATTTTCATTCAGGATGGTTTATCCTGGTGTTTTTCTGGATCTTCTTTGAATACATTCACCTTAACTGGAAGTTCACATGGACATGGCTTAATCTTGGCAATGGCTTTGCCTCTTATACAAAATGGATACAATGGTACGAATTTACAGGAACTTTGGGAGGGTCAGCCTGGATTCTAATAGTAAATATTTTAATTTATAAAGCTCTTAAAGCCTTTCGTCTTAAGGAAAAGAGAAAATTCATCAGGATGTCGGCTCTTTCGATGATATTGATCATTATACCAATTGCAATTTCTTATCTTATATATTTTGGATACGAAGAAAAGAAAAATCCCATTAGAGTTATAGTTATCCAGCCGAACCTGGATCCTTATTCCGAGCAGTACGATATACCTCCTCTGGAAGTGATTGATATTAACCTTGACCTGGCAATTTCCGAACTTGACGACAGCGTGGATTTTATAGTTTGCCCAGAATCTACTATACAGGAAGCCATCTGGGAAAGGAACTTAGAATGGTCGTCCAGTCTGAAAAAGCTAAAAAAATTTGTTGAAAAAAATCCGAAAATAAAAATTGTAATCGGTGCATCAACATATAAGCGCTATCTGGAAGGCGAGAAGTTGGCATTTTCAGCCAGGTATCATAAAAGAGAAGATTTTTATTACGAATGTTATAATACGGCTTTTTTAATTGATACTTCAAACAATATCCAAATACACCACAAATCGAAGCTGACACCGGGAGTAGAATTTATGCCATCGTGGGGAATATTAAAATTTATTGAAAAATTTGCAATTGATCTGGGTGGGTCTGTTGGTTCGCTTGGGATCGACAAAGAACAATTTCCATTTAATATAGATGACACACTAAAAATAGCACCAATAATCTGTTACGAATCTGTTTTCGGTGAGTTTTGCAACGATTATGTAAAAAAGGGCGCTCAAATCTTTTTCCTGATAACTAATGACGGCTGGTGGGGTAATACGCCGGGATACAAGCAACATTTGACATTTTCTTCCTTAAGAGCCATCGAAATGCGCAGGAGCATCGCCCGATCAGCTAATACGGGTATCTCGGCATTCATCGATCAAAAGGGAGATATTAACCAGGCAACAGAATATTGGGTTCCCGACGTTATTAAGCAAGATATTAACATCAATTCGGATATTACGTTTTATGTGAGATATGGTGATTATTTCGGGAGGATATCTGCATTTGTCAGCGTTATTTTTATTTTAATTGCTATTGTTTTTGGAATCAGGAATAAAACAAGAACAATATGATAAAACTATTTTACAGGCATTACGGCGAAGGTCAACCTGTGATAATCCTGCACGGGCTTTTTGGTATTTCTGATAACTGGGTTACCATAGGGCGTCGCCTCGCTGAGAAGTTTGAAGTTTTTATACCTGACCAAAGGAATCACGGACAATCTCCTCATAGCGATACATTTAATTATTATACTCTGGCAGAAGACCTTTTCGAATTTATTGAAAACCATAAGCTCATAAATCCTGTGTTAATAGGTCATTCAATGGGCGGGAAAGTTGCTATGAACTTCGCTTTAAAATATCCTCACAAGGTTGATAAACTGATAATAGTTGACATGAGTGCCAGAAAATACCCTGCACGGCAAACACACATAAACATTATCAATGCCATGCTGTCAATTGATTTTGATAATATAAAATCAAGAGAAGAGGTTAGCGCAATCATCCCGGAAACGATAAAGCCACCGGGTATAAAACAATTAATATTGAAAAACCTATACAGGATAAACAGGAATATGCTTGGCTGGAGGATGAATGTTCAGGCAATTTATAATAACATCGAAAATATTTTGGATGGAATTGAATCGCCATACACATTTGATAAGCCTTCTCTATTTGTAAAAGGCAGTAACTCCGACTATATCCTGAAAGAGGATCATGAACACATCAGGAAAAATTTCCCAAATGCCGAATTCCATACAATTGAAAATACTTCACACTGGGTTCATGACGAAAAACCTGATGAATTGTATGCGGTTTTCAGTAAGTTCTTCGGGAAAGGAATGTGAGTTTTTAATATAAAATGTAACATGGAGGTTCCAAATTAACTATCAAAATGGAACATGCAGATTCCGTGTTTTAAATAAATAACTAACATTTCTCACTTAAAAATTCAACAATAAATATTTACATGAAGAAAGAACTATTCATGTTTGATTCAACAATCGCAAAAGTATTCAAAGAACTAAAAATAAATAGTTTGTTACGCAATGCAAATTATAACTGGCATTTATTTGTTCTTAACCTATCATGCCAGGTTGATAAAAATATGGAGTCGAAAAGCTGTCCGGCGACAGAGAAGTTTTTTGTACTTGATGATACTATTACTGAAGTAACAGGTAAGCTCATAGAATGTGCTTCATATATTTACGATCATACAATAAGAAGGAGTGTTTTGGGATTTTAAAAACTTGTACTTGGTATTTATACATCCGATCGCTTTATACCGATTAGTCAAAGAATATGTGTTGGCAAAAAAAGACCTAACAAAAAATCAAAAGCCAGGAAATATACAAAAATACCCAAGTCCGATAAAATCCATCCTGAAAGAGCAGGAGCCAAAGAAAGGGAAGAACTTGATAAAAATAAATTGGAAAAATCATATTCTTTGCTCAAAGAGGCAAAGAAAAAAATTAAAGATGTTAATTATGTTTTGTTTGACTCCTGGTTTTGTTTCAATTGTTTTATAAAACAGGTCAGGTCCCTTGGGATAGAAGTCATATGCCAGTTAAAGAATATGCCAGGGACCAACAAATATTCATACAATGGAAAGGACTATTCTTTAAAAGAACAAATGAGCAACCTGGATTCTATTATCGCTTCAGATGCCTTGGTTTTTCTTCGTTATTCAATTTTAACATATCTGTCATTCAAAGAAAACCATAGGTTTTATGAGGTGCTTGAAAAAAACAGAAACAACAGGAAAATCATAACTTATGGAATGAGGCTTTTACAATATTTCGTTAACAAATTTAAGTACATAATTGATATTGTATGTGAACTCATTCAGGAAAACAAAAATGATGAAGCTATAAACATTCTTAGAAAATTGACATTTAATGGCCAAGAATTTCAGATAAAATGTGTAGATTTGAAGTGAGAAATGTTAGTAAATATTATTTCACAATATTTATTATCTTTGACAGACCGACCTGCTAAATTACGACAATATGTTCAATAATATCAAAATTACTTATTTTTTAATTTTGGGATTAGTAATAGTATTACCTTTATCCGGATGTAAAAAGGAAGATAGCAATGACGACTGGAATTGCTGTTATGAATGTAATGTCGGTTCATGCGCAGGTGTTTTCACGGGAAGTTGCGATGTTTTTAATGCGAATAACAATTCAACTGTCGAAAATCAACCTGTTACAATTGAAATAGAGGAAACAGGTGAAAACTATTTAATGGTTAAAGTTAGTGTGCCGGGTTATTATAGTTCAACTGTATTTGGTAGTTTAATTGATTCTTATTATGTATCGTTTGCCGGTACGAGTTCGTCATTTTCCGGTACATTATATACTAAAAAAAATCAACTGCGATTAACAGGAAATGCCAAATCATACCATATCGAAAGCGACTCGGTTGTTATTGAAAAAGTAGTTAATTATGAAACTTTAAAAAGTCAATAATCTTGTGATTGAGACCTGGCAGGTTTTTCTAATTGAATGCTTGTCAGATTGATACATTTTAAACATCTTTGTAAGTTAAACCTGTCAGGTCTTTTTAGAATAAATTTCTCTATATATGGATAAAAAAAATTTAGAACGTAATTATCAAAAAATTAAAAAAAGTGTTTTTGACAAAAAATTAAAAGACGCTTTAGAAATTTTAAAAGAGCTGGTAATCAAATCAAGAAAAGGGGAATTTATTTCCCAATATGAATCACTGGATGATACCTATGAAAATTTGTTACGGTACACCATTGAAGGCATTGAGGATCCTGAAAGAGAGAAAATATACAATCATTTAATGGTTTCCATTCTTGAATTGTCTGATGTTGCTTTGCAGTATGCCTTTATGAATGAAAGCGACCAGTATATTTACCGCTTGAAAAGAAAGATAGAAAATGAGTACAAGCAGATTAAGGAAGAAGCCATAGATAATATTGACAGCCTTGCCTTTAATGAGGAATTAACAGATATTTTGAAAAGCAGCTTAGATACCATCAAAAATGAAAAAGAGGAATATTACAAACACCAGGAAACTCTGATAAGAATTTTTAACCTGATTTGGCTTACTGATAAATTCAAGGATGCAGACGTTAAATTAGTCAGGTCGATCTGGAAGGCGAAAAATTTTCCGTGGCACGAAAGATCAATAATCATAAGTGCATTAACCATAAGTGTTATCAGGTGTTTCGATGTGAAAAAAATGGAGTTGCTGATTGATTATTCACGTAATAAGAATGATCAAATCAGGCAGAGAGCTTTAACCGGACTATTCCTTACCTTATATATTTATGATGAGAGATTGGCTTTTTATCCTTCCGTTCTTAAAATGATTGAATCCCTAAGGCAAAATACAGACATTGAAAAAAACATTGAACTTATTGCCATACAGTTAATAAAGTCGAAAGAAACCGAAAAGATTACAAAAAAACTACAGGAGGAGATTATCCCCGAAATGGTTAAATTTCAGCCTATATTAAAAGACAAACTCGATCTTGATAATATTTTATCGAGTGATTTCACGGAGGATAAAAACCCTGACTGGGAAAGAGTTTTCGAAGATGCTCCCGATTTGCTGGATAAACTTCAGGAAATATCTAAACTCCAGATGGAAGGAGCGGATGTTTTTATGAGCGCTTTTGCACAATTGAAGCATTTCGAATTCTTCAACGAGATGATCAATTGGTTCAGACCATTTCATACAGATAACTATGTTGTAAATGAAGCTTTGGAAAAAGAGAAAGAAAATTTTAATACATCAGTTTTTCTTGATGGATTGGCTAACTCATTTTTTATGTGTAATTCCGACAAATACTCATTTAGTTTGAACATGCAATATATGCCGGAATTGCAAAAAAGCATGATGATGGAAATGTTCAATGCCGAGATGGAGGGAATCAAGGAGCTTCAAAAAGAGGATGAATTGTTAAATAAGTCAACGAATATCAAATCTATATTTTCTCAGTACATTCACGATTTGTACAGGTTTTATAAACTGTATCCTCTCAAAAATGAATTTCTCGATATTTTTAATTTAAAGTTTGATTTTTATAAATGTGAATTTTTCAGGATACTTATAAAAGATGATAATATTTTACGCAATATCGCCGAGTTTTTCTTTGAAAAGGATTATTTTGAACAAGCTCTTGAGATTTATCTTATGTTAAATAATAAAGGAGATAACAGCCGTGAGATTTTTGAGAAAGCAGGTTATTGTTATCAGAAATTAAAAAACTATGAAGAAGCATTAAACTATTATAAAAAGGCTGAGTTATATGAAGCAAACAGGGCTTGGAATTTAAAAAAGCTTGCACTATGTTACAGGTATTTAGAAAATTATGAAGAATCGCTTAAATACTATCTCGAAGCTGAAAAACTTGAACCCGATAATCTTTATATACAAACATATATTGGTCATTCCTACCTCGACCTAAAAGAATATAAAAAGGCTCTTGATTATTATTACAAAGTTGAATTTTTAGCGGATGAAAATAAAAAAGTGCTTCGTCCGATTGCCTGGTGTTCGTTTGTTTTAGGGAAATTTGAAACTGCAAAAAGGTACTATGAAAATTTGATTGAAACAGAAGCGAATAAGTATGACTTTATAAATCTCGGGCATGTTGAATGGTGCCTGGGAAACAGGAAAGCGGCTCTTAAAAATTATAAACTATCTGTAAATCGCCGGGATAACAATTTAAAATCTTTTCTCGCAAGCTTTAAGGATGATAAACATTACTTATTAAAATACGGTATTGATCCGAAGGAAATACCGCTTATGCTCGATTACCTGAAATATTTATTATAAATTATTTAAGCAGAATTAATTTTTTAGTAGATATCACCATGTTGTTTTCTAATACCCGAACAAAGTAAAAGCCTTCGGGTTCTTTTAATAAATCAGCCTTTAAGAAATATTTTCCGGGGGGATAGTAAACAGGTTCAAACTCAATTATTTTCTGTCCTGTAATGTTATAAACTTGAAACGAAACCTCTCTGCCAAATTCCAAAACGAGATTTAAATAAGCAAAATCTTTAACAGGATTTGGGTTTATTGTTAATATTTCTTCATTTTTAAACTCCGGAATTGAAGTAATACATTCTTGCGGGATACCTCCGGCATTCAAAACGGAATCAACAATATTATTAAAGTCTGGCGGAAATATCTGCTTCACAAGTATCAGTCTGTCAGGAGCTATAACAACTACAGTTGGTGTTGCCTGTATATTATAAGTTTTATGTACCTGGTTCCCGCCACCATTCATACCGCTTACATTCGGATATTGTATTCCATAAATTGAGTCGAACTGAAGTACATCCTGGATAGTGTTACCTTTATCAATTCCCATAACGAACACATTTCCATCATTACAGCCGAATTCTTCATAAGACGATTGCATATCAGGTGCGTAATACTGGCAAGGACCACAATTTGCAGAAAAAAAATCAATAACAACAATTTTACCTTCATCCAGAATGTCAAAAAGATTCAATGTGTTTCCATTAACATCTTTTACAGAGAAATTAACTGCTGTGTCGAGTGTTGTCTGAGATTTTACCGAAATCATAACGAATGACGATAAGATACAGATTAATAATTTTTTCATAATTAAGGTTTTAATAAGAACCCACCGCTCTTTCGGATTTATGCACAGGAACCAGGGATGGCTAATCCGAAAGCTGATATTAATAGGATTTGTAATCCATTTTTCACGCATTCACTCCGCTCATTTGTCTGACTACTGTCTTAGTGAATGCCTTACGCGTAGTGGTCTGACGAATATACAAGGGCTTAATCAGGTACCTGCGAACCTAAAC
>JACKQG010003568.1_pt1 | contig 18925 bp, 14 predicted proteins | sample 8237621 | NCBI WGS metagenome assembly JACKQG01 (sample SAMN15677084, study PRJNA649215) | marine metagenome | biome: marine; feature: Black Sea; material: saline water; isolation source: suspended particulate matter (SPM) from the Black Sea western gyre | collected 2013-06-09/2013-06-10 | depth... | reverse complement strand
CGACAGCAGCCTGAATGGATATGCTCTCTAAGATACGACAATTATCTTCATTAAAGGCATTTGCAACACTGCTAACCAATTCAATCGTGCCAACGACACGGCTCTGGTGGCGCAAGGAAACACCCAAATAGGATTTCGGAGCAAAAGCATCCCAGGAACGCGCCGTAGTCATCTGATATTTATCGAACGCGTCCATATCTGGAACCAGCAACCCATGCCGGTCGGTAAAGAGGCGCGGGAAGTAATCTTCTTTGGGGCTGTATATTGATTTTTCAACTGTTTCGTCGTCGCTGAAAACATCATCGCGGGTGACGTAGAGCAGTAGGTGTTTGTCACGAGCATCGTATAGACAAATTTCCGCGGCTTCAAAGCTAATCACATTGCCCAGGGAATCAATCACATCGCTGAGCGTGTCTTCGAGATCAACGCTGGAGCTAATTTTATTGCCAATCTCATAGATGGTTTGCAGTTCAGCCATACGCGCTTGCAATGCCAAAACCATATCGTTAAACACGCGCGCCAGATGTCCGACTTCATCGCCCAGGGACATCACATCGGCAATATCATCTGGAGAATAGGGTTTATGATCTTCAACATCTTGGGCAACTCCAGCCAGTTTTAGCACCGGTTTGGCTATCCCGCGTCCCAGCATCAGGGCCAGTAAAACAATGATAACAATCATTACTCCCACCGCAGCAAGGCTCTGCCATGCCAGGTCTACCATCGGGGCGCGGAAATACTCATCGGACATGGAGACCCCCACAACCCAGGTCAGATTCTCGGTGGTTTTATAGCCAACAATATAGATAGCATCCCTCACTTCATCGAGATATTCGGTGATGCCATTATTATACTTGGTGAGTTTGGTCAGTTCAGGGATGTCCAAATAGGTCAGTGGCTTATCCATGACAAAGCGCTCTTCAACTGCCGCGGCTTCATCGGCAGATAATTTGACCAGCCCTTCGAGGTGCCACTCCGGTGCGTAGCTGGGAGCGCTGACCATAATACCGTCGTGATCAACCAGAAATACAGAAACCGCTCCGCTGCTTTCATCGAAATCGTTGATGATACTGGTAATCGCGCTGCCTTTCAGTTTGAGTGCGACTACACCTACAATGCCTTCCTTTGCATCTACGACCGGGTGCGAAAAATAGAACCCCAATTGCATGCTACTTCGCCCAACCAATGCATCAATATGGTTGCGACCAGCAATGGCCTCGCTAAAATATTTTCGATTACTGAAATTGCCGCCTTGAACAGAAGGCAGCCCAGGCTGCTGGATTGAAACAATTACATCGCCACTTTCTTGCAGCAGGTATACATACTCATAGTCTGGATTTGAGCGCAGAATATCCCAAAAGCGTTCTTCGATGGCTGAACGCGCGGCTTCACTTTCGGGATCTACCAGAATGCCGAGTACGGTGGGGTCTGTACTGATCTGCGATGCCACAATTTCTGTATCATCAAAAAGTTGGTCTAGTCGCCCGGCCACGCCAGATGCCAGTAAATGGATTTCATCTACGGCCAAATCGTGCAGCAAAGTAGAACCCGCATCAAATTGATACACCGAAACCGCAAGCGAGGGTAGTAGCGCGGCCAGCAAAAATGCGACCGCGATCTTGGTAGGCAAGGACCAATTTATTCCTATTGATTTTAGTATTTTCATGCGGCTCTCCTTATATTTTTGCTAACCGCGTTTATGCGATAGCCACAGACCATCTCGTACCGGAAGAATAACACTATCGAGTTGACGGTGAGTTGCAACCAGATCATTATAGGCTTTTATGCCAAGCACCTGCACCGGAAGTTCGTCCGCATCTTCCAGAAGTACTTCACCCATACAAAAAGCATTATCGCCTAGTAGCACACCGCCATCCACCAGATGTTCGATGCAATAATCCAGCAATTGCAACGATAATTGTGCGCTTTTCCCAAAGTATACGTGCTTAATGACATCCTGTAAAATTAGATCAAACATTCCCAAGGTAGGTAGTAATTCCATCACATCGCCTTCGATGATCTCAATTTGGCGCTGGTATCCGGCTTTCTCAACAAACTCACGTGCCAGATAAGCACGCTGCGGATCAATCTCGATGCTGACGACTTTGCTCTCGGCGGGGAGGCCACGTGCCAACCATAATGCTGAATACCCGATAGATGTACCAATATCCAACACGCGGCGCGGCGCTGGGTGACGCATTTGAAGCAGCGCCTGAATGATGGCGCCTTCCAGCGGGCCGATAATGGGGATTTGCTCGTGTTCAGCGAGCGCTTCCATTTCAGGTAAAACAGTATCCAGAGGTAATTCTGGGATGCGGCGCGCTAATAATTGCAGGGCATATCCGGCTAATGGATCATCAGATTGTTGTGGGGCAATGGGTAATGCCGACCGGCCATTGTCGGAGAAGAATTTTTGTTGAATTTGCATACTGGCTTTTTTCTCATTCCTTAGAACTATTGTTATTGCATCCCTGACCAGAAGCACTAGGACATACAGCGTACGGCTAATTTTTTGAGGTGGGTTGTCACGGGATCATCTGGGTATTCCAGCACAAATAGTTTCGCGCTGGATAGCGCCATCATTTCATCGGAATGCGGAACTACAGCAACAACCTCTGCACTATAGGCTTCCTCAACGCGCGACTTCACCGTTTCATCATTGAATAATTGTGGCGATTTATTCACGATCAAAAGTATATTCTCCACTTCGAGGTTGCGGGCCAGTTTTACTGAGATGCTGGTTCCCTGGTAATCTTGTTGGTCGGGGCGCAAGATAATGCCCAGGGCATCGGCAAACGCCATCGATAGCAAAATTTCATCATTTAGCCCTGGATGCGTATCAATAATCAATGCGTCCAGTTCAAGCTTGCTTTGCAGGCTTTTGAAACCTTCATCGAGTAAGTTGACCGTATATCCATCACGCAAAATCCGGGCGATATCGCTGGCTTTGATACTGGATGGGATCAGGAAGAATTTGCCTTCGGCTTTTTCACCCAATTGATCAGTCACATCCAGGGCGGCATCTTCAATCGAACATTCGCCCCACAAATAATTATTCAGTGTTTTCCCCATAGATTTATCGTCAACGCCAAATAAAGTGTGAATGCCTGGCGATTGAATATCCACATCTACGACAGCCACCCGAAGGCCGCTCATCGCTAGCAACGCCCCAATATTTGCCGATGTATTAGTCTTCCCGGTGCCCCCGCGGAACGAATGGAGCATGATTATCTTTGCCATATTGCTGTCTCCTGAAGAGATAAAACGCTTGGCATCTATCAAAGAGTATTTTGCCCAACACTCGATAGACACAAAGTTACAAGGGTGACTTGTAAATACATACATCGTCACCCTTGCAGATTACTCAATCTTTATCGTTTCGTCACATACCAGGCTGCGACATAACCTTCATCCCCTTCAATATCCCTTACTCGCAGCCATTGCCCGTTCGCGCCAATTTTGCTTTCTTCTGCTTCATCTAGTAAAAGTAATTCGGAGGCGTTGGGCATGCGTTTGATAAGCGTGTGCGCCGCCACCACCGTCTCTTTGCGCAGAGCTACACCTTCAGTTGTGGTGCGTAACACAATATCATCGTCGTCGGTAGGTTTGGCGCTCTTTTGGTCCTGACGAACACCCAGCGCTGGTTCTCCGCCCGGGGTCACATACCAACCTGCCACGTAGCCAACCTGCCCGGTGACATCTTTCACTTTAAGCCATTTTCCACGCACGCCAATTTTCGTTTTAGCTACGGCAATTGGCTCCTGCACAACGAGGGAGGCACCTGCTGGTAGACGTTTGATCAAAGTTTGCGGAGAAACCCGCGAGGATGTGCGGAAAGCCAACCCGCCTGTCGTGGGGCGCACTACCAGGCTAGTATCGCCTGTTTTTGGTGCCGCAGCTTTCTCTTCTTCCTCTTCTTTCGATCTTGAGACATACCAGGCTGCTACATAACCTTGGTCGCCGCTCGGCGCTTGCACATGCAGCCACTCGTTCATCACGCCAACCTTGTTTTGAGCATTCGGTTCAAGCGAAGTCAGCTCAACATGCAGGGGCAAGCGAGTAATTAACGCGCCTCCAATGGAAGGCGAGCCGCGGAAAGCTAAACCATCGGCGGTGCCAAAGGTAGTAAATGTGTTATCCGGAACGGGGACTTTCTCTGGCTTTGCGGCCGCGTTCACAGTAACTGTGGCAGCCCCGCCCCCAGAAGGATTGCCCTCAAACCAAACTGTGCCGGTTATGGCCTGACCTGGATCCTTCCCCATGTGTTTGTAGCGGTCAGTAAGATAGAGTTTCTTGTCAGGCGCATCACCACGATAGCGATAGGGGTCTTTCATCAGGTAGCGGTCGCCTTCTTTGCCGTAGATTACGACCCAGTGTGTTTGCAAACCAGCTTTAGGCGACCAGTCTACCTGAGCAATGACTGGCATCCCGGCAGCCAACGCGGCATCAATCTGGGCCAACGGGGCCGGATTATTTTCGCAGGGTTGATATCCTTTGTAGACAATTCCTGGACACACTGAAGGCAACATCGCCGGAATGACCAATGCCCCTTGGAAGCCGCCCGCTGATTTCATTTTTTGATTCATCGATTCGGGCGTTTCGTTATTGCCAAACCCATTTGCCACCATTGTCATGGATGTCAATAAACATCCCCACGTACCAATGGTTTCTTTATTATCATGCCCCAGTTTGACACCTTTCCATTTGGGATCATTCTGATAGAGAGCATCAGTTTCAAACACAGGCAACCTCCTCATTTTCGGCGTACTCAAGTCTGATGATGGATTACACAATTGCTGCGAGAAGCAAAAAAACAGATGTATGTAATACTTTGTTTCTCTGGTAGTTTTGTCTATGGTATATTTTCAACGAACTGTGTAAATCTTGGAATATGCAAATAGTGAGAGAATCACTGCTTTTGCATTCAATGTAGAATTCGATATAGTGTTGTTCTTTTGCTCATACTGAGGTACTAGCGTCATTATATATTATATTCTTTGTCTCCACAAGCCTGATTTACGATAGACTAGCTCCAAATTAGAGCAACGCTTCCAGGTCTTTCGCCGCGAAGAGAGAAAATGCCAGCCCGCGCCCCACAACCCCCTGTTTTCGGGCTTTCTTTTGCGAAAGTGCGCAAGTCCTATCTACATCCTTGAGAACGGGTATAATAAAGTGAGTGTATTTTTGCTCTCTGAAGGAAGCTCAGTTGCGAGTCTTTTTAGATAGTAGCATCTGTTTTCGTTTATTACGTAAGTATTGCCTTTATTTTCGGAGGAATGCCAAAATGATTAAAGCCAAAAAATTCGATGGTGTGATTGAAGCCGTTCACTATACGTTAGATGGAAAAATCGACTGGGTGCGTGGATACCAGCGCCGGGGGTTTGTTTTTTCCGATATGCTGATTCTGGATCGTCAGACACTGCTCGCCCAGCTTGAAGACGGCGACCGGATTTATATCGGCCAACGCCAGGCCCTCATGGGCAATGATTTCGCGTTGGGTGAAGTTGTCCGCGTTGAGAAGCAAAAAGTCGGCGAGAAGATTGTGGCCGGTAAAGCCCAGGGCGATGGCGATTTTCTCGCCGACACGCCTGTTTTTTAGACAATTGCACGACTGCAAAGACGAGCCTGAATATCTGTCATAGCTATAACCCGCACCAATTATCAGGCCGCCATATGGCGATTGCGAACGGAGCTTGCGAAGTGATGCAATTCTATGGCGCTTCTGCCCTGAATGTACTCTACTGAAGGGAATTGATACTATGATTATTCGCGATTTATCCCCAATCCCTTATAACGAAGGCAAACTATCTGTCGCCGAGCGCGCCAAGGCCATTATGCAATTCGGTTCAAGTTGGCCTGCGGATATGAAATCACAAGAAATGCTGGCGCGCAGTTTAGCGCGTTCGCTCGATAATTCTCACACCTTGCTGAGAAATCTCAAAATCCCTGAACCCGATGTTATCGTACCTTTACTTTTGATTAGCCCCCAGGGCATTACCATGCTTTACAATAATCCTGTTCGGGGTGTCTTCCGCGCCCAGGGAAATACCTGGAAAATTATGAGCGGAAGTGGGCGATCCTTCCAGGCGGCCAAGCCCAACTTAATCTTGCGCACGCAACTGCTGACGCGTGGCGTAGAGACGTTTCTGGCACAGCATGGCTACGGCGATCTTTCTCTGGAAGGAATACTGGTATTCACCGATTCTGGCACACACGTCGATACCATTCGCCCGGACGTGCGTATTGTGCAACTCGATGCGTTAGAGCGTTTTTCCGCCCAACTTTCTGGCGGCGATCCAGTGATGGGGCAAGAACGGCGCTTCAAGCTGGTTGAGATGCTGGTTCAAATTGCCGCTGAAACCCAAAAAATCGAAGAACAAGCCCCCACTTCTCCCTCGGCTATCAGTGATTTTTCGCAGCGAATTGATTCCGGATTTACCGAGAAAATAAACCCGCTGCAAAAACGTTTTAATTTCTCTCGCCAGCAATGGCTAATATTGGGCGCCATTGTGATCGCCGAAGTATTAATTTTGGTGGGCTTTTTATTGTTGATTTTATTCACAGCCTGACCTTCGAGCCAAACCTCCCTGCGAGTTCGGCTCCCCACGCCTCTCGCCGTCCACTCATCCCTGCCCACATCTGGAAAACCATTTTGCCAAATCCGCTTTTGTCCATCATTATCCCTGCGCACAACGAAGAACATCGCCTGCCCCAGACCCTGGAGCAGGTGTTCGCTTTTTTGCAGGCACAAGACTACCCCGCCGAGGTCATTATTGTCGAAAATGGCAGTCACGACCACACTTTCGAAATTGCCCAATCGTTTGCGCAACAATATGCCAATTGCCGCGTGTTGCAAGAGCAAACCCCAGGCAAAGGATTGGCGGTTAAAAAAGGCATGTTGGCCGCCCGCGGCGAGTATCGTTTTATGTGCGACGCCGATCTCTCCATGCCTATCGTTGAGGTCAACCGCTTCATTCCGCCGCAGTTGAATGATTTTGAGATTGCGATTGCCTCGCGCGAGGCCCCTGGCGCGGTGCGCTACAACGAACCCGAATACCGTCATTTGGGTGGACGCGCCATCAATCTGATCATTCGCCTGCTGGCCTTGCCTAGCCTGAACGACACGCAATGCGGTTTCAAGTGTTTTCGTGCCCCTGTTGCCGAAGATATTTTCAACTACCAAACGCTCACCGGTTGGGCCTTCGATATCGAACTGCTCTATATCGCCCGCCGCCGCGGCTACCGCATGTGCGAAATCCCGATCCCCTGGTATTTCAACCCCGACACCAAACTTAGCCCCATCTGGGATGCTTTGCGTATGGTGCTCGATATTTTCACCATTCACCGCAACGCCCTGCAAGGCCGCTATAATGCCCAAAAAATTTGACCCGGCGCTGATCCCCAAAAATCCTACTCTGGAATTCGAGCGTCCGCTGTGGCAGGCAGGTTTGCAATATGTGGCCGGAATTGACGAGGCTGGACGCGGCGCACTGGCCGGGCCGGTAGCTGCCGCGGTGGTGATTCTGCCTCCAGATGGGAGCCTCGAACGCAGCCTGAGGGGGGTGCGCGATTCCAAACAGATGACCCCATCCCAAAGAGAATTCTGGTCTACGCGCCTGCGCGAGTTGGCACTGGCATTCGGAGTGGGCTTTGCTTCATCCCAAGCAATAGACACCCTGGGCATCGTTCCTGCCACGCGTTTGGCCGCCCAACGCGCTCTAAACGCCCTGGAAATTATCCCCCAACATCTGTTGCTCGACTACCTGCTGCTGCCCGATTTAGAAATCCCCCAAACTTCGCTCATCAAAGGCGACGCCCGCTCCTTGAGTATTGCCGCGGCTTCGGTCATCGCCAAAACTGCTCGCGATGCCCTGATGGTCGAACTTGACCAAGAATATCCTGGCTACGGCCTCGCCGCGCATAAGGGTTATGGCACCAAATTTCACCGGGAAGCGATTGTAAAACTAGGCCCGTCGCCGATTCACCGTTTGTCCTTTTCGCCGATCAGGGATTCGATAGCTCTGTTTCCTCCACTTGGGGTTTAACCAGCGCGCCAACCACAATCAGGATAATACCCAATACACCCACCAGGATCGCCTGCCACAACATCGGGCGGAAAATTTCAACCGCCAGACGCATCAGGGCTTCGATGGTTTCTGTGCGAATCAGGGAAGGGGTCTCACTCAGCGGACCAAACGACATCAGCGCGGCAACCGAGGAGCGATAGAGAATGGTCAGCAAAATTAGCAAAATACCTGAGATCGTCAGCGGCACGCCCCACCAGTTGCCCAATTCGCGCAATCTGCGCACCGCTAAGGCGAGAATGATGAATAGCAGCACAGCCGGGAGGAGTGGAGCCCAGCGGATTGCTGAGCGAATCAACCGCAATTGCAATTTGATCTGATCGGGGCCAGCTCCCGCAGGGTTCTCGCCGCGGGCAATTTCGGCGGTGAGATTGAAAAGGTCTGGGATGTTGGCGAGAACGAGCACAAGCGAATTATGATAATCGCCGATTTGGTCACGGTACCAGGGATCGGGGAAACGGCAAAGATTGTACGGAACTTTTATCCCTGGGGGAGCTGCTGCCAATCGGGTTTTGAAATTGGCAACTTGTTCTTCGGTGCAGGGATCGAGGGTGTCGAACACAGTTTGGACAGCATTACGACCATGCTCGGAAGCGACGCGTTCCTTGAATAAGGCCAAGTTCCATTGGATATCGGGAACGCGCTCGTCAGAATCGATCCAGGCGTAGGTGCCATCCACGGTGGTAGAAATCCAGTCTTGCAGAATTTCATCGCTGAGAACTTCATAACGGATGGCGCGCCAATCGTCAATCGTGAGGAATCCCAGCAACTTGAGAATATTGGGTTCGTCTTGCCAGTCTTCAACTTCGCCAGCATCGTAGCGCAATTGCGCCTGACGTTCCGCATACCACTGCAGCCCGGCAGGGATCAGATCGGATTGTGTGGCAATATCTGTGAGAATTTGGTTGACCAACGGGGCATTGAATGCCACCCGCCCGGTATCATATGCCAGCACCGATACCAGCAACGCAGCCATAAAAATAATTACGAAGATAAATGCGAGTATTTTTCCTACGATTCTCATGTGCAACCTCCTGAACGATGTCGTTCCCCATTCGCTTGCAAACATCCAAGAATAGTATACACTACTCGCGTCTCTGCGTAGCGGGCACAATCAACAAGAATTAACGCCAGGGCGCGAAGTTGTAAAGATGCCAGGTTTTCTTGGTCCAATAAACCTGATTGCTCAGACTTGCGCCTTCGCAATCAAGATTTCGCAAAAAAGGGCGTGCACCCCATGCACGCCCTTTTTTGCGGCTTTTCCCCGCCGCAAGCGGGGATGCCGAGATAGTAGTTATTTGGGAACAACTCTATTTTTCCGCAATTTACTTAAAAAGCTTCGCGATCAATGTTTTGTAGCAAACGCTCAAGGGAGATTTCAGCCAGCGAATTCAGGCGCAAATCGGCATGATCAAGGGGGAGTTGGTGCGTTAGCGCATTGGGCACAGCCACACAGAAGATACCCGCCTGTTTTGCCGCGGTCACACCGTTGGATGAATCTTCCAGCACGATGGCTTCTGTAGCAGCTATTCCCAGTGAGGCCAGCGCCAGTTGAAATAGCTCCGGGTGGGGCTTGGTATGCGTGACATCATCGGAGGTATGCACCACATTAAAATAGCGCCTCAGTTCCAGGCGGTCGAGATGCCAGCCCACCCAATCTATATCTGAACTGGAGGCCACAGCCAGTTTCAGGCCCAGGCGCCGGGCAGCATTGAGATAGTCTACAACGCCGGGCAAAATGGGTTGTTGCATAACCAGTTCTAATTCGCGCTGCAAACGTTGTTCACCCACTACGGCGCGGTCTAGCTCTCGCCCGAGGCGCGCTTCTAGCCGCGCCAGCGGATCGAAATGCTCGTTGGATGATCTACCGATGACCTGCCCCCACTCTTCAAAGGGCAGTTCATGCCCGTATTGTTGGTAGAATTCTCGCCAGGATTGGTAAACTGTACTTTCAGTATCCAGGATCAAACCGTCAAAGTCAAAAATGATGCCGCGTATCAAAGTAACTCCTTTATAGTATTACCACGAAAGATTTGCCTCATTCGCGCAAATCTTTCACCGCAGAGCACCCTTCGATAAACTCAGGGCAGGCGCGGAGAGCGCTGAGTTTTTCTGTGTTTTTTCTCCGCGAACTCAGCGATCTCTGCGGTTAATTCTTGATTGCGGCTGGAGGCCGCGCTATGTAGCTATGTAGATATTGCGCTCTATTTTACAACCTTTTGATATATTCCACGTAAGAATCTATTGACCAGCCCACCTTGCTCCCCTACTTTTGAGTATCTTCCTGTATAATTGACGCAAATTCAACGGAGGCGTTCTATGACTGGTAAAGAAGACAAACCCACCAAATATGACGGTAATTTTTTTCGCGGCATCAGCAATGAAATCCGGCTGGTTTTTCGTTTGATGGCTGATAGCCGCGTCCGGTGGTGGCTCAAAGCGCTGCCTTTTGCATCGATCTTGTACTTTATTTTTCCGGATATTGCCCCCGGCCCAATTGATGACGCATTGGTAATTTTTATTGGCGTGTATACGTTTATCGAGTTGTGCCCGTCTGAAATTGTGGATGAGCACCGCGATATTTTGCGCAATACCATCCCTGGCGAGTGGAGTGAACCAGCCAACAAAGAGCCTGAAATAGTAGATGGGGAGTTTGTTGACGAGAATGAACCACTCCAAGAGATTGATGAATAATACACTCAAATATTTAGCCACTATATTCCTGTTTTCATTACTCATCGCAGCCTGCGGATTATTACCAAAGGCCGATGTACCGACACCGCTACCCACTTTCGCTGCGCCTGCTAACGAGCCGACGCTAACGCCTTTTGCTCCAGAAGCTGCAGCACCAACCGCGGAAGTAGGATCTGCTCAACTGGCAGAATCAACTCTCGAGCGCGTCCGCTTTGCCATCATCGGGGATTATGGTCTGGATGGTCAGGCCGAAGCCGATGTCGCTGCGCTGGTCAAAGGCTGGGAACCCGATTTCATCCTTACCACGGGCGATAATAACTATGAAATGGGCGCTGTCGATACGATCGATGCCAATATCGGGCAATATTATCACGAATATATTGCCCCTTATTCCGGGAGCTATGGAGCGGGGGCCGAGAGCAATCGCTTTTTCCCGGTGCTTGGCAACCACGACTGGCGCACGCCGGACGCACAACCGTATCTCGATTATTTTGCGCTGCCTGGCAACGAGCGTTATTATGAGTTCGCCTGGGGTCCGCTGCACTTTTTCGCGCTGGATAGCGATTCAAATGAACCCGATGGTGTCGGCATGTCTTCTGCCCAGGCGGCCTGGCTGCAAGGGGCTTTGGCAGCTTCGCATGCGCCATGGCAGATTGTCTACTTTCATCACCCGCCCTATTCTTCGGGCGTGCATGGTTCGATAGATTGGATGCGATGGCCTTTTGAGACCTGGGGCGCCAGCGCGGTGATTTCCGGGCACGATCATATTTATGAACGGCTGGCGATTGGGGCGCTGCCCTATTTCATCAATGGGCTGGGCGGCGGGCCGCGCTATGAGTTTGGCGCTATTTTGCCTGAAAGCCAGGTGCGCTATAACAGCGCCCATGGCGCTATGCTGGTGGAAGCTGATGCCGCCGAAATTTCTTTCCAGTTCATCACCATCAACGGCGAGATGATTGATAGCTACACCCTGCCCCCACCTGAAACCGCGCCCGACAATGTGCAAGCCCTGCCCGACGCAGCGCAATACCAATGGGCGCAGATCGTCCAGGGGCTGACCAAACCGGTTGGCCTGACCCACGCCGGGGATGGCAGCGGAAGGCTTTTTATCATCGAGCAGCCCGGTACGATCCGCATCTGGCAGAACGGCGAGTTACTCCCGACGCCTTTCCTGGATATTCGCGCCCGCATCAACGACGGCGGTAGTGAGCAAGGTTTTCTGGGCCTGGCTTTCTCGCCGGGTTACGCGCAAAATGGCTATTTCTTCACGAACTATACCAACGCCCGCGGCGACACAGTGATTGCCCGCTACCGCGCCTCTGCCGACCCCAATCTGGCTGACCCTGCCAGCGAAGAAATTCTACTCACCATAAAACAGCCCTATGGCAACCACAATGGCGGGCATCTCGCCTTTGGCCCGGATGGCTATCTCTACATCGGCACCGGCGACGGCGGCTCGGCGAACGACCCGGAAGGTAACGCGCAAAATCTGAACACACTATTGGGGAAAATGCTGCGCCTGAATGTGGATACAATTCCCTATACCATTCCAGCCGATAATCCCTTTGGCACAGAAATCTGGGCTTATGGATTGCGCAATCCGTGGCGTTATGCCTTTGACCGCGCCACCGGAGATTTGTATATTGGGGATGTGGGACAAAATCAGTGGGAAGAGATTGATTTTATCGAATCCGGCGCACCTGCCGGAGCCAACCTGGGCTGGGATGTGATGGAGGCCAGCCATCCCTTTGAGGGTATTGCCCCCGAGGGTATTCCCCTGAGCGCGCCCGTGGCAGAATACAACCACACCGAGGGTTGTTCGGTTACCGGGGGCGTGGTCTATCGCGGGGCATTGCCTGCGTGGCAGGGCGTATATCTCTATGGCGATTTCTGCTCTGGCCGGGTTTGGGCTTTACTGCGCACCGCAGATGGTAACTGGCAAAACGCGCAACTCTTCGAAACCGGCGTGAATATCTCTGCCTTTGGCGAAGATGAAGCAGGAGAAGTGTATCTGGCTGATTTGCAGGGGCGCATCTTCCGGCTGGAAGATAGATAAAAATGTAACCAACCTGGGCTTAGCGCATCCAACCATTTACAGGTAAAATTTTCGCCGAACAGGCGTACTTCTCAGGAGTTTATTATTATGGCAAAGAAAAAATCGAAACGCAAAAACAAACAACAACAATCCAACCTGATGTGGGCTGGAATTATTTTCGTGATTCTCCTGGCCGTCGGCGGTCTGGCTTTCATCATAAGTGGTGATTCTTCAGCCGGGCTTCCCGGCGAGATCACTGTCGAAGAAGCCTATCAAAAATACGAAGAAGGCGCGTTCGTGCTTGATGTGCGCACCCCTGAAGAATGGGCAGAATACCACGCCCCCGACACCACCCTGATTCCGCTGGATGAACTGCCTGCCCGCGTAAATGAAGTCCCCAAAGACCAGGAGATTGTCGTTATCTGTCGCTCTGGCAATCGCAGCCAGGCTGGACGCGATATTCTGCTTCAGGCAGGCTACGAAAACGTCACCAGTTCGGCGGGCGGCCTGAAAGCCTGGAGCGCGGCGGGTTATCCCATTGAAGGCACGCGCCCCTAGGTGACTCTTTACGGCGGCATCGAAGCCGGGGGCACAAAATTCGTTTGCGCAGTCGGCACTGGCCCCGAAGATATTCGGGATGAAATTCGTTTTGCAACTTCAACGCCCGAGGAAACCATCCCTCGGGCGATTGCGTTTTTCCGGCCTTATGCTGCTGAATTGGCCGCGATTGGTATCGGTTCGTTTGGGCCTATCGATCCGCGTCTTGCTTCAACCACCTTTGGTTATATCACCACCACGCCCAAACCGGGCTGGGCGCAGACCGATTTTGTTGGCGCGTTACAAGCGGCTTTGGACGTGCCGATTGGCTTCGATACCGATGTGAATGCCGCCGCATTGGGTGAGCATCGCTGGGGCGCGGCGCAGGGGTTGGAGACTTTCATCTACCTGACGATTGGCACAGGCATTGGCGGTGGGGCGATGGTGGAGGGCAATTTGCTGCACGGGGTGATGCACCCCGAGATGGGGCATATTCGCTTGCCGCACGATCGGGTTCAGGACCCCTTTGAGGGCACCTGCCCCTTTCACGGGGATTGTCTCGAGGGTTTAGCCTCTGGCCCGGCGCTAGAATCACGCTGGGGCGTTCGCGCCGAAAACCTGCCCAATGCACATCCCGCCTGGGAGCTTGAATCCAGTTATTTGGCGGATGCCATTATTAATTTCACCCTGGCTCTGGCTCCGCAGCGCGTGATTTTGGGTGGGGGCGTGATGCAGCAGACGCATCTCTTTCCACTGATTCGAGAAAAGGTGCAAAGGCGGCTGAATAATTATTTGGCGGTGACTGAAATCACCGAACAAATTGAGCGCTTTATTGTGCCCCCGGCGCTCGGCAATCGGGCAGGGATTTTTGGGGCGCTTGCGTTGGCGCAACAGACGTTTCATGGCTAGCCGCTGATATTACCGCTCAGTAGATGGCCCAAGCAACGGATCATTCGCAATGGGGGTTATTCCGGCGTTTTCCAGTTGCGCTCGCAATTTTACAATCACCCGTTTTAGCTCAGCCATACGAACTTCTCGCCCTGCTGTTAAATTGACGAAGCTTTGCAATTCTTCGGTGCGTTCCTGAACGCGCCGTTCCATCTCGTTGGTATCTTGGATCACGCGCGCGTATAAACGCGCATTTTCAATAGCCTGGGCCGCCTGGGATGCGAAAGGCTGGGTAAGGTCGGCTTGTTCAGGTGAGTAGGTTTCAGGCTGGTTGCTGTCGAGCGTGAGAAAACCAATCAGGGTATCACGAACAAACAGCGGAACGCCCATCCAACTGGCGATGTGCTCAGAATGCCCCCAATTCTTGAAGCGGGCATCTTTTTTCGGATTGTTCAAAATTAGCGGGGCGCGTGTTTGCAAGATTTCTGCAAATAGCTCGTCTTCACCGGGGAAAAGATGTCCTCTGGGTGATCGGGTGAGATTGCGATCGACCATCACGCGCAACCCGGCATCCTCATACAGAAAAATAGCGCCGCTATCAAAGGGGATTACTTTGCCGATTTGATCGAGAATAAGTTCCAATACCTGATCTAATTCTAAAGATGTAATCAGCGCTGCGGCAATCGTGTTGAGGGTTTCTAATTGGGCGGTGTATTTTTGCAGCGTATTTTCTGCCTGCACCCGGTCGGTAATATCGGTGATGAAACCTTCAAGTACAGTGATGTCGTTCTCGGCTCCTGCAATACCCTGGCCCTGCTCCCAGACCCATTTTATATTTTTACTGGCTGTGATAATGCGATAAAGCAACTGAAAATTTTGTTGGGTCTCTAGCCCGGCTTGAACCGTCTCCCAAACCATCTGACGATCTTCCGGGTGGATGATTTCGGCATAGGATAGCCGTGAATTGCCTACCAACTCTTCAGATTTGTAGCCTGTCAGGGGGAGACACCCATTGCTGACAAATTCCATTGTCCAGTTGGGGTCGTTTTTACAGCGGTATGCCATACCGGGCAAATTGCTCATCAGGGTAGAGAGCTGCCGCTGGCTTTCCTGCAATGCTTCTTCGGCCCGCTTGCGCTCGGTAATATCCTGGACAATGGCCTGGATGCAGGGTTGGCCGCGAAAGTGAAGGTGAGAAAGGGAGAGAAGCGCGTCATAATATGTGCCATCCTTGCGCTTGAATTGAGCCGGGAAATTCTTGAGAAAGCCCTGTTCTTGAAAGCGTTTTAGCGCCTCGTCGCGCTGGTCAGGGTTTTGATACAGGTAGGCAACATTGCCGATCTCTTGAATATCTGTGGGGGTATATCCGCCGGATTGCTGCATGGCCTCATTGAATAAAAGTAAATTGCCCTGCCCATCGACAACGCCGATGCCAATCGGTGAACTTTCGAACAAGCTGCGGAATTGTGTTTCACTTTCGCGAAGCGCTGTTTCGGCCAGCTTGCGCTCGGTGATGTCTGTGGCAACTTGTAATCGTACAATACGTCCATCAAACCATTTGATGGCTCGATCGTAATTGATGTACCATCTCTCCGTAATTGGATTCTGGGCTTCCCAGATAACTACTTCGGTAGGATTGCCATCCGCATCGATCAATTGATTATTTGTGCAATGGGTACAAGGGCCTGAATTGCCTCGGAATACATCCCAGCAAGCTTTTCCAACCACATTTTCTCCAAAGTGAGTTTGCATATGCTGATTGGTGAATAGAATTTCGTAGGTCTCCATATCCGAAACATACACGTCTGCGTCGATACTATTGAGGATTGTCAAGAGTCTTTCATGCGATTCGTGCAATTCATCTTCTGCTTGTTTGCGCTCGGTAATATCCAACACGCTGCCGATAAAATATGCGGGCTGGCCCCGGGTATCGCGAACGAGATTAGCGTCGAGAATACCGTAGATTATGCGTCCGCTTTTGTGGATAAATTGCTTTTCCATGCGATAATGATCAATTTCTCCCGCGGCCAGTAAGGCTTGCTTTTTCAGGTTTTCTTCCAGGGTCTCCGGGTGCGTAATATCCTTGAGATGCTTCCCAATCAGTTCATCTTCGCGGTATCCCAGCATGTGGCAATAGGCATCATTTGCGCTTTCAATACAAAACTTTAGCGTAACCCGCGCCACACCAATAGCCATATTTTGATAGATTTGCCGGAAACACTCGTCGCTCATTTGCAAAGCTTCTTCGGCCTGCTTGCGTCTGACTTCAGATTGTTCCAATTCGAAAACACGCTGGTGCATCTCTTTTAATTCATTCAGCAGTTGTTTTTTTGTTTTTGTACTGTCAAGCATCGTGTGCCTCGCCAGGCTTCGTTAATTTATCTATTTTTACAATACAAGCAATGCCAGTTTTTTTCTATCCCATTCTGGAAATTATACTATGGAGTATATGGCACACTCCAATATCTGGTTTTTACGGATGATCATTCGTTAGCCATACTGAATCTGCACGCTGCGCTTGACAGCCATCCAAAGGGATTTATAATAGCGGCAGCTAATATCCAAAACGCAGGGACCGGGATGAGTAAGCGGCAGCGGAACCGACAGAAAAAGGAAACCACTGACTGAGAGTTTCCAACGGCGCCCCACCGCAGAAAACCCCCCGCGAGCGTTGAGCTGAACCCCTTGAGCCTTGCAATAGGGTAACTAAGCAAAACGGCTGGCCCCGTTATCGGCCCCAAGAGATACCCTGAACTTGTCGAAGGGTAAATCGGGTGGAACCGTGTGAGTTATGAAGCTCGCGCCCCGAAATGGGCGCGAGCTTTTTTGTTAAGGACGGGAGACAGAAGACAGGGAATTGTGATTTTCCGTCTCTGGTCTCCGTAGGAGAGAAAAATGTCTTACCAACAGCAAGAAAAATACGAAGAAACGCAGCTTTACCGCATTCGGCACTCGGCGGCGCATATTATGGCGCAAGCTGTAACCGAATTATTCGAGCCTGGTGAAGCCAAAGTCGCCATCGGCCCGCCTATCGAAAACGGTTTCTACTACGATTTTGATCTGCCGCGCAACCTGACCCCCGATGACTTGAAAGCCGTCGAAAAACGTATGCGCCAGATCATCGCCGCGAAGCATGTTTTTGAAAAACGCGTAGTCAGCGCCGAAGCCGCCAAAGCCGAATTTGCCGACCAACCCTATAAAATCGAGTTGATCGAAGGCCTCGAGCAGGGCGGCATGGACGAGTACGGCGAGCCGCTTGACGCGAAACCCGAAATCTCGTTCTACACGCACGATACCTTTACCGATCTGTGCCGCGGGCCGCATGTGGAGCATACCGGGCAGATCAACCCCTCCGCCATCAAACTGATGAGTATTGCCGGAGCCTATTGGCGCGGTGATGAGCACAACACGCAGCTTCAGCGCATCTATGGCACGGCGTGGGAGAAGCCCAACGAACTCAAAGAATATCTGCACATGCTCGAAGAAGCCAAAAAGCGCGATCACCGTAAACTGGGCAAAGAACTCGATATCTTTACCTTCGATGAAGAAGTTGGCCCTGGCTTGCCCCTGTGGCTGCCCAACGGCGGGGTAATGATTGAGGAGTTGGAAAATCTCGCCAAAGAAATTGAACACAATCACGGCTACGACCGTGTGCGCTCGCCCCACCTCACGAAGGAAGACCTCTTTGTGCGCTCCGGCCACCTGCCTTACTATGCCGAAAGCATGTATCCGCCTATGGAGATGGAAGGCGTAAAGTACTATATCAAGCCGATGAACTGCCCCATGCATCATAAAATCTTCGCGGCGCGCCCCAAAAGCTACCGCGATCTGCCCATCCGTCTGGCGGAGTATGGAACCTGCTACCGTTTCGAAAAATCGGGCGAACTCTTTGGGCTGATGCGCGTGCGCTCCATGCAAATGAACGACGCCCACATCTACTGCTCGGAGGAAGATTTCGAGCAAGAATTCATGGATGTGATCGCCATGTATATGGAATACTTCGAGATTTTTGGCATCGAGAAGTATGTCATGCGCCTGAGTACGCACGGCACAGCTGGGCTGGGCAAAAAATATGTGGATAATGAGCGCCTGTGGCTGAAGACCGAAGAAATGGTGCGCCAGGCGATGAATAACGGCGGCGTGCCCTATGTGGAAGTCAACGACGAAGCGGCCTTTTACGGCCCGAAGATTGACGTGCAAGTGTGGAGCGCCATCGGACGTGAATTTACGTTGGCTACCAATCAAGTAGATTTTGCTGTGCCCGAAAGGTTTGACCTGACCTTCAAGAACAGCAACGGCGAAGACGAAACGCCTCTGTGCATTCACCGCGCCCCGTTGAGTACACATGAGCGCATGATCGGCTTCTTGATCGAGCACTACGCGGGGAAATTCCCCGTGTGGCTGGCCCCCGATCAAGTACGCGTCATCCCCATCACCGACGATCAGGCACAGTACGCCATCGAGATCGAGAAACAACTCAAGGCCGCGGGCGTACGCGTCAAAGCCGATCTCGGCTCCGACCGCATGAATGCCAAAATCCGCGCCGCGCAAAAGAAACAGGTTCCCTATATGCTGGTTGTTGGCGATCAAGAACTTGGGAACAATACGGTATCTTTGCGCAAACGCGACGGGTCAAAACAGAATGATCTGCCGGTGAGTGAATTTGTGGAAATGGTTGTAGAAAAAA
>JACKQG010003567.1_pt1 | contig 18931 bp, 2 predicted proteins | sample 8237621 | NCBI WGS metagenome assembly JACKQG01 (sample SAMN15677084, study PRJNA649215) | marine metagenome | biome: marine; feature: Black Sea; material: saline water; isolation source: suspended particulate matter (SPM) from the Black Sea western gyre | collected 2013-06-09/2013-06-10 | depth... | reverse complement strand
TCACCCTGGACAAGGCGCGGGTGTACAACGACATGACCGGCGACGGTGAGATATGGATTAACGAGAACGGCCTGCCCCTGCGCCTGACCCTCCACCTGGAGTACCCCGAGGGACGCTACGAGCAGCAGACCGTCCATCTCAAAACCGACTTCTCCAACTTTGCGCGGGAAGTGCTCGCCCAAGGTCCGAGTCCATTTAACAACCTGGTCGCCCGGCTGGCGAACGTAACTCGCGACTGGCAAAGGAGCGCAAAGCAAGCCAGCGCCGCGGGCATCTTGCTGGGCCTCGTGCTGCTGACGCTGACCCACAGGCAATCGAAAAAAGTTTACGGGGCGTTGGTCATCGTGGTCATCATTTCGATGGTCTTCACCCCGCTGTTGCAGAGTAACCAGGTCTACGCCTTCACCCAAAAGCAGGCCGCCCGCCAGGCGGAATACGAACAGCAGCAAGAACAGCAGAGAGCCGAGCGCGAGATGCAGGACGAGCTGACTACTTCCAGGTGGGACCCTCACGCTGACCCGTTATCAGTAAACAGTGATCAGTCTTCAGTCTCCAATAACCAATATCCCATACCCAATATCCCATATCAAACAGACAATACGCAACCTACAATACCCAACATGCGACAAGGAGGCGACGACGAAGACGAACCCGAGCCCACCAGCGACGACGACGGCGACGGCCTGACCTACGCCCAGGAGAAAGAACTGGGCACCGATCCCGACGACGACGACTCCGACGGCGATCAGATCACCGACGACGTCGAGGTGCAGGGGTTCTGGTACAACGGCCGGCAGTGGTATAGCGATCCGCGCACAGCGGACACCAACAAGGACGGCGTCATTGACGCACACGAGTGCCCGCAGCGCATCCGTGAAGAAGGGGAGCTTTCTCCGACCGACGAGATCTGCCAGGACACCGATGGCGACGGCACACCGGACCTGTTCGACCGCGACGACGACAACGACGACGTCCCCGACCGCTCAGACATGTCGCCGTACGCAGTGATGGGGGCGGATGACGGCTCTCCCCTCGACGGTGATACCCCCTTACTGCTGAGAGTGGACGACGCGGAGGCCGGCAAACCGCTGTTCGTCAACTTCCAGATACGCCCCGACAACCCGGACCGCCTGTGGTACACCCTAAACGTGCTCGACTGGCCCAGTGGTGATGAAGAAGGCCAGATCCAGCGCCGCAAGGACAACGATTCGACCTTCAAAGACGTGGCCGAGAGCGAGGGCAAGGAAGCACAGCCCAGGGACGAGAACGGCGACATGCGCCTGGTGCCCATGCTGGAGATCGAGATGTACGACACGCCGCTCCCCCTGCCGCTGACCAACCCCGAGACCACCGTCGAGGTTAAAGGAGACATTTCCGGCGAGGTCAAGCTGGAGCAGGACGGCGGCGACATCGGTCTGGAGTTCGCCTTTGAGGGCGCAGGGAGCTACGACGTCAAGATCTACGCGGGCTCGTGTCCCGCTTCAGGACAACCTCTGCACGGGTTCACCAACATCACCGATGGTGATACGGGTGTCATTTCCAACGAGAAGCTGGTAGACCTGGCCGACGGGGAACATTCCCTCACAGTCTCGGATGGTGATAAGAAGGAATGCGCCGATTTCGACAATCTGGTCAACGGCGCCTACCGGAACCAGATGGTTGATGAGGAGTGGTTTGACCCCTACGGCATCTCGGTGCGCGAGAAGGACCGGGATGGCACCCTGGTGGCCTACCTGCCCCTGAACGTGGTCCGCGACGAGACGGGTGGCGCGCGGGTGGCCTTCGCGGCGCGGATGCCCTACCGGCCCAACGAGGAGGACTGGGGCAAGACCCACCAGGTGCGCGTGGTGTGGCTGGTGCAGATGCTGACCGATAGATGCAAGGTACGTCCCGACGGCCTCAGCGAAGAAGAGGACAAGACGTGGTGCGATAAGGAGGAGAACTGGGAGCTGGACGAGCAAAGCCTGGTGCACACCTACCAGGACTCCTGGTATCTCACCGGCCTGTCGGTGCGCGAGGATCACGGCCTGGACGTGGGCATCGTCTTCGAGGACCCGGCCGTGGAGGCATCCGACAACGACCGCATGTACGACCATCACCTGTGGGACCTGGCCCACGGCCTGGAGGCCAGCTTTGTCTTTGCCCGTGACGAGGATGACGACGGCCAGCGCGACATCACCATTGATGAAATCCAGCGCCGCTGGGACAGCGATGACTCCACAGTGACGGACGAAGAGCGCTGGGAAATCCCCCAGAACGCCCTGCAGGTGCACACCTTCTCCTACGAACACGAGGACTACGTGGCTCACATCATGATGACGGAGACGGTGAAGATCCTGGACGACTACTTCACCCCCTACAAGGACCAGGGCTCCGATGCCCCCACCATCCTGTTCGCCCAGGAGCACCATTCCCGCAACGCCAACCTGCAGGAGGACGACGTCGTCACCCGAAATGGCAATAATCTCACGGTGGGCCTCGACCCCGAGGACCGCGAGCAGGAGGTCGTTGCCCTGCTGAGCTGGGCGCCCTACCGCTACCGAAATGACAAATGGGAGTCCTACCCCATCGCTGAGTTCTGGGACAAGCTGGAGGTGCGCTTCAGGGAGATCTTCCCGCCGCAGGATGAAGAAAACGCGGAGGACCGGGCCAGGGGCCGGGTGATGGTCGCCAGGGCCTACTATTTGCAGCTCTTCCGTGGGCAGGGGAACGTGGTGCAGCTTGGCGGGAGCGTGGAGTGGGAAGCCAACGATGACCAGACAGACAGCAAACTGGCCGAGTGGGTGAATGAGATCATAGAAGGCAGCGGCAGCCTCGGCCGCAAGGTCAAACTCATCGCCACTCAACTGGCCAACGTTTGGCTCCTGATAACAGGGACAAGCGCCCCGGGAACCTTCTTGCAGAAGGTCGGGAGAGGTGCAAAGGAGTGGCTAGGTGCCCACATGATGGACGAAAAAGTTGGAGGGTCCGGCGCAGTCTACACCTTTGTTAACTTCGCCTGCATCGCTATTATTGTCCTCACTATCATATATGCTCAGAAGAGTGGTAATACGGCTGATATCCTCCTAAATGTTATGAACGGCCTGTCCCTAGCCTTGGCGATCAGGTGGGCTGGAGTCATTACCCAAACACTACTCATCAAGGGGAAAGCTGCGCTTATTGCTCTTGATGCGTCAGGCAGAATCTCTACGAAAGTTGGCCTGATGGGGTTTATCATAAGCGTAGTGATAACCTGGGCCGCGTTTATCGTGCTCATGAGCGTGTCGGGGGTTGGGTGGGGCAGCCTGGCCGCTACTGCGGCCCTGGCTTCCACCATCGCTGCGACCATCACGGCCGCCATCATGTTGGCGATAGTAGCGATCCCCGTCGCGGGGCAGATCATCGCCGCCGTGATTGCCTTGATCGACGCCTTGATCTTCGCCATCTGTGGTTGGACCGGAAAAGCGGCGACAGAGGAACAGGAAGGACATCCAATCTGCAAGGGCATCAGCGGATGGGTGGCCGAGGGGATCAAGTGGGTGATCTATAGCGCCAATATCATGGTTGACCTGGAGGATGAGGAGCGGCTCGGCATCCAGGATCTCGATCAGGGCCTGGTTGACCCGGCCCGGGGACTGGCTGTCAACAACAGTCTCGTCCTGAGCACCACCGTCAAGAACACCCTCGACCTCATCGAGTCGCCCGCAGACTGGAAAGCGCGGGCCTACTGGTGGCAGTATGACGATGACGCGCTGAAGTCCTCCACCTTCGAGTATCAGATCTTGCAGGGCAAGCAGGAGGATATCGAGTCCGAGGAGGGGAACATCCACGATGACCTGTCCAGGGGGACGATGGAGAACGAGTGGCAGGGTGACGAGCGACCCTTCTACGTGGTCAAGACGGCATCGAACGCTGTGAAACTGGCGAACGCCGGCATCAACGTTGCCCTGGAGGACGTGTACCTGGCCGAGGGGTTTGCCGTGCCGGCGCAGGAATGTTGGGCCGTCCCGACCATTGGCCCGCCATGTTTCTTCTACCCCTGCGTCCCCATTTGCTACATCCGAGACTTCAAAGCCACCGTGCACCCCAATGTGGGTAAGTACCTGAAATACGACGTCTTCCCGGCCACGATAGATGAGTTCTACGCCCTGGTCGAGAAAGACGGCGGCTACGCCCTGGCCTGGGACCAGGAAGGGGACCTGACCTTCCCACGCCTGAAGGACGCCGACGGCGATGACCTGCTCAACAAAGCCGACGGCGGCTCTGATCCCGACGATTCGCAGTGGGACACCGACTTCGACGGCCTGTCCGACCTGTACGAAGCCCAGAACGGCAGCGATCCCCGGCAGCGCGATGTGGACGGCGATGGCCTGAGCGACTACGATGAGGCACGGCTGGGAACGAATCCCTACCGCGCCGACTCCGACAGCGACGGCCTGCTGGACGGCGAAGAGGTGTTCCACCAGGACGCCGGGGGCAATTGGGTGGGCGGCTGGGAGTTCGTGTACGGCTTCGACGCGGACGGCAATCCGCTCCGCACCTGGGTGTCCTCAGACCCGCTGGAAGTTGACGTGGACGACGATGGGCTGACGGACTTCCAGGAGAAGACCTTCGGCTTTCATCCGCGGGTCGAAACCGATGCCGATATCCTGACCCTCGAGTCGCGCGTGCACGAGGTTGATGCGCCCTGGGTGCTGCTGCACTTGGACCAGGACGAGGGCGCGACGACCTTCAGCGACAGCTCCGGATACGACAACCATGCCACCTGCAGCGGCAATGCCTGCCCCGAAGCCGGCGTCAGCGGCAAGTACAGCCGCGCCGTGGAGTTCGGCGCGGGAGACACGGCGACCATTGAAGACGCGGGGACCGGCGACCTGCGGCAGTTGACCGTGGCGGCCTGGGTCAGGCTGAACTCGTTACCGTCAGGCAAGATAATGCGCTTCGTGACCATGGGCGACGAAAAGGCCGTGGTGCGCTACGACGGGGCCAGCGGGCCTGGGCAGCTCCACTTCTACGTGAGGATTGGCGGGAGTCTGCGCAGTATCCGTGTGAACAACGCTCTGAAACTGAATGGCTTCCAGCACGTGGCCGGCACGTACGACGGGGGGACGATGCGCCTGTACCTGGATGGTAACCAGGTGGGCAGCCTCAACGTTCAGGGGACGGTGGGTGGTGGCGCCAGGGTTGGTATGAGCCATCCGACTGAATCCCTCGACGGCCGCCTGGACGACGTGGCCATCTACGGCCGCGCGCTCTCGGCCGGCGAGCTCCAATCCCTGATGGCGGGGAAATACAACCCCAACGACCACGTCGTCAAGCCCGGCGATACGCTGCGTTACGAGGCCACGGTCAAGAACGAGCTCAAGGGCCGTTACGCCGAGGGCCTGTTGAGCACCGATTTCCCCGGGGCGATGGACAGCGACGTGCATCCTGAAACGTTCGTCCTGGACCCCCAGGAGGAAGAGGTGATGGACGGCGACGTGACGGTCAAGGACGATGCTGCCACCGGCGTGTACACCCTGACCCAGGTGGCCGGCGCCCTGATCACCGACTGGCGCGAGGAGTCCGACTTCGCCGAGCTGCAGTTGCACCTGGACGAGGAGGAAGGCGCCACCACCTTTGAGGATAGCTCCGGTACCCAGCCCCGTCACGACGGCGAGTGCAGCGGTAACAACTGCCCCACGGCGCAGGTTCAGGGCGCCCACGGCTACGGCCTGCAGTTCGACGGCGTGGACGACTACGTCACCGTGGACGATGATAACATTGATGACATGCAAGAGCTGACCATCACCGCCTGGTTGAAGATGAACGCACAACCAGAGCCCAACGAGATCATGCGCTTCGTGACGCTGGGTAACGAAAAAGCGGTCCTGCGCTACTACGCCGCGTCAGACGGCGCGATGCACATTCACTTCTACATGAAGATTGGCGGAAGTTTGCACAGTATCCAGGCCAAACGCAAGCTGGAAACGGATAGATTCTACCACGTGGTCGGCACGTACGGCGGAAACACGATGCGCCTGTACCAGGATGGTCAGCAGATTGGCAGTCTCGAAGTCAAGGGGGAAGTGGGAGGCGGCTCCCGCGTTCTTCTGAGCCACGTCACGGAAACCCTCGACGGCGTCCTCGACGAAGTCATCCTCTACCCCCGGGCGCTCTCCGCGGACGAAGTCCAGGCCCTCTACGGCAAGCCGGTCTTAAGGCTGCGCTTCGACGAATCCAGTGGAGCACAGGAGTTTAAGGATAGCTCTGGATTCGGCCAAAGAACCGAATGCTATGAGCCGAAGACCTGTCCTGGTGCTGGGGAGGCCGGGATCTCCGGCAAGGCGTTGAAGTTCTGGGACGAAGATTATGTAGAAGTTTACAAAAACTCCAACCTGTATCTGGACGAGGGCCGGTTCACTCTGTCGGCCTGGGTTTATCCTATGAACCGGGACAGCGCCAGAGACAACCACTGGCAAGGCGTGCTGGGCGCGAACAGTGGTGAAAAGAATGCCTACCCGACCCTGCAGGTGAAGGGCCGCCAGGTCAGGGTCGGCTTTGGCACCGACAGCGACTGGAAGGAATACGTCACCGGCGATGTCCTGACGCGCAATGCATGGAACCTCGTGGTGGCTACCTACACGACGTTTGACCAGGACGGCGATGGTCAGGATGACCGGGGCGAGCTCACGGTCTACGTCAACGGCCTGCAGGTCGGCTCTTCCACCCTCGGTGAAGCGTACAGGCCTGCGCGTGTGACCGAAAAGGCTTACTCTCATTTCTCCATTGGCCGATCGACCCTCCGCGGTAGGATGTACGTCCACGGCACCTGGGTGGAAAACGAGAACGATGGGGCGGGTCTCGCCGAATTATGCCTCGAAGGACAGTACGACATTGTATGGCACAAAGAAGGCGTTGATGACGACGATGGCAAGGGGGAATGGTATGATATTGATTGGATGAGTTCTGCCTCGAATCAGGTTTACATACGCTTGTGGGAAGATGACGGGGGAGGAACGTGTGAGGAAAGTGACAGTGATGACATTCTTTTGGGCAGGCAGTTTAAAAACACGGATCCCAGCAAGCAAACGGAGAGCATTCACTATGATGCGGATACCATAGGGACCCTCTATCTGGGCCACGGGGACAAGTGGGCCTGGTACGTAGATGCTATCCCTTTCCACGGCCGGATGGACGAGGTGGCCATATACAAGCGGGCGCTGCCCGCCGAGGAGGTCTGGGAGCTCTACGAGGCCGGCGCGAAAGTCCTGCACCTGGACCTGGACGATGCCCCCGGCTCCACCACCTTCGAGGATGAGACGGGACAGAACGACGCCACCTGTGCCGGCGAGGCGTGTCCTGCCGCCGGCGCCACCGGGCGCCTCAACCAGGCAGCCCAGTTCGATGGCGCGCAGGACTACCTTGAGGTGCCCCACAACCGCGAGTTGAATGGCGACCAGGCGCTGACCCTGGCCGCATGGGTCAAGCTGGAGGATCCGAATGCCCATCAGAAAGTCATGGGCAAAGCCCATCCCGGCGGCTGCCCCCCCGGAGCGAACCAGGTGGCCCTGTACGTCGCCGGCGACTACGGCTGGCAGTGCGTCGTGAAGGACATCGGCAACTACCCCAACCCCGATGCCATTGGGCTGCCTAACGACACGATTTCTTCGGTCAGGGTCGGTGACAACGTCAAGGCCACCTTGTGCCAGGCTGCTAACTACGGCGGTGTCTGTCAGACTTTTGTGTCGAACGACCCGAACTTGACCGACAACGACGTTGGTAACGACACGGTCTCTTCCGTCAAGGTCGAGTCCCTCCCCTGTATCCCGAGCGCTAACCAGATTGCCCTGTTCGAGGCCGCGGATTATGACGGGCGATGGCCATGCGTGGTGAAGGGGATCGGCAGTTACCCCGACCCCAATGCCATTGGACTGTCTAACGATTCGATTTCTTCGATCAAAGTCGGAACCTCGGTCAAGGCCACCCTGTGCCAGGCTGCAAACTACGGCGGCACATGTGAGGCTTTCGGGGGCGCGGACCGGAACTTGGGCGACAACGGCGTTGGTAACGACACGGTCTCTTCCGTCAAGGTTGAGTGGCGAGCATCGCTCTGTCTGCCGAACGACGACGAAGTTGCTCTATTTGAGGCCGGCAACTACCTCGGGGACTGCGTGGTAAAGGGGATCGGCAGTTACCCCAACCCCAACGCCATTGGACTGGATAACGATTCGATTTCTTCGATCAAAGTCGGGGCCTTGGTCAAGGCCACCCTGTGCCAGGCTGCAAACTACGGCGGCAGATGTGAAGCCTTTAGGGACAATGACCCGAACTTGACCGACAATGACGTTGGTAACGACACGGTCTCTTCCGCCCAGGTTAAGCGTTACGGCCTTGGTTATGTCCTGGGGGTCGGGAACGGCCATCTGTACCCCGAGGTCTGGGATGAGGCAGGGGACCAGTACACCGGCCAGTGGGGCACGATTCCCGCCGACACCTGGGCACACCTGGCGCTGACGTGGCGCTCGGGCGGTGACATGATCGGCTACGTCAACGGGCAGGAAGTGGGGCGCACGACAGCCAGCAGCAGACCTATCGGTGTCAACGACCTTCCGTTCCGCATCGGGGCCGCGCCCTGGGACACCACCCAGTACAACGTCAACGGCCGCGTGGACCAGGTGGTCATGTATCGGCAGGCGCTGAGCGCAGACCAAATCCGGGAGCTCTACGAATCCGCGCCCCTGTTCATGATGCACTTCGACGAGGACGAAGGCGCCACCCGGTTCCACGATGACTCCGGCCAGGGCAGGCATGGCACTTGCTCAGGCGATGCCTGCCCCACGGCAGGCGTCAAGGGCCAGATTGGCCTGGCCGTGGAGTACGACGGCGTGGACGACACCGTAAACCTGGGCAGCGGCATATCCAGTGGATTCGACGAGCTCACCGTCATGGGCTGGGTCAAGGGCAGCCAGGGAACCCTCGTCAGCCGGGGGGCCGGGAATCAAGCCGGCCACTTCCAGCTCGACTTCAACGACCGCTTCGAGTTCACTGCCGCCGGCGGCCGCGATTCTCACGTGCTGTTCAACACCATCCCTGAAGACCACTGGGCGCACGTCGCCGCCACCTACGACGGCTCCGAGATGAAGGTCTACGTCAACGGTTCGCTGGGGGCCTACGAGCCCAGTCCATATCCAGGCGATCCCCTTCTGGAAGACGCCACCATGTGGCTGCACCTGGACGAGACCGGCACGCCGACCCGGTTCGAGGATGCCTCCGGAAACGGCAACCACGGCACCTGCACAGGCAATCAATGTCCCGGCACCGTGGGAACCGGCAAGTACAAGCGGGCCGCCGACTTCGACGGTACGAACGACACCGTGACCGTTGCCGGTGCAAACACCAACGCCCTGCAACGGTTGACCGTAGCGGCCTGGGTGAAACTGGACTCACTGCCGTCGCGGGTGATGCGTTTCGTGACCCTCTTCGACGAAAAAGCCGTCTTGCGCTACGATGGCAGCCAGTATGGAGGGCCTGGGCAACTGCACTTCTACATGAAGATTGACGGCAGTCTGCGTGGTATCCGGGTGAACAACGCGCTGAAACAGGGTGTCTTCCAGCACGTGGCCGGCACGTACGATGGCAGCACAATGCGCCTGTACCTGGACGGTGAGCAGGTGGGGAGTCTTGACATTGCGGGCACGGTGGGCGGTGGCACCGGGCTTCGTTTGAGTCACCCAGGGGGTGATGCATCCCTCGACGGTCTCCTCGACGAAGTGGCCCTCTTCGACCGCGCCCTGACGCCGCAGGAAATAGAGGCCCTGGCCGGCGGGGAGCCCACTGCCTCCTCGCCAGCCTCTGGCGCCATTCCCTCGTCGAGCGCGCAGACGGTGATCGGGAGGGCGCAGGCCGGCGGATCGCCCTTCAACGGCCGCGTGGACGAAGTCTCCATCTACGACCGGGCGCTATCGGCGCGCCAGATCCGCAACATCTTCCTGTATCAGGCCAAGTGGGTCGAGGACCGTGAGAGCCACGATATCACCGTGGACGACGATGAGCCCGCCTCGACGCTGGAATCCGACGCCGGCTACCTGCCCAACCGCGACACCGTGATGCACGTCAGCACTACCGATCCCACCTCCCGGGCAGCGGTCGCGGAGCTGGGCGTCAGCACGGACGGCGGCCAGAGCTACACCTGGCTTCCCGCGCCGCCCTGCCGCGACGCCGATATCGGTACAGCCTGGTGCCCCACCTTTGATCCGCGCGACTTCGTGGGCGAGGGCCGCTACACCCTCACGACCCGCGCCGTTGATGCGGTGGGCAACACCGAATCGTCCAGAGAGACGTACACCATCCTGGTGGACGGCGCCGCGCCGCAGGTCAGCACCACGATGCAGGACGGTCGCATCTCCAGGCCCGACCGGCATCCCGCCATCGAGACCGCCTGGACCGTCCCTCTGGACGGCACGGTCAACGATCCGAATCTCAGCAGCGGCGACCCGGGCAGCGACGTTGCCAGCGACGGCGTCCACGTCACGCTGCTTGACACCGAGGGGAATCCCGCCGGCCAGGGCCGGCAGGCGGCGACCCTCAATGGAAACCACTGGACGGCGGACTACGACTTCTACGAAGCCGACGCCACCGGCACCTACACCGTCAGCGTCGCGGCCAGGGACAAGGTCGGCAACAGCTCAACGACCAACTTGCTCACCGTGCGGTTGGACACGACGGCGCCCAGGGCCAGCCTGGACAGCGCCGGCGACGTCACCGACACCATCACCACGACGCTGACCCTCAGGGGCACGGTGACGGATACGGGCAGCGTCGCGGCCGGCGTGGCGCGATCGGAGATCAGCTTCCAGCCGGTGGAGCAGATCCACGTCGTGGAGGACGCACTGCTGCTGATGCACCTGGACGAAGAGCAAGGCGCGACCCGCTTCGCCGACGACTCGATCCACGGCCATCCGGGCACCTGCTCCGGCCAGAGTTGCCCCACAGCCGGGCAAAGTGGCAAGGTGGACCAGGCGGTAAGGTTTGATGGCTCGAATGACTACATCGAAGTGGCCCACAATGACCGCTTGAACGCCGGCAAGGACCTGACCCTGGCCGCGTGGGTGAAACTGAACAGTCCAGGCGTTGATCAGAAAGTGATGGGCAAAACCCCCATCGGTTCTGGCTACCTGCTGGGCGTCGCTTACAGCCGGCTTTACCCGGAGGTCTGGGATAACGCGGGGACAAAGTTCAGCGGCCTGTGGGGCTCAGGCTCAATCCCCTCCCTCGAGTGGACTCACCTGGCGCTGACGTGGCATTCGGGCGGTGACATGATCGGCTACATCAACGGGCAGGAAGTGGGGCGCATTGCGGCCAGCGCCAATCCCATCGGCGCTAACACCAACCCGTTACGCATCGGAGCCGCACCCTGGAATGTCAACAGTTTCCAGGTCCGCGGCCTGATCGACGAGCTCGCCGTGTATGACCGGGCGTTGAGCGCCGATGAGGTGAAGACCCTGTACGAAGCTGGCAACGTGAGCTGGGCGGACACGACCCTGGCCGCGTCAGGCGAGGGCATCGTCGAGACCACGTGGAGCCACCCGGTCCCCGACAACCTGGATGGCATCTACCGGATCAACGTGCGCGGCACCGACACGCTGGGCAATCGCGCCACGCGCCCGGCCTGGGACGTCTGGCGCGGCCAGATTGACACCCTCGCGCCGCGCGTGGAGCTCAGCGTCACCATCCAGTACACGCTGCCTGTCCAGACCCGCTACGAATGCTGGGCGCAGGACTTCAACCTCTACGAGCGCCTCAGCGACGAAGACGACGTGCCGGCCGAGTACGACTTCCAGTGCCCGTGCGAGGATCTGGCTCCCGCCGACACCACCTACGAGCGTGTTTTCTACCATGAAGTCTCAGCCTGGTACCGCACCGTGATCAGCGACACCACGCGTCCCTACGAGCTGACAGCCTCGTGCACCGTGCCGGGCGTGCCGACCTACCCGGTCACCATGAAGGCCTGCGATGTGCATGGGAACTGCACGGAGAAGCAAGTTGACGCACCGGCAGGGGCACAAGGAGACGAGAAGATAGCTCAGGGAGACGAGAAGATAGCTAATGAATTGGTCACCTTGTCACCCCCTCACCCCCTCACCCTGTCACCCGATCTGGAGATAGACATCTCGCCCACCGTGCTGACCACAACGCATCGTCTGTCCTATGGGCGGGTTGCCCTCACCGGCAACGTCACAGACACGGCGAGCGTGGACAAGGTGATTGTGAAGGTTGAGGACGAGGGCTGGCGGCGGGCTTCGGTCGAGGGGGACGGGTGGCGTTTGCCCTGGTACCTGGACGAAGAACCCGACGGCAAGCAGTACACCGTCAGCGCCCGGGCGAGCACTGTCGCCGGCGAGACGGCCCAGGTGACGGAGACCGTCACCGTTGATCTGCAGTCGCCAGCCTCGGTGACAGTCACGCTGACCACCGACGGCACGGTCCTCGAGCCTGGTGACACCGTGCGTGAAGCTGCGCCTACCCTGACCATCGAATGGACGGCCAGCAGCGACAACAGCGGCCTGGACGACTATCTGGTCGGCTGGACTGTAGGACAAGTTGACAACTTGTCCAACTACGACCCCGCTGGCCAGCGCCGCCACGACTACGTGGCCAGCGAGCCGCAGGCGCTCACCGCCGTGGTGGTCAGCCAGGACCAGCTCGGCAACCAGACGCGGCAGGAGGAGGGCCCCATCTACGTGGACGCGCCCACCACGCCCGACTACATCCCCTTCCCGGACAGTACGGGCGTGGACGTCTACCACGGCTGGATGGGCAGCGGTTGCAGCCACGTCGGCACGGATCGCCGGGTCAGTCAGCACGCGCAGGGCAGCGCCTCCCTGGACGCCGAGCAGAAGTTCTACGCCACCTGGGATGACGAAGCGTTGCGCCTGGTCTGGACCGGCGCTCGGTGGAACGCCGACGGCGACCTGTTCATCTACCTGGACTTCCAGGCCGGCGGCACGAACACGGCCTACAACCCCTACGGCGATGGCAACACTGTCTACTTGCCAGGCCACGACACCGCGTCCCCCATGGAAGCCGATTACCTGATCTGGGTGCAGGACGCCGAGACGGCCGATCTGCTGCGCTGGGATGGTGCCAGTTGGGTAGGACAAGATGGCATCTTGTCCAACGACGAGTACCGCTTCGACGCCGGCCTGAACGACGGCCACACCGATCTGTACATCCCCTTCGACCTGATCGGCGTGACGGATCCAGCAGCGACGGCCCTCGATCTGGTGGCCTTCGCCAGTGAGCAAGACGGATTGCGCCTGTGGGCCACCGCACCCAGTGACAACCCGGTCAATAGCCCGCGGGTCGTCAATACCGACAGCCACGCCGGGTCGAACCACGAATTCGCCCTGCAGCACCAGTACCATTGGGACAGCCTGGGCGATAGCGTCTGTCCCAACGGCGGCCCTACGCAATACGCTGAGCAATCAGGGATTGCCCGCAATACGCAACCTGGTACCCGAACAGCGACAGCGCAGGCTGTGCCTGTGGTAACCATCATCAGCCCTCTACCAGGTAGCCAGGTGGAGACGTGCCAGGTCAATCTGGCCGGCACAATCGTGAGCGCCGTGCCGCTGACTTCAGCGCAGGTAGAGGTCACAGCCGACGGTCAGTCCAGAACCGACAACCTCACGGTAACCGGGTTTGCCCCCAGCTTCGCCTTCAACCAGAACGTTGCCATCTTCGATGGTGCCAACACCCTGGTCGTAAAGGCGACCAATGCCTTCGGCGAGGGCAGCGCCAGCGTCAACGTCGTGTGCACTCCATCGGGCCCGGGCGTTCAGTACCTGGATGCCGACTTGCAGGTGGACATCTCAGCCGATCCCGTCGGCACCACCTACAGCTTCATCGGCGACGACCTGTTCTGGCTGTGGGAGAGCCTGTTTGACCCGGACAGGCCCGCCGATCTCAGTGAGAGCTTCACCTTCATGGACGTTGATCACCCGCCGCTGGGCGATGGGCAGGAGGTGCTGTACACCGTACACTACCGCAACCAGGGCACCAGCACTGCCGCCGGCGTGCGGCTGGACGTCTCGGCCTGGTTCGCCCTGCGCCTGCCCGACGGCCAGCATCTGCCAACCCAATATCACGACCATCAGGTCGTGGTATTGGGCGACATCGGGCCGGGTGACGAGGGCGTCGCCACCTTCCGTGGCGTGGTGAACCTGGCTGCGACCCGTCAGGAGTACTACGAACCCTGTCTGGCGCTCTTCCCGAACACCCCCGAAGTCTGCGATCCCTACCTACAGTGGGCTTCGGTGACCGCCCTGGTGTACGACAACGCGCACCCCGAGACCGGGCTGCCCCTCGACTGGATCTGGGTAGACCACAAGGTAGACAGTACAGCCCCCGAGTTCTTCGGCATCGTGTGGCCTGAGTACCTGGTCTCAGCGGGGGTCAACACCGTGCGCGGCTATGCCTACGACGCCTCGGGCGTGCCGCAGATCACCCTGGAGATCCAGTCACCGTTGGGTGGCACGACGATGCTCAACTGCCCAGATGCCACCCCTCAGGATGGCCAATGGTCGTGCGACTGGGATGTGACGGCCACTAACGGAGGGGTGACGCCCGCCGACGGGGCCGAGTTCCTGGTACGCCTGCAGGCGACCGACGGCTTCGGGCAGGTCAGTGAGTGGACGCATTGGCAAACGTTCGTGGTGGATACCGAGCCGCCGACGGTCACGCTGGACGCAGCGGCCTCAGGAGCGGCCGATGGTAGCCTGGTGAACACCGGTGCCTATCGCCTGGTCGGTGACGTGTCCGACAACCACGGGCTGGGTGACGTGGAGGTGTGCATAGACGGTGATTGTGCCCAGGCTGGTGTGCAGTTGCAGGTGGCGCCGGCCAACGTCTACGACGACGAACCGGCGGCCCCACTCGCCATCGGCGCCAGCACGGCCTGTGGCGTCAACAGCATCATGCGCACCTTTGAGGTCACGGACAGCCTCACGGTTGGCGAGATAAGCTTCGGCTTCAACGTCACGCACACCCGCCGCAACGACATCGTGGCTGTTCTCGCGTCGCCACAGGGCACAGAAGTGCAGGTGATCTTCCCCAAGATGGGCACCCCCAGCCGGTTCCAGAACTACGACGTGCTGCTGGATGATGCGGTGCCGAGCGGGTTGCACGACTACAAGGGTGATGACAACCCCGCCGCGCCCTACTATGACCGCAGCGCCCGGCCGCACGAGCCGCTGCAGGCCTTCCAGGGCGAGGACGCGGCCGGCACATGGACGCTCACCATCTGCGACGCGAATCCTCTCCTGGACGACGGCACCTACAACCGCAGTCGCCTGGTCCTGTGGCCGCAGAACACGGCCGCTCAGACGGGTCGGTGGTTCTACACGGCGCCGGGCGTCGAGGCGCTGGATGCGGTAGAGCAGACCATCATCGTCACCGGCATTGATCTGGTGGGCAATCGCACCGCCGAGCCACTGGCGATGCTTAGCACTGGCGAGGCACCGTTGTTGAGCATCGCCAGCACCTCACTGGTGTTAAGCATCACCGTAGATAATGTGGCTCCGGCGGTGACGGCAGAGCTGGCCGTCACCAGCCTGTCGCCGCTCGAAACGCCGCCGGTGGTGCTGAGCGGCACAGCCAGCGACGGGGGCGGTGTGGCATATATCCACGTGCTGGTGCAGACGCCGGGCGGCCAGTTCTACACCGAGCGGACGGCGCGCGATGGGGAGGCCTGGGAATACACGCCGTCCCAGTTGGCAGGGTCCGGCACCTACTACCTGTGGGTCGAAGCGGAGGATCGGGCCGGCAACGTGGCCGCCGTCGGGCCGTTTGCCCTGGAAGTGGCCGGCTGCGGCACGGCCGACCTGACGACAACCTTTGTCACCGCCGAGCTCGCGGAAGGGTCCATCTGGGACATCCTGCTCACCGCCCAGGTGCGCAATGACGGCGGTGAGAGCGTGCCCGCCGGCCTGCCGGTGTCCTTCTACCAGGGCGATCCCAACGAAGGCGGGATGCTGATCGGTACAGCGGTGACGGCCGACGCGCTCGACCCTGGCGAGTCGGAGGAGGTCAGTGTGATCTGGACGCCGGAGGAGCCCGTTGCCGGCGACTATGAAATCCACATTACGACCAATGATGCAGGAGGCTATGAGGGAGAGGGCTTCTACGCCCTGTGCGCTCAACCGGAAAGGGTCGAGCAGGCTGTCTCGGTCCTGGACGTGCGCCTCGTCGAGTCCTGGAACCTGATGTCCACCTACGTCAACCCCTTCACCACCGACACCAGCGTCGTGCAAGGCCCCATCGCAGGCAAGTACGTCGTCATCCAGGGCTTCGACGGCGGCGCACAGTCGTACTATCCGGACCTGCCGCCCGAGGTGAACACGCTGAAGGACATGGACGCGGAGCACGGCTATTGGGTCAAGGTGAAACCCGAAGGCGACGAAGCGACCATCAGCGGCCATCCCTTCGACTCCGCTCAGGGCGGGCTCCTGTCCCTCAACCAGGATGAGGACGACGAGGAATTAGTGATTACGCTGCGGGTTGTAGGTGAGCAGTTCGCCGAAGACCGGGCCATCGAGCTGAACGCCGGCTGGAACCTGGTGAGCTACCTGCCGCGCGATCCGCTGGCTGTGCCGGATGCCCTGCAGAGCATTGACGGCCTGTACATGGTGGTACTGGGTTACGACCAGGGGGCGCTGTCCTACTATCCCGACATAGACCCCAGCTTCAACACACTGCACACGATGGAATCACTGTTGGGTTACTGGATCCACATGGCTCAACCCGCCACACTACAATACCCGACCACTGGCGGCGGTGGACTGATGACCGCAGAAGAGAGTGCGGCGGTTGTCTCCATCCGCCAAGCGGAGCGGGCTGCCGGCGTGACACCGACCCACACCTGGGTCAACTTCTACGGTGCCACGTCGCTGCCCGTAGGCACAATGGTATACGCCATTGACCCTGACGGTGTAACATGTGGGGCTACGGTAATCACTACCGAGGGACAGTATGGCTTGCTGGCCTGCTACGGTGACGACCCGACCACGCCGGAGGACGAGGGCGCCCGGCCTGGGGACATCATCCAGTTGGTGGTGGATGGCCAGACATTGAATAGAGGGATGTGCACGGTGCAGGGTGATCTACACTGGGTCCCACTGGGGCCAGCGTCTCACCAGTGGCAAGTGTTCTTGCCGCTGGTTCAGCTACGCTAGCTCCGACAACGACTACTCCCACAAGTCGTCTTGACAAAAACCGATGGCCATGCGAGAATATCGGGGAATTGGCAGAACAGATTCTCCCTATTCACTTTCAGGAGTTGTCCCGTGCGCCGCCCTTGGATGTTTTTACTGTGCCTGGCCTGGCTGGCCGTGGTGGTCCAGACAGCCCGGTCGGGCGATGAATTGCACCCCACTCCCTGGTTCGTTGACTTCGTGGGCGAACAGTCCACGCTGGGCGACCAACCCCTGCCGGTGGGAACTGTGATCCGCGCCTACGACCCCACCGGCGTCCTGGCCGGCCGCGCCGAAGTGACTCTGAGTGGTTGGTACCTGATGGCGGTCTACGGCGACGACCCCCTGACCGAGCTGGATGAGGGAGCAGAGTCCGGGGACACTATCACCTTCACCATCAACGGTCAACCGGCTGTTCCGTTGGGGCCAGACCAGCCCCTGTGGACTGCCTCGGGCGAGCGGGTTCACGTGGAGCTCAGCGCCCCCACCCTCTTCGGCGACCTGGATGGTGACTGTGACGTGGACATTGTGGACATCATGATGGTGGCCAGCAGGTGGAGCTGTCAACGTGAGGATGAATGCTACGATGCACGCTGTGACCTCGATGGCGACGGCGACATTGACATCGTGGACATCATGAAGGTGGCGGCTCACTGGGGAGAAGCCTGTTCTCCGTAGATAGAATCAGAGCCAGGAGGAGCATGACATGAAAAGGCAACCCTTAGGCACCGTGGCACGAATCGTCGGACTTATCAGCGTGCTATTGCTGGTCGTGATGCTGGCCTACGACCTGCCCCAAGCCGGCGCGGGCAACTCGCCCGAGTGGGTGAACTTCTTCAGCGCCAACACTTGGTTTCTCGGTCAGCCCGTCCAGGTGGATGATGTGATTGCGGCCTTTGATCCCCAGGGCGTGCAATGCGGTGTGTTCACCGTCGTCGAGGAAGGCAACTACGGCTACCTGCCCTGCTACCGCGATGATGCAACAACCCCTGAGGACGACGGGGCCGACCCAGGGGACGTCATCAGCTTCACCATCAACGGTCTGCCGGCTGTGGCATCGGGGCCGGATGATCCCATCTGGACCAGCCACGGCGATCGTCGGGAGGTTGATCTGGGGGTACCTGACAGTGACGGTGACGGTATTTACGACAGTGGGGACAACTGTCCTTTGGTGCCGAATCCCGATCAAACCGACACCGATGGGGACGGGGTGGGTAACGCCTGCGACGCTGATGATGACAACGATGGGATTCTCGATGCTGACGACAACTGCCCCACGGTCTATAACCCAGACCAGGCAGATAGTGATGGCGACGGGGTGGGCGACGCTTGCACCCCCGTTGGCGGGGTCATCGTGCCGGTGAACAAGCTGGGGCTATTGACACCGTGGCCAGGGCTGGTAGGACTGGCTTCGCTAGTCGCCCTCACAGTTGCGCTGGTCAGGAAGCGCAAGACCGCTGCCAAGTAGGGACAACTGCTAAGGAAGTGTGCCTATTGCAGTGGCAAACAAAAAGGCCCTCCAAGCCTTCAGGAGGGCCTTTGTTTTGCTCATCCCCCAATCTCCGACATCGTACGCCCCTGAGGTATTACCTGCTCAGACAGGTGATGCCTCTCCGGCTTGGCGCGCACGGCCTCGACGATCAGGCACTTGATCTGCTCAATGGTTGCCCCCTGGCGCAGGGGTGTCCTGAGGTCAATCTCGTAATCCGAGAGGAGGCAGG
>JACKQG010003566.1_pt1 | contig 18932 bp, 19 predicted proteins | sample 8237621 | NCBI WGS metagenome assembly JACKQG01 (sample SAMN15677084, study PRJNA649215) | marine metagenome | biome: marine; feature: Black Sea; material: saline water; isolation source: suspended particulate matter (SPM) from the Black Sea western gyre | collected 2013-06-09/2013-06-10 | depth... | reverse complement strand
CCGGTGCGATGTCGGTGGTCAATGGCCCTAATGTGTAGAACGGTGCTTCGCCACATGCCAGCAATTGCCGATCCATATTCTCTTTGATCATGTGCATGGGAACGTGACCTGGACCTTCGATCATGGTTTGCACTTCATGTTTCCAGGCGATCTTGGTCAATTCACCGAGAGTTTCCAACTCAGCAAACTGGGCTTCATCATTAGCATCGGCAAGGGAACCGGGACGCAACCCGTCTCCCAATGAAAAGGAAACGTCATAAGCTTTCATGATTTCGCAGATGTCCTCAAAGTGAGTGTAGAGGAAGTTTTCTTTATGATAAGTGAGGCACCATTTTGCCATGATCGCGCCACCGCGAGAGACGATGCCGGTCACACGTTTTGCGGTCATTGGCACATAGCGCAACAACACCCCGGCATGAATGGTGAAATAGGACACTCCTTGCTCGCATTGTTCGATCAGGGTGTCGCGATAAATTTCCCATGTCAGGTCTTCGATTTTGCCATCGACTTTTTCCAATGCCTGATAGATGGGCACGGTGCCGATGGGTACTGGAGAGTTGCGCAAGATCCATTCACGGGTGGTGTGGATATTTTTTCCGGTCGAAAGATCCATAACATTGTCGGCCCCGCAACGTGCTGACCAGACCATCTTCTCGACTTCTTCTTCGATGGAAGAACTGACTGCTGAGTTACCGATGTTGGAGTTGATCTTGACGAGAAAGTTTCGTCCGATGATCATTGGCTCGGCTTCCGGGTGGTTGATGTTGGCCGGGATGATGGCCCGCCCTCTTGCGACCTCGTCACGCACGAATTCGGGGGTGATTTCTTCCTGCAGGTTGGCACCGAAGGAATTGCCCTTTAAGCGTTCTTCGCGGTCTGCATCCTGAACCCATTGTTTGCGTTTCTGGTTTTCGCGAATGGCGATGAACTCCATCTCTGGAGTGATGATCCCCTTTTTGGCGTAATGCATTTGCGAGACATTTTGCCCGGCTTTAGCGCGCAGAACCTGTTTGCGGGTTTTGGGGAACCGTTCGGTATTGGGGTTTTCCCCTTCGCGGTAGCCATCGTCTTTAGGTAAAATCGTTCGGGCATCGTAATACTCGACATCTCCACGGCCCATGATCCAGGGCTGGCGAATGGGTTGCAGGCCTTCACGGATATCTATATTGGCATCCGGGTCGGTGTAAGGACCGGAGGTGTCGTAAACGAGGATGGAGCTTTCATCATTTTCTTGATGATTGCCGTTCCCCGTTACCGTTGTCGAGGCGGACAGAGAAATTTCCCTGAAAGGGACTCTTACATCCGGGTGCAGGGTTCCATTAACATAAACTTTTTTCGAGTTGGGGGAAATAGGCTTGGTGGATATTTCTACCTTTTCGTCTGTGGCTCCGTGCCGGTTTCCATTACCATTTGATTTTGTCATAACGAGTTGCCTCCAAAGTTCTGCGTATATTCAGATGAGTGTCGTTTTATATCAGTTGAGTCCCAGATGTCAGAAATCACGGCGACCCCGAAGGCCCCATGCTCCAGACATTCAGGAACGCGGTGCAGTGTAATGCCCCCTAGTGCCAGAACCGGCAGGTGAACGGACTGAGTCACCTGACGGAGCGGGTCCAAACCTTGCGGCGGACCGTAACTGGATTTTGAGGGTGTTTGGTAAATCGGACTGAAGGTGATGAAATCTGCGCCTTGTGTTTCGGCAAGACGCGCTCCTTCTATTGAATGGGTTGAGACCCCAACGAACAAGTCGGGAAAATTATTTTTAACTTCGCTGGCTTGAACGCTGGTTTCTGTCAGGTGTACACCGTCCGCCCCGGCCATGATGGCAATATCGGCGCGGTCGTTGACAAACAGTTTGGCGTTGTAGCGTTGAGTCATGGATTTAACTTCAAGTGCCAGTGCCAGCAGGTCTCGCGGACCCAGATTTTTTTCTCGCAGTTGCAGGGCGCGTACGCCGCCTTGCAGGGCTTCTTCCACCGCGCTGAGGAACCGGCTCTTGCCGATCCGCATGAAGTCGGTGATGAGGTAAACCCGCAGGAAATCCAAATCCTGCACTGTCTTGAAAGGGGTCGAAGTCATCATAGGGTTACAGTTCGATCAAGCCGTCCAGCGGACTGTTGGCTGAGGCATATCGTCATCGCGAGCGACTGTAAGGAGCGCGGCGATCCAGGTTTCTGGATTGCTTCGTCGCTGATCGCTCCTCGCAATGACGGGTTAAGTAAGGTTCTCGTATTTAACAACAACGAAGTCATCATAGGGTTACAGGTCGATCAAACCGTCCAGCGGACTGCTGGCTGAGGCATAAAGTTTTTTCGGGATGCGCCCGGCTTCATAAGCCATGCGTCCGCACTCCACTGCCATTTTCATCGCTAATGCCATTTTTAGCGGGTCTTTGGCACCGGCGATTGCGGTGTTCATCAAGATTCCGGAAACACCCAGTTCCATGGCGCGGCTGGCATCGGAGGCGGTGCCGACCCCGGCATCAACGATGACCGGAATTTTGACCGCTTCCAGAATCAGTTTAAGGTTGTAGGGATTGCGAATGCCGAGTCCGGAACCGATAGGTGCCGCCAGTGGCATGACTGCGGCGCATCCAATGTCCTCAAGTTTTTTGCAGAGTACGACATCATCGGTGCAATAAGGCAGAACATGAAAGCCGTCTTTGACCAGCAGTTTTGATGCTTCCAGCGTGGCTTCGTTATCGGGGAACAGGGTTTTCTCGTCGCCGATGACCTCTACTTTGACGATGTTTCCCAGTCCCGCTTCGCGGGCCAGTTCGCAGGTCATCACCGCTTCTTTCAGTGAATAGCACCCTGCCGTGTTCGGTAGAAAGGTGTATTTTTTTGGGTCGAGGTGATTGAGTATGGAGTCTTTATTTTTGTCCAACTCAATCCGGCGGACAGCGACTGTCACTATTTCGGCTCCAGAAATTTCGATAGCCTGCCGGGTTTCATCGAAGGACTTATATTTTCCGGTTCCGACAATCAGTCTGGACTTGAAGGTCTTGTCGCCAATTTTCATGAATTCATTTTTTGTGTTCATAGTCCCGGCCTTAAAAAAATTTAAATTAAACGCCACCGCCCACGGCGTGGACGATTTCAACTTCGTCGTTTTCCTGGATCGGGGTTGTGGCGTATTTGGATTTTGGAATGACCTGTTGGTTCAGGGCCATGGCAAAATTGGGTGCCTGAATATCCAGTTCAAGAATCAGATCTTCAAGGTTCTGGCTTTTCAGGATTTCACGGTTTTCGCCATTGATGGTTAGTTTCATATTAGTCTATGGTGATTTTCTCTCAGGTAACTCGCAGACCCTTTTATTATGGATTGCTCATGGATAAAAGCAATTTTCAAAGGCAGCCGCAAGAAAATCTCTCCAAAAAAGGGACAAGGTTTAGTCCGCAATAGCCGTTAAATCAGTCAGAGACAACTAAAACCAGGGATCAGGTCCGGGCGGGGTTCCATGGAAGGGAGGGCACAAAAAAAAGCCGCAATCCCAACCCCACAGGAAATGCAGCAAATCTCGTTAAAACAGATGGCTTCACTTCCCTTCGCTGGCATGATCCAGATCAGGTTCAAAGGGTCGTCCTGTTTCAGGACTCTCAGTTCAAAAACACCCCCAGTGGTCGTGACGGGTCTAGATTATTTCATATTTCTTACAAGTCAAGAGTTATTGACGTAATAATAAAAAAGAGTACTATTCACATTATGTTCGACTCACCTCTAATGCGCGTTTTATTAATTATTCTCCTTTTTGGAATGGTGGGTTGTGCCACTGGCCCAGTGCCCGTAAACCCCTATTTTGAGATGCCGCCCGAACGCCTCCCGAAGGCGGAGCTGGAGCTGTATAACCGTGCTCTGGAACAACTTAAAAACAATCAAATAGATAACTCGATTGAGCTCTGGCAACGGTTTCTAAAAAACAACCCGAGGTCGTTCAGAGGCTATAACAATCTTGGCATGGCGCTCTATTCCAATGACCAGTTGAAATCTTCCATGGAGGCTTTTGAAACCGCCCTGGCTCTGGAACCGTTTGACCGTAAAATCAAGGATAACCTGAAAAGAGCTTTGAAATTTCAGGTCACGATTCTGCGCGAGAACAAAGATTATGCAACAGCTATCAAGCATCTCGAAAGGGTGAAAAAACTCACTGATCTTGCAGAAAAAGAGAAAGTGGCGCTGGAGATAGAAACCCTTCAGGATCTTATTTATGAGCAGGTCAAGCGGGCCAACACGCTGGAAGCTTATGAAGAGTTTCTGGCGAAGTATCCTGATAATCCGAAAAACTCCGATGAAGCCCGGCGATTGATAGCCAAAATGAAGCCGCAGGAACCCTCGATGGGAGAATTCCCGGAAATGCAGGGTGAGAGATTGCCCGACCCTGCGCAAAGAACCACCTCATCGGGGCAGGGGACTGTTGTCCCTGAGCCGATGCAGAGTGTCCCGACTTTGCCGCCTGTTCGCAGGGAAACGATAGAAATCGTGGCGGAAACAGTACAAGCTGACGAAGCGGAGGATCTTTCCAGCGATACGCAGGATATTGTGATGGAAGAGGCAAAACCTTCTCCAAAGAGACAGCCTCCGGTTGAGCCGGTTGCGGTCGATCCTGATATTGAAATGAAACGAGAAAGGCCAACTCCCCCTACCCAGAAGCCCGCAGCGGCAAAATGGGTGAAGGTCGTGACCCTAAAAGCCCCGCTTAGAGTTCGAGCAGCACCGGATGCCAAGTCTAAAGTGCTGGCCCAGCTTCCCAAAAATACAGTCGTGCCGGTTTTTCAGGAAGCTAAAGACTGGTTTCAGGTTGAGTATCAAAAAGGCAAGAAAGGCTGGATCTCCAGAAAGTACTCCCAGTTGGTTAATTAATCCCCATTTATCCGCTGTTTCCCCTATTTACGTTGGTTTGTCGTGGTTTATTGGGATTCTGGTTGACCCGATTTGACCGCATGAATATAATCTGGGCTGGAAATTTTTAAATTTATAACTACTGAAAAACTATGACAACGATCGACAAGGAAGAACTGGGCTCATTGATTCAAAGCGAGTGGGAATACCTGGTCTCTCAAAAAGGTGAATGGAGCCTTCTTGAAGGGAAACAGGATATGGAGGTTCTGGAACATGTCTTGCGCTGTATCCTGCATCTGGAAATGACCAAGGAAAACCCGGAAGAGTTTAAAGAATGTGTCAAGGTGCAAAACCCGGATGGCGGCTGGTCTAAAGAATCCCATACCGAAAAAACCTCAATGTGGATCACGACTTTTGTTGGGCTCAAGCTCTGTCGCGGTAACCTGATTATCAAGGATCCGGGAATTCAGGCTGCGGTGGATAAAACCCTAGAATTTGTTTTGTCCATGCAGGAAGAAGACGGGCATTGGTCTGACCCTGAGTGGTCACACCTGGATACAACCTGTTCGGTCACTTGCTTTCTGACCATTTATCAGGTTACTCAGGATAAAACCCGTGACGAACGCATCAACAAAGCCCGAGTCAGAGGCTTCGAGTTTATCAAGGCATGGCAAACAGATTCAGGACTCTGGAAAGACGATACGTTTCATCCCGCAGGCATTGAAACTACCGCGCACTTGATGCAGTACACCCTGGTTCCCGCCTACTTCATGGATAGAATCGAGTATGCAGGAAAAATGTGCATGAGCGCCGCTGACTCGATGGTCGATGCGCAGGCTGAAAATGGTAGTTGGGATAATGAAAATACCGATCACACTATGGACGCCTGCCGTAACTTGATGCTGGTTTCTGACACCTTCAAGGATAAGGAAAAATACAGCCCGATTATCGCAAGAGGAGTGCGCTGGCTGATGGACATCAAGAATGAACAAGGCTGGGGAGACTTTCCCGATGAGCCGAGCAACGTAGAACGCACCGCAGATGGGTTGGACACCCTGCTTAAATACCGGCGTTATTGCTCCGGTAAGCCGATGTCCGATTTCTGGGCTTTTTCTAAATAGCGTACCCCTTCAGGGCAGGGGTTAAAAGTTTTAAGGGTGTTTACTTTGGAAGCAATCATATTACTTGCCGGTTACGGCTCACGTTTAGATCGGCAGGATCTCCCTCATAAAACGCTTCTGCCTTTTGGCGAGGAGACATTGCTTTCCCGCCACTTGAAATGCCTCAAGACTCTGGGTATTCAGAAAACCCATCTCATCCTTGGTCATAATGCTGCCGCGCTGAAATTCTACGTGCAGGAACTCAATCTGGGTTTACCGGTGAATTTCATCGATAACCCGGTCTACCGAACCACCGGAAACACCTTGTCGATGGTGATGGGACTCAAGCACTGCCAGCATGAAACATTGATTCTCGATGGCGATGTTTTGTATCCGCCCGAGGCCCTGTTCAATTATGCGCGACAAGCACCACGGTCCTCATTTGCGCTGGTGCCTGCTGATATCGACAACGCCGAATGTGCGAAAGTATTATTGAATCCATCAGGAACCATCCACGCTTTCATCACCAAACGAGAACTGACCAAAGAGGAAAAATCCGGTTTCGGTTTCGGGGGTGAGGCGATAGGTTTTTTCATGCTCAATCAGGAAGATGTCCCTCGGTTTGTTGCCCTGTATGAAAATGATGAGGCCACCTACCGACCGGTTCTTTGGGAAATCCCGTTCACGGAGTTTGCCCGAAACACCTCCTTGCATCCCTGGAATGTTGAGGAAGAAGGCTGTTTTGAAATAGACACCCAGGAAGACTACTCCACTGCTTTAGACCGCTTTCAATCCCACCCGGATCAATACCAGCTCCCCTAGTCATAAAATTTAATATTATCGCCACATCATGTATGAAAAATAACTAGTAGGCTGAATTAGTTATAAATATATTTCATTGAGAGGCTGGCCTCTATCATATTTTACATTTTTTTATTCGGAATTTAGAAAAAAATCTCCCTTTAAATGCAACAGGTTAGATATACACTTCCCAATCAGCCTCCTGTTTTTTGTCTATTTGGTATCTTTATTGCTTTTTAATTTTGGTTCCCAAGATTGAGGAATCCGGTTTTCATCCCTTTTTCGGGATTTAAAAAGCAACGGGGAGATAACTTATTTAAGGATTAAATTGGTGAATGTTATGAATGAGACTGTGGAGTTTTTATCCGGCAAGGTATTTTTTATTTCTTTCGGGCAAATTACGTTTATGTTTCTTTCCTGTTTTATTTGCCTGCTCTACGGAAAGCATAAGACGGGACTACTTTTATCCTATTTCTTTATTTTTTACTGGGGCTTCGTTTCCAACCGTATTTACTGGCTGGAATTATTTGGTGATTCCGGGATTGGGCTTCTGATGTATTTTGGCACCGCTACAGCCATAGCTCTGATGGGGGTGCTCAGTTTTTTTCAGACAGACTACCGCTAACCGGCATACCACCACGGTAAATTTACTTCCCTCCCTTCATAGGGAGGGAATGAGGGAGGGTTGGCTTAATGGGCATCTCTTCCTGAATGTATTCCCCATGGGGTGCGGCTCACCCTCTCACGAGGGTTGTTGTGCGTAACGGCAAGACCTGCGTCCACGAGCCGCTAAAACCCCTTTTCTTTAGCGACTGATCAGCACAGATAAACGAAGATTTTTTAACTTCCCTCCCTTCATAGGGAGGGAATGAGGGAGGGTTGGGTTTTGCTCCCTCTTTCTTAAAGAGGGTCGGGGTGATTGACCTTCAGGGGTTTTGTTTTGCAAGAGAGGCCCTTACTTTTTTATCAATACTTCCAATCATCTTCCCAAATATCCAAATTCATTTGAATACGCTCTTTAGGGGCTTCATTTTTCTTAGAAATTTCTTCAACAGATATTCCTAGTGAGAGATAGATCAGTGCGGCACGAGCAAGTTTAAGAAGCTTTAGCGTTTTCTCTTCAAATTCAGTTCTATACATTGAAAAAGTGAATTTACCCTTCCAATCGTGCGATGCTCTGTAATCCATTTCACAAAGAGCCCAGTCGTCTTCATGAAGCTTAAAATATTTATGCTCCAAAAAATTCCTGATGTTTTGCCAGTCTTTTGCATCAGGCTCCAAATGTTCTCGAAAACCTTCCCGTTCTTCAAACAAATCCTTGCTCAACCAAAATAATCCTCGAAATGGCCAATTCTTCCGCGCTAAAAAGGCTGAACATAAACCTTTTTTTCGTTGCATCTTTTTATACCAAAGGTTTCTAAAGGTTACTTTATCCTGCGGAAAGCCAAGGTTTAAATATTCATTTAGAAAATAAGAAATCTTATCAAAAATTGAATAACAAGATCGAAAAGCAATTCTCACTTTTTCTATATTTAAACCATAAGAAGGATAATCTCGCGTGTTATATAAAGTTACTTCTCTATCCGAAAAAGAGGGCTGAGCAGAAGTAACACCTTCATAATATAAAAACCTGGCCGAAATAAACTCCTGTTTTAATTGGTCAAACATTCCATGAAAAAATGGACCTTCACCCTCTTTAACTTCTATAGTTGGTGCCGTCAAACAGTCTCTTGATGCCAAAGGGTATGGACCTAAGTCATTCAATGGGTTTACAAAAAGTCTATTTATAAGGCACCATTCTCGGTATTCTTTTTCTTCCCTCGTGTTACCCAAAGAGTATTGAATAGCACCGATTTTTTTTAAGGGACCATATTGCTCCATCCAAGTTGAAAATTTAATAAAGAAGTCTGTTATATGTTCCTCCATATGCAGTTCTATTGGAAAACTAGTCGGTAGAAAAACTTTTTTAATATTTTTTAAAGCCTCTTTATAAAAAAACGGTCTGTGTCCTTCATCAAAAAGAGTGTTTGCAATATAGTAAAGGCCCTCAGACTTACTAGCCAAAGCCATACCAAATGAAGGAATTATTTCTAGAGCTTGATCCCAGTATGATTGAGCCTCTACAAATCTTCCTAAAGAACTAAATTTGTTACCTAGATTCGTAAATATTTGACATTGCCTGATGGGGTCTATGTTGAAAAAATTTTTATGGATAATAGATTTTCTTAAATGAATAATTTGCTTTTCAAGTCCCGTGTGTTCCCAGACCCATTTTTCATTAGATTTTTCCAACCCAAACCATGCATTAGCCATAAAATAATGCAAAAGTGGTTCATTTTTTTTGTCAAAGTCTTCTAGTTTAAAAAGTTCTTCACCTAATAATATTGAGTGTTTTAAGCCTTGTTCTCTGTTTAAGCCCTCGGAGGCATCAATCAAATAAGCCAAGGATTCCATTGGATTTTCAGCCTGGAGCAAAGCATGACCGTCTTTTATCTTCATGCCCGCCTGATAGGCTTGTTCTAGGTCGAATGGCTCGTTTAAAATATGTTCCATTGGGTTTTCCTATTGTCTTACCAAATTGAAATTTATCATCTATGCTAAACCTATTTTTTTCTAATGATCCTTTAGACAAAAAGGGTTGGCCTTTTTTTGATCGTGATATTAATTCCAGTTCCGCACTCGGATTTTACAGGTTTGGTGGGGGAAAGGAAGGGGGGTGGCATTTTTAAGAGCAAACCCCCTGGATGTAAATCACCCCAGCCCTCTTTGAAAAAGAGGGAGTTAAATCCAACCCTCCCTCAGTCCCTCCCTATGAAGGGAGGGAAATTTAGTTGTCTGTGTTCATCTGTGGTTGCTTAATTGTTTTGGTTCATTCGCGATGGCCAAATTTTAAAACCCTTCCCGGCTATTACCCCATCTAATAAATTGCTGTAAAAAAATCTAATTGGAGAAACTTTTGCCTTTAACTTCTTTTAAAGCAGTTTTTTTTGATGTTGGGGGAACTCTGATTCGTGTTCACCCATCGGTGGGTGATGTCTATGCCCGGCACGCCCGCCCTTTCGGCTACTCGGGTTCTGTTCAGGTTTTAAATGAAGGGTTCCGCGCACAATGGAAGAAAATGGGAGGCATCGAATCTTTGGGCAACCAGAGCGGAGCCGAAGCGGAAAGAAATTTCTGGTACGCACTGGTTTATGAAGTATTCCAACCACTGGGTGGACTCGACCGGTTTGAAGAATATTTCGATCTCATTTTTGCAGCGTTTCGAGAGAAATCCAACTGGCGGGTTTATGAAGATGTGATCGAATCCGGGATTCTGGAAACTCTGAAAAAAAGGGGCGTGGTGCTGGGGGTCATTTCTAACTGGGATTCGCGATTGATCTCGACCTTGGAAAATATTGGTCTTGCGCGTTATTTTGATTTTATCCTGCCATCTGCCGTGATCGGTTCGGCAAAACCCGATAAAAAAATATTTGAGGAAGCGTTAAGACGGAGCGGAGTCGCACCCCATGAGGCCTGCCATATCGGCGATGAATTGAAAACCGATGTAGTTGGCGCCGAAGGTGTTGGCATTCACCCTATCCTGCTGGATCGGGACAACCGCTTTGACAAGGCAGATAAAATTACTTCATTTATGGAACTGGTCGACTAGATAGATTGATTGCGTAAAATAAATCGGCAGACTTCAAGCCTTATGCCCTTTTATGCCATCCATTTTGGCATTTTTAAAACTGGCATCTTTGGTGTCGGCGGAAGTTAAGTTTGCATTGGAAAGATCTGCACCGTGAAAAGAAACGGCATTGAGGTCGGCCTCTCTGAGATCGCAACCTACCATGGATGCGAAGGTCATGCTGGCTTTTTTACATTTGGCTCTAAGCAGTTTTGCCCCACCCATTTTTGCCCGGCTGAATGACGCATTTTCCAGGTTGGTGAGACACAAATCGGCATCTTTTAAATTGGCTTCACTAAAATCGGAACTTCTCATGTCGGATTTTCTGAAATTGCATTTGACTAAAAACGCCTTGCTGAATTTCGCCTTTTTCAGTGCACAATTGCTGAAATCGGTGGAGGCAATGGTTCTGTCACTGAAATCAAAACCAGAAAGATCCAATCCGGAAAAGTCCATATTGGTCATATGAGTCTGTGTTTCATCGTCAAGCATTGCTTTAATTTTTGCCACTGTTGTATTTGCCATGAGGTTCCTTCAGTCAAATTCATTCAAATTCTTTTCAAGATAACTGGTAGCGGGAATCTTAACAAGAAAAAATTAATTTTGCAAAATATCGGGATACTTGAATTAAGCTTTATTGGCCAAATTTTCGTTTAATCGTTTTTGTTTTTTCCGAAACTCCAGGGCCAATAAAAAATAAAAGGGCAGATACTCGACCCAGGGAATCCACAGGCTGAATTCCTGAAGCTCTTGATAATCAAAATAAAAGTCCAGATAATAAAGGCCGACCAGTCCGGTCAAGGCAATCCACGACCGTTCGGGGAATATACACAAAAACGGCACTACCCAGCAGAGGTACCAGGGGTTCTGCACCGGGCTGAGGAGAAAGACCAGCGCCATGATCCAGAAAAGTCCACGGACAAATTCTACAGGTTGCTCAAGCAGAGAGGCTCCTTTGTAGAGCAACCGGAATAAAACTCCGGTTAACACAAGGGCTACAGTGATTTTGCTCAAAAAAATCGGCAAAGGATTGGACAATATCGTTTCGATTGCCAATTCGCCCGAAACAGTTTTGAAGATGAAGGCCAGGACAGCGAAAATGCTGTCGTTGCTTTGCCAATACAGGGTGAAGGCTTTAAGTCCGTCAAAGATTTGCAACCCGATTCCCATAAAAGGTAGATACCCCAAAACAACCACCCCGAGAAACAGGCTGATATTGCCGAAAGGAGACAGCCAGGTTTTCTTTCCCACCTGCGCCATTTTTTCATGGCAAGCTTTAAGGTATAGGGGCAGCAAAATCACAGGATACAGTTTTCCCAGAAAGCCAAAGGCGAGGAACAGGGTTGCTAATGTATGGCGGTGGCAAAGCAAAAAATAAATGGAGCCGGTGAGCAGGGAAATCCCGATGATATCCAGATGGGTTGAGTTAAACGTCTCCTTGATAATCAGAGGACTCCAGAAGTAAATCAGGCAATTGGATTTATTCATCCCTAATTTAGAAAGGATGCCAACGATAAAAACCAAAGTCAGGATGTCAAAAATTAAAAATCCTGCTCGCAGCACAACAATGCTGTCGGGTGTTATCTGATGCGCCAGACGGAACACAAACTGAGCCATCGGCGGGTAGATGGTTGACACATCTGGATGGTTCACCCGCTCCAGATATTTAAGGGATTTTGGAGATGCCCATTTCAACTTATCCAGCTGTTCCAGTTCGCGTTCGTTGCGCTCAACATAAATTTCATAATAAGTTTCTGGGTTCTGGATTCTCAAGGCCTTGAAGTCGTTCACTTCGGCGGGAGCGTATTCAAACGGATTGATTCCATTTGCGAACACTTTTCCATCCCATAAATAGCGATAGACGTCATCTTCCTGAATCTGCTGAGAAGGCAGGATGACGGCACGAAACAACAGGCCGAACACAATAATCATCCAGAAACTTGCCCGGTCGTTGGGACGCTTGCGCACAAAAAACCAAGTGAGGCCATAAAGTGTGCACAGGGAAAAATAGACAGCAAGATAGGTGAGGAGGGGTCTTTCTGAATACCCTTCACCCCAGTTGAACTGGTAGGAGAGTTGGGTCAGAAATACATAAAGCAGGAGGCTGGCTGCCCCCGTCAACAAAATGGGGAACCGCACTAGGGGTTGCGGGCAAAAGAACTCTGCCCTTCCAGGGTTTTCAGTTGCTCGATTTCCTGGTCTGACAGAATTTTATAAATATCCAGAATGCTTCGGTGGACATACGGGTCGTCATTTTTCAGGGTCAGTGCAGACCAGTAACGGGAAAGGGCTTCCTGATACATTTTTTTCTTTTTATACAGGTCCCCCAGTTTGACATAAATTTCCAGCCGGTCCGGTTCCAGAACCGAAACCCTTTCAAAAAAGTTTACCGCCTCAAGATGGTCTCCTGACCGTTCATATTCTGCGCCCAGGGCTTCCAGATAGGTCGGGTTCTCGGTTTCGAGATCAATGGATTGTTTCAGGTGTTCAATGCCTGTAGCAAATTTTTCCAGTTTGAGGTGCAACCGCCCGAGCCGGTAATGAGTGAGAGCATGCTGGTTATCAATGCTCAATGCCTTGAGATACTTTTGCTCTGCCTCGGGGAATTTTCCTTCCCGCTCCTTAAACTCTCCCAAAACACTCAGGGGATGAGCCGAATCCGGATTATTATTTGCCGCAATTTCAAGTTGGTTGAACGCTTCGTCAGGGTTTCCTTTGTTGTAATGAATTCCCGCCAGGTTGATGCGGCTGAAAGTGTCTTCAGTGATTTTCAGGATATCCTGATAGAGGTTCTCAGCCTGGTCGGTCTTGTCTTGATCCTGATATGCAACGGCCAGATTGTACATAGAGAACGTGTCATTGGGATTTTTCCTGAGGGCCAGTTTATATTCTTCAATCGCCTTGGAATATTGCCGGCTATCATAATATTCCACTCCCCTGTTGAAATGGCTTTCAATAGGTGCTGGAACATTGGCGCAGCCGAAGAAAAATAAAGCCGCTATTATAATAACCCGGTTATTTATTTTAATCATCGTTGTCTACTTGACCTTGTCCAGTCGTTTCATGCGAATATCAGGTTGACCGGGAACTGTGATTTCTGCGGGTGGAACGGTCACTTCATCAGACTTGCGGACCAGTTTCCAGGGATTCCGTTTCAGGTCTTCGGTCAGCGATTTCAGGTTCCGCGATGTTTCGTTCATGTTCTGAAGAAGTAGCAACAGGTTTCTGCGGTTCTCCACCATGATTGAACTGCCTTGGCCCAGGGTCTGCTCAACACTGGTTGCGGTGCGGTCTATGTCGGTGGTGATTTCCTGAGCGTTCGCTTCCATGCTATTGATTAAACGGGTTACACCCGGTCGCGTGTCTGCAAGCAGGATTTCCATCTCACGTGTCAAGTCATGCATCTGAGTAATGGTCTCGCGGATATCCGTATCTTTGTCGGTGAAAAGTTTGTCGGTTTTTTCAGAAACCGCAGCCACGTGGTTGAGAGTGGATTGTAGCGTGCCGCTGTTTTTATCCAGCATGTTTGAAACTTTTTCGGAAATGCTCAGAGCATTTTCCATATTGGCGCGGACATATTTGCGGTTTTCTTTAATAATGGTGTCTACATTAGAGAGAGAGCTTCGCACATCTTTCAAGGTGGATCGGGCATCGGTAACGAGCTCCTGGCTCAGTTGAGTGAACCGCCGGATCTCCAACACCACCTCGGTAGCCATGTCGCCGATCTTGGCGATTTCAAAAGAGTCTTCTCCAATCAATTCCTCATTTGCGCCTAAAGGCGGCGACCCTTGAGTGCCAGGGCGCACATCAATGTAGAGCCCGCCCATCAGCCCGGAAGTTTTTATCATGGCGATGGAGTCCTTCTTGATGGTGATCTTTGGGTTGACCTCTGTCACCACCGCCACTCGGTCGTGGCTCTCATTGTCACCCAGCAATTCGATGTCTTTAACGGAGCCGATATCGAGACCGGCATAGCGCACTGGCGCGCCGATTTCCATCCCACCGGTAAAATTAAACACGATGCGTAGCATCCTCTTGGGTTTGAAATAATCTTGAAGATTACCCAGCATGAAGATCATGACGATCAAACCGATCAGGCTGATGAAAATAAAAAACCCTGCTTTAACCTCTGAAGAACGATATTCCATTAGATTAGACTCGGCTCATTTCTTTAAGTTCTTCTCCATAATCTGTCAGGCTTTTGCTGAATGGAATGGGTCCATCCGGGCTGCCTTCAATAAACTGTGTCACTCTCGGGTCATCGCTGTTGCGAATTTCATCCGGTGTTCCCTCAGCGATAATTTTACCTTTAAAAAGCATGATTATTTTATCCGAAATACGCATGGCACTGGGGATTTCATGTGTGACGACCACAGAAGTAATGCCCATTTTCTTACTGAGGTCGATGATCAATTTGTCAATCACACCGATAGAAATCGGGTCCAGTCCTGCTGAAGGTTCATCGTAAAAAACAATTTTAGGGTCCAGAGCGATGGCTCGGGCCAGGGCAATACGCTTGACCATGCCGCCGGAAAGCTGAGCTGGCTTGAGGTGCTCTGCCCCTCTAAGCCCCACCATCTCCAGTTTCATTTTAACCATGATAAGAATGGTGCTCTCGTTGAGATTGGTATGCTCCCGCATGGGTAATGCCACATTGTCTTCCACCGTCAGGGAGTTGAACAGAGCACCGCTCTGAAACATGATGCCAAACTTTTTGCGGACATTATTGATCGCCGCGCCTCTGAGTTGGGTGACTTCTTCCCCGTCGATCCAGATCTCTCCCGAATCAGGGCGATAGGCTCCTATCAAATGTTTGAGGACTGTGCTCTTGCCACTGCCACTGCCGCCAATGATGGAAGTGATCTGGCCTCTCTCCATATGCGAGTTGAAATCTTCCAGCACGATGATGCGCTTGTCGCCTTCGCCAAATGATTTTTTCAGGTTATTGACTCGTATCATCTCAGGTCACAAAGAAAAATAAGGATGTAAATACCAGATCGGCAATGATCACCAGAATCATTGACACCACCACTGCTGTGCGGGTGTTCTGCCCGACCATTTCTGCGCCGCCTTCGATGATGAAGGCCATATAACTGCCTACCATAACAATGATGACGGCGAACACAGCGCTCTTGACCAGCCCGGTCACTACATCTTTAATCACCATCGCATCGAGAGAGTTGTTGATGTAGGTCACCGGGTCGATTCCCAACGTGGTGGTGCCAATCAAGAACCCGCCTAAAATCCCCATCAGGTCCGCCATGATGGTCAGGCACGGGAGCATGATTAAAAGGGCGATGAACCGGGGAGTGATTAAAAATTTAACCGGATTCAACGCCATGATCTCAAGGGCCAGTATTTCATCGGAAACTTTCATCGTCCCCATTTCAGCTGTGAAAGCGGCCCCAACTCGTCCGGCCATGACCAGTGCTGTCATCAAAGGCCCCAACTCGCGCAAAATGGCAACACCGACTAAAGCACCAACAAACTCCAGAGCTCCCAACCGGCTCAACTGATGTGCCGACTGAAATGCAAGGATGACTCCGATCAGAAATGAAACCAGAAAAACAATGGTGGTGGACTTGACTCCAACCTCTTCCATCTGCGTCCAAACCGGACGCCACTTAATAGGTTTGCCGCGAAGGGGTTCTATGAAGGTGCAATACAAAGTGGCGCGGGTGAGATTATATAATCCGCTGATCTCCTTGAAAAAATCTTCAAAGACACCGGTGAACTCGAATCCCCTTCTGCCAATAAATCCAAAAAATGATCTGACCATGAATTTCCCTAAACCCACTAGCCCGAATATTACGCAAGAGGTCCTAAATCCCCCCGCTTAAATGGACCCCTCTTTTTCAAAGTACCCGTTCCGGGCACGAGGGCCAAGGTTGAATACCACGAGGGCTGGGGTGATTTGATTTTCCTGCTTGCTCTCGCCCTGCCTGCATTTTCGGATATTAAAACTGTTCGCTCACGCAGTAACCGGGCCAATTAGTTCGCGTTAATCACTCGTGAGTAAATATGGCAATCACTTTTTAAGCCGGGAAAACATTTAGTCCGCCTAAAAAAGCCATTGCTAGTTGCCTCCCCTGCTAAGGGGCGAGGGCTAGTTCTTTTGTTTCGAAAACTTCAAATACGGTTAACAGACGTGCGATCTCGAACACGTCCTTGACGCCGGGGGTCAAAGCCGCCAGGCGGAATTTATTCTTGCTGTTGTGGCTCCACTGCAACCCTTCTACAAGAGTGGCGATGCCAGAGCTATCAATGTAAGAAACTCCGGACAAGTCCACCACAACAACCTTATTGTCGGTGTGAAAAAGGGGAGCCAAGGCATCTCGCATTTTGGTCGAAGAACTCATATCAATATCGCCGTTTACCGATAAGGTCACGGCATCCCCGGCCTTATCCAGCTTTAAATCTATGCTCATAGTTATCCCTTGTTTTGTGTCGATGTGAGTCCAGTTTTTATTTTTTTTATCATAGTCAGCAATGTGCCCTTAGTTCTATTGGTGCAGTAGCTGACATCATCCATAATTTCATTAATGAAGTGAGTGCCCAGTCCGCCTGGTTTTATATCTTCCAGGTCACGCGGTTTTATTTGACTGAGATCGCATTGTTTGCCGTAGTCGCGAATCTGAACCTTAAAGTCATCTCCTGCAATGGTGAAGGTGGCCTCGATGGGCTCATCGCAGGACCCTTCGTAACTGTGCTTGATAACATTTGCACAAGCCTCATCCACGCAAAGGATCAATCGGCGCGCCGTGTCATCGGGAACATCACTACTGTCCAAAAGTTCCTGCAAAACCTTGCGGATCAACCCCAGGTATTTCGGGTCGCTTGGAATAGAAAGTTTAATGGGTTGGGACATAAGCTGATTCTAATTTAAAAATTAATAAGAAAAAGATTCAACTCCCCTTATTTCAATCATATCACTGGCGGGACGCCAGTGGCAACTAGCAATAGCCCAAAAAGCGGCAAAGCGTTCTTGAGGGCTGATAAAAGCCGGTTCCCCTGCTAAGGGGCAACAATATTTGTTCGCTCAACGGGTATCGAACTTCTGGTTGCAGTGCCTCGCCGCTTTACAGGGCTTTAAAGGTCAGGGAGGTGAGGTCGTCAAATTGGGGGGCATCGCCGATGAATTGTTTGATGGAGGTTTCTAAATTTTGCAGGAATTCTTCCGGTGAGACGGTATTGTTGGAAAACAGGTTTTTCAATCGGTCTGTTCCGAATTCTTCCTGCTGTTTATTTTTGGGTTCGGTCACCCCATCGGTGAAAATAAGAATTTCGTCTCCGCTTTTAAGGGAGAATTCTTCCTGGCTGTATTGCATATTGGGAAGGATCCCCAGGGGGGTTCCGCTGGCAGAGCCGATCTCTTGAATGGAGTTATCCCTTTTTAAAAGAAGCGACAGGTGGCCGCCATTGGCGACACTCAGTTTTCTTGTTTTCATATCCAGCAGGCAGAACACGGCGGTGGTGAACATGCCGCGATAGGATCTTTCGCAGAGCGTGTTGTTGATCTGCGTCAGCACCTTTTCGGGTTCCGAGTCGAGCTGGGAAATGTAGCGGAAATCGCTCATCAGTCGGGCCATTTGCAGGGCGGCGGGCACGCCTTTGCCGGAAACGTCTCCCAATACAATGCCAAGCATGTCATTTTCAAAAGAAATAAAATCATAATAATCGCCTCCCACCACTTGGGCGGCGTGGGTTTGAGCTGCGAAGGTGAAATGTGCGTGTTGCGGGGTGGAGGTCGGCAGGAAGCTCTCCTGAACCGATTGTGCAAATTCCATATCTTTTTCCATGCGCTGGTTTTCCATGAGCACCAGATGCATGCGAGCGGTATGGATAGCCAGAGCGGCGCTGTCGCAAAGCAGGAGAAAAAGCTCCAGATCGCTTTTCTGAAATACCCGGCCCTTGTTTTTCCCGTGAATTACCTGACAGACGCCAATAATTTTACCTTTTGCCTTGAGCGGTGAGCATAAAATGGAACCGGTCACGAAACCGGTTTTTTTGTCATAATCCGCATTGAATTTTGGGTGCTGGTAGGCATCCTAGATAATGAGGGATTCGCCGGTTCTGGCTACTGTTCCGGCAATGCCTTCACCCATTTTCAGTCGGATCATGGTTTTAATTTCTTCACCCACATCGCTCAGGGCGACTTGAAACACCAGCTCATCGGATTCTTCATCGACGAGAAGTAGACTGCAGGCATCGGCATTCATGACCTTTTTGGCAACGCTCATGATCGTGTCTAGCAGATGACCGAGGTTCAGTTCAGAATTGATAAGGGAGGTGATTTTATAGCAGGTTTCCAGCTGATCGACCCGCTGTTCCAATTGGGCCAGCCGTGAGTCTGCGCCAGGCAATGTGTCTTTATCTGTGCTCATAGTCTTCCTTGGCAGCAGAGGCAGATAGTAATGGTTTTATTCAGCCGAGCTAACTCTTTGCCAGCCGAATAACGCCATTGCAAGTTGGCAGCATGTGATATCCCCTTCACTTGTTTCATGCCCCGAAGGGGTGCGCCGAGT
>JACKQG010003565.1_pt1 | contig 18933 bp, 15 predicted proteins | sample 8237621 | NCBI WGS metagenome assembly JACKQG01 (sample SAMN15677084, study PRJNA649215) | marine metagenome | biome: marine; feature: Black Sea; material: saline water; isolation source: suspended particulate matter (SPM) from the Black Sea western gyre | collected 2013-06-09/2013-06-10 | depth... | reverse complement strand
TTTTTGCCAATTCATCCCCAGCGCAAGCATCGGGGTTTTCTTGGCAGTTCTTTATAACTTGTATTATTTTATTGGAATCGAGGTTAAATGTTTTTAATAATCACAATAAAGATATTCGAATTTAAATATCTTCTCAATTTGAACTCCAAATACTTTTGCAATATCGTAAACTAATTTTAAAGATAGATTATACTGCCCAGCTTCCAGGTGAACAATTGTCTCGCGGCGTACTCCGACTTCTTCGGCTAAATCCCCCTGCTTCATATTTGCTATAAAATGATACTCTTTAATTATTTCTTTGTAATATCAACCCTAAATTATTATAATACTCACAGCTTCACAAAAAATAGCTGGTTATAATAATATTAAAACTATTTAAAACTATTTATGAATGTTGTTGTCTAACTATTAATGAATATTGTTATCTATCATATCGAAAAGGGGAGATAATTTGGGTTTTTATATTGGTTGCGATATAGGTTCAATAAGTGTAAATAGAGTTATTTTAAATGATGATGGGAAGATAGTGGATGCATTACCTTATTGCCGACATAATGGTGAACCTTTAAAAATAGTAAGAAATGATCTGGAGTCTATTGCCAAAAGGACTGATTTAGAAAATATATACGGTGTTGGATTTACCGGCTCGGGTGGAAAAAATATAGCAAAACTTTTTAATTCAGTCTTTGTAAATGAAATAGAAGCAATTATAACTTCTATAAAGTATTTACACAAAGAAGCAAAAACAGTAATAGAGATTGGTGGCCAGGATTCCAAATTCATTGATCTAACTATAGGGGATTATGCAATGAATGAGCTCTGTGCAGCAGGAACAGGTTCATTTCTTGATCAGCAGGCAACGCGTTTTGGCCTTACAATAGAAGAATTTGCTGATCTGGCTTTAAGGTCAAAGAATCCATCAGCAATTGCTGGAAGGTGCAGTGTTTTTGCAAAAACAGATATGATACATCTTCAGCAGGAAGCAGCAAAAGACGAGGATATTGCACTAGGATTATGCTATGCAATGGCTAGAAGTTTTAAATCTGGAATAGTAAAAGGAAAAAAATTTATACCTCCTATTATATTTTGTGGAGGAGTTGCTTTTAATAAAGCTATGATAAAAGCTTTTGAAGAAGTTCTGGGGGAAAAACTAATAATCCCTAAAGACAGGGAATCTGTTGGTGCAGCGGGAGCTGCCTTAAGCCTTAGAATAAATGCAATAAAAAAAGATATAGATATAAGTATGTTACTGAAGAAATTGGATGATTATTTAAAAAACTTCATATATAAAAAAGAGACTTTTAAAGTGCTTAATTTAGTCAAATCTAAATTACCATCTAATGCACAGGAAAAATATAATTTTGATAATGGTAAAGTAGATGCCTATATTGGTATTGATGTTGGTTCTATAAGTACAAATGTTGTTGCAGTTGATAAAGATAAGAAGTTAATTGCAAAATGTTATTTAAGAACTTCAGGCAGGCCAATAGAAGCAGTTCGTAGAGGCGTTAAAATAATTGGCAATGAAGTTGGGGACAAAATAAATGTTAAAGCTGTCGGCACTACTGGATCTGGTAGATATTTGATAGGCGACTTTGTTGGGGCTGATATTGTAATTAATGAAATTACTGCTCAAGCTACCGCAGCAGCAGATATAGATAGTTCAGTTGATACAATTTTTGAGATTGGCGGCCAGGATTCAAAATATATTTCCCTGGAAGATGGAGTAATAGTTGATTTTGAAATGAATAAGATTTGTGCAGCAGGTACCGGTTCCTTTTTAGAGGAACAGTCAGAGAGATTTAATATAGAAATTACTGATTTTGGAGATAAAGCACTAAAAGCTAAAAGCCCGCTAAATCTTGGAGAACGCTGTACTGTGTTTATGGAAACAAATGTTTACTCACATTATGAAAAAGGTGCAAGTATAGAAGATATTTTAGCAGGTCTAGCATATTCAATTACAATAAATTATATAAATAGAGTTGTCGGTAGGAAAAAAATTGGTAAAAAAATATTTTTTCAGGGTGCCGTCGCGTATAACAGAGCAGTTGTGGCTGCTTTTGAAAATTACCTGGGAAAGGAAATAATTGTACCACAGAATCACGAGGTGACAGGAGCCATTGGAGCTGCAACAGCTGCTTTAAAGAATTCTACAGGGAAAACAAAGTTTAGGGGATTTGATAAGATTGCTAAGGTAACATACAAACAGAGTTCCTTTGTTTGTAAGGGCTGTCCAAATAGGTGTGATATTAAAAAGGTTACAATTGCTGGTTCATCCCCGTTATTTTACGGTGGACGATGCGAAAAGTATGAAAAGAAGGATAGTATAAAAACTGATCTACCTGATCTTTTTGCTGAGCGAGAGCAAATACTGCTAAATTCCTATAGTGCAGAAGAAAAAGAGAATGCAAAAAGAATTGGAATTCCTTACACAATGCTTACTCATGAATTTTACCCGTTCTGGAATGCATTTTTTAATGAACTTGGGTTTAATGTTATTTTATCAGATAAAACAAATAAAAAAATTATTAATGATGGCCTGCAATTGGTGGTCGCAGAGACATGTTTTCCAATGAAAGCAGTGCTGGGGCATGTTCAAAACTTAATTGATAAGGGTGTAGATTATATTTTCCTGCCAAGTGTCAGGGATATGCCATGTGACGATAATAAAATTACAGGTGAAAGAAGAGGGAGCTATCCATGTCCTTTTATACAGGGTATGTCATCAATGGTTAAATCTTCAATGAATATAGAAAATGATATAATTTTAGATCCATTAATTAATTTTAGCTTTGAAGAATATCTAAAAGAAAATCAATTAAAGAAATTAGGTACTAGATTAAAGAAGAGTAATTTATTGATTAAAAAAGCAATTAAAGAGGCATATAAAGCACAGAAAGGATTTTATTTGTCTATTAAGGAAAGGGGCAGGGAAGTAATTGATAACTTAAAAGAAGAAGAGACTGCAGTTGTTATCGTCAGTCGGCCTTATAATAGTTGTGATAGAGGGATAAGTATGGATATTCCTAAAAAAATACAAGCTATTGGGATGCAGGCAATTCCAATGGATTATTTGTCTTTAGATTCAATTGATTTATTTGAAAAGTGGCCAAACCTATACTGGGAATTTGGAGATAGAATAATGAGCGCTATAGAAATTATTAACAGAGACAGGCGGTTATTTCCAGTTTATATTACTAATTTTGGGTGCGGTCCCGATTCTTTTATAACGCAATATTTTGAAAGGGAAATAAATAAACCATTTCTCAAAATGGAAGTTGATGAACATACTGCTGGTGCAGGAGTTATAACAAGATGTGAGGCTTTTGCAGATTCCCTAAAAAATATTAGGGCCATGAAAAAGGAAGAACAATACATATCGGATAAAAAAAGTATAGAACCTGAATTTAAAAAAAGTGATGGTAAAGTAGTTTATATACCGTATATGGGAGATGGTTCATATGCATTAAAATCTACTTTTATATCAGTAGGAATTAATGCAGAAGTTATGAACTCAGATGATGAGACATTGGAACTTGGGAGAAGGCATACATTGGGAAAAGAGTGCTATCCATTTATTATTACAACTGGAGATATGCTTAAAGTGCTAAAATATAATAATCCTGATAAAGTAGCATTTTTAATGCCACTGACATACGGGCCATGTAGATTTGGACAATATAATAAGATGCAGAAGATAATAATTAAAGAATTAGGCTATGAAAATGTTCCAATTATTTCCCCAGGCGACCCGGAGAGTAAGCTATTCTACAAAGAATATGACATGGAAGGATCGAAGGGTTCAAAGCTCCTATTAAAGGCTATGACCGGAATTTTGACTATTGACTTTCTTAATAAAATGCTGAGACAGACAAGGCCATATGAGAAGATTGAAGGTAAGGCAGATAAAATTTATAATAAATATTTAAGTGATATATGTTCATACTTGGAAGATTCAAATTCCCCAAAATTACTAGGGAAAATGGTTGAGATCTTAACTGAAGCAAGAAAGGATTTTGAACAGATTCCTGTAAATAAGAAAGAAAAACCAGTCGTAGGAATAGTAGGTGAAATATTTGTTCGTAATCATCCATATAGTAATAATGAAATAATAAGAAGAGTCGAGAAATTGGGCGGGGAGGTAGATATCCCGCCTTTTGGAGAATGGCCAAATCATACAAACGCTACCAGCAAGCTTGATATTACAATCAAGCAAAAGGATTTATTTTATAAAATAATAAAAAGTTTTAGTTTAAATAATGGTAATGATTACGGATCCTTTGGAAAGAATTTTTCAAATTATGTAAAAGGTATAAAGTTTTATATTACAAACAGAATATTTAAGAGAATTTTAAATAATAGCTGTAATAAATTAGAGGAGCCGCTAAAGGGATTTTTAAGGGAGGAAGAGGAAGCAGATATTTATGAAATATGGGATAATGCAGAACCTTATATTATAAAGTGGTTTGGTGAGGCAGCATTAAGTGTTGGAAAGTCAGTATATTGGATGGAAAATGGTATTGATGGAATTATAAATGTAATGCCTTTTACCTGCATGCCAGGGACAATGGTCGCAGCTATATCTAAAAGACTCAGGGAAGAATATAAGGTGCCGTGGTTAAATCTTGCTTTTGATGGTCTTGAGCAGGGGACAACAGAAACAAGGCTTGAAGCTTTTATGTATCAGGCCAGGCAGTATAAGGAAAATAAAGGATAAAAATAATAACAATCAATAGGTTAAGGAGCATGCAATGGAAAATATTAGTATTGTTACAGATATAGTATCTATAATTCCTGAGGAATTAGCAAAGGAAAATAATATTAAAGTTGTTCCTCTATACTTAGGGTTTGGAGATGAATTATATAAGGAAGGTGAAGGGATAACAAGAGAGGAAATATATAAAAAGCTATTGGCCGGGGAAAAGGTATATACATCAGTACCCTCTGTAGGTGATTTTGCAGAGGTTTACAGAAATTTAATAGAGAAAGAGAAGAAAACTTTAATTTATTCAATCCATTTCAGCTCAAGACTTTCTGGTACTTATAGCTCTGCTGTACAGGCGCGGAAGTTATTTCCAGATGTAAGAATTAAGGTTATTGATTCAAAACATGCTGCCAGCAGTTTTTGTTTTATTGTTCTGGAAGCAGCAAGGGCTGTAAAAAGAGGGGAAAATGAGAAAAAGATTGATGCTATAATAAATCGTTTAATAGAGGAAAGCAGCTTCTATGCCACATTTGATAATTTTGAATATATTGTAAGAGGAGGAAGAGCTCCCTTTTTAAGTAAATTTCTTGGTAAATCAATAGTATTCAAACCTATTGTTTACATAGATAGTAATAGTGATGGGAAACTAAAACTTAAAAAGTTTGTTAGAAACAAGAAAAATTCTATAATTGAACTTTATAGGCTTATAAAAAAGGTTTCCTCAAACAGTGGCAAGAGAAAGATAGGTATCTGTTATGGAAATGATATAGGCCCGGCTTTGGACTTAAAAAAGATGGTAGAAGATGATACAGAAATTGAAATAGATGAACTTATTATAGAAAGTTTAACACCAGTTATGAGCATTCATACAGGGCCTGGTATCTGGGGAATTTCTTCCTGTCCTGTATTGTAGTAAAATCTTTCCAGTGAGCTATAATTTATTTATTATAAGTACAATAATATTGAAGGCTAAATTTTTTAATATTACTTTCTGGACAGGCGGTATCTGGATCGTCTTAGGGTCACTTGCATTTTTAATGGCGCTGATTTTATTAATTGCTGCTATTACTTCAAAGCCAGGTTACAGTAAGGAAGTCTTGTATTATTTCAATAAGGATTTCCTGACGGAGGCTTCGCAGTATAATAAAATTAGTCTAACTCTTTCAATAATTAGAAAATTACTAACCTGGATTATTATAATTGTAATAATATTTGCAACCTGGAAATATTTTTCACAAAATCCAAAAATATCAGTATTGCTTGCTGCAGGCTATATTGCGCTATTTCTTATTATATTACAACTGCTTTTAATACCATTTGATTATTACAGGGGTTTTGTTATAGAGCATAAGTTTGGACTTTCAAACCAGGTATTCAGTTCCTGGTTGGTAGATTGTCTTAAGAGTAAAGCTATTTCATTTTTAATATATTTAGCGGTGTTGACTGTCATATATACATTGATGACCTATATTCCTAAGTACTGGTGGATAATAGCTGGAGCAGCATTTATTGTTTTTTTAATTATAGGAATATTTATATCCCCGTTGATTATTGATCCTCTTTTTTACAAATTTAAGCCACTGGAAGATGAAGAAATGAGGCTGGCAATTGAAGATATGGCAAATGAGGCTGGCATAAAAGTAGATGAGATTTTGATTGCTGATGCCAGCCGCAGAACTAATAAAATAAATGCATATTTTACAGGTATAGGGGCGACAAAGCGTATTGTTGTATTTGATAATTTACTGGAGAAGTTCAACAGGAAGGAATCTCTAACGGTAATTGCTCATGAAATAGGTCACTGGAAATACCTGCATATTGTAAAAAGTTTTATAATAGGGGCAATCAGTGGTTTGCTGTTGATATTTTTTTCTAAAATTCTAGCAGGTAAAATAGGAATGACTGGAGATATTAGATTTATATTAATTATATTTCTATTATTTAGTATTGTTATGTTCATCAGCCTTCCAGTACAAAATATTATATCCAGATCTTTTGAAAAGCAGGCTGATGAAGTTGCAATTAAATTAACTGATGACCCTCAAACTCAGATTTCCTTAATGAAGAAAATAGCAGTTTCTAACCTTTCCAGTGTTAATCCTTCTCTCATAATAAAATATATTATTTACAGTCATCCACCAATTATAGAAAGAATAGAGGGTGCTTCAAATTATTAAATTTGTTTAAAATAGAAAACTATTTCTACGTCTGCGGTAACTTCTATTTCCTCAGGCATAATAGGTGGTGGAGCAATTTCTTGCTCTGCATACATTTTTGTTTCAGATGAACCCATTCCATATATTGGCCCAGGAAAATATGTTCCACTTTCACTGATATAGAATATTTTATCTAATTGCAGATTTAATGAGTTAGCGATTGCAAGTGCTTTATTGTTTGCATCTGCTGTTGCTTTTGATAGAGCATCATTTTTTGCCTGGTTTTTAGTCTGTTCATTTAAATCAAATCTTATTGAATTTATATTATTTGCACCCGCTTCTGATGCATTAGCAATGATCTCCCCAGTTTTTTCTATCTCAGAAGTTTTAACTTCTATAGTACTTGTGACTCTATATGCATAGATTTTTGATATCTCTCCTGCTTCAAGGTACTCGTATAAAGGAGAAAGATTAAAACTAACAGTTTTAACTTCTAGGTCTAAGACTCTAGTTTCTTCTATTGCAGAAATAACATCTTCAGTAATCTCACTATTCTTATTAACTGCATCTTCGCTCGTAACTTCTTGAGTTATAACAGAAATATTTACCAAAACTACATCGGGAACTACACTAATACTTCCTGTTCCAGATACAGATATGGTATTTTGAAGTTCTTCAGGTTCACTTTCTTCAGTAACAAGGTATTCGGGAATTGCATCTTCAAGACAGCCTGTAAAAAATATTATTCCTATTATAACTGAAAGGCAAACGAGTAATATTTTTATGAAGTTAAATTTATTTTTAATCATTTTTATCCCTCTTATCTTCTTATAATCCTTAGCTGCTAATTATTTATAAATAGGACCAAATTATATAATAAAGTAGCATTAATTGAAATATTGCAGGGAAACTTACTTTATAATAATTTTAATCATCTAAACATTAATCATCTAAATATCTTGACAGTGAATTAATGGTATGTTAGTATTTAATACCGACCAGTTGGTATGTTTTATATTTGTTTGTATTTTTATAAGTTTGAAGGAGAATAGAAATAATATCTGCTTATATTATACAGATAGTCTATAGGGGTATTTATGAGTTTAAAGGAGAAGAGTAAAGAGACAAAAAATAGAATACTGAAAGTTGCAGAAGAGTGTTTTGCAAAAAATGGTTTTGACCTGACCGGCATAGCAGAAATCTGTAATAAGGCAAATGTTAGCAAAGGTGGATTTTACTATCATTATTTAAGCAAGCAGGCTCTTATTTTGGAGCTTTTAAACAGCTGGCTAGATAAATTAGATGATCAGTTAGATTCAGCTAGTTCAAGGTCAGGAAATGTTCTGGAATTTTTTTATAATGTTTCTAAAACAGCGGAACCGGTATTTAAAGAAGCAGGAACTCAATTACCGATTTTTTTAGAGCTATGGACTAAATCTGTACACGATCCTGAACTGAGAAAGGAAACAATTGGTTCGTATAGAAAGTATATAAAGTTTTTTGCAAGTATGATTAAAAAGGGGATTTCGTCAGGAGCTATTAGAAAAGTTGACCCGGATATTACTGCTAAAATTATTGTGTCATTGGTGGTAGGGATGCTGATGCAGGGGTTATTGGATCCGAAAGGGTCTGACTGGAATGAAGTTGCCAGTGAGAGTATTTTAATGCTTATACATGGGTTAGGGAAAAAATAAAAATTGTCAAAATGAAAATTGAAGTTTTTCAAAATAAATAAATTTAAGGGAGTGTAAATAAGAATGAGAATATTACTAACAGGAGCATTTGGTAGTGTTGGACTAAGTACTATCAGAGAGCTATTAAAACAAAATTATAAGGTAAGATGCTTTGACCTTAAAACTAAATTAAATGAAAAAAAATCCAAGATGTTTGGATCAGATATTGAAATTATCTGGGGTGATATACGGGATAAAAATGATGTTTGTAATGCTGTAGGAGGGCAGGATATAGTTATTCATCTGGCTTTTATTATACCTCCAGTAAGTGAGCTGAAACCTAATTGGGCATGGGAGGTAAATGTAGAAGGAACCAGGAATTTGTTAAGCAGTATGAGAAAATTAGAAAAACCTCCTAAAATTATATTTGCCTCATCTGTTTCTGTATTTGGGAAAACCCAAAAAAAAGTATCTCCCCGTATGATTACAGACCCTGTTCAACCAACTGATAATTATTCACATCATAAAGTGGCATGTGAACAGCTTGTAAAGATTTCCGGATTGGATTGGGCTATATTTAGGCTGGGAGCTGTTCTGTCTGTAAATCTTTGTGATATCAATCCCATGCTGTTTCAGGTTCCACTGGATACAAGAATTGAATTGATCCATCCTGATGACATAGGGCTGGCATTTACAAATGCTGTTGGAAACAAGGAAGTTTGGAAGAAAACATTACTGATTGGTGGCGGGGGAAGCTGTCAGATTTACCAGCATGAATTTGTTAAGAAAGTTTTAGATATTATTGGAATAGGAATGCTTCCAAGGAGAGCTTTCAGCATGAGTAGTTTTTATATTGATTGGATGAATACTGCTGAGAGCCAGAGAATATTAAATTATCAGCAGCGTTCCCTTGATGATTTCATAGAGGATATAAAAAGGTTATTAGGATTCAAGAGGTATTTAATAAGAGCAATCCAGCCAGTTATACGCTACTGGCTCCTAAAAAAGTCGCCATATGTTTATAAGAAAGCTCAGGATAAAAATAAGGCTGTTTTAAAGAAAAAACCAACAATTCCAGCAATTTCATAAAATAATCTTATTTTCTTAATATAAATAGTACCATCTTCATTAAAAAAGCATATCAAAAGGACACTTATAGAAATAAGTAATCAAAAGTTTGGCGGTGTCTATTATGAGAGATCAAGATTTATATGAGAGTTACTAATTAACTCTTTTGCAATAGCCAGCTTTGCTCTTGCCTTTTCTTTTGCTGAATAAAATTTTAGCTCACCAATTACTTTATTGTATTTGGTGATATAGATTTTCTTTCCAGTATATTTATCAATATATTTGGAAAGGTTTGTTCTTAAATTTCTAATGTCTTTCTGTACTAATGAACTCATATCATTCCTGCTCCTTTATTGTTTTTATGTAAATATAAATATTTCAATATTCAAATAAATATTAAGTTTTAAAATTTCATTTACTAATATTAATATATATTAGAATAAAAAATTAATAATTTATTTAATATTTCTATAAATCGTTATTATATATTAATTATTATTAAAAGTCTATATGAATTATTATATATTTTAACATAAATATGTTTGTAAATAAAGTTTTTAGTAAAATTTTTAATATTTCTTATTAAATTATAGGAAAATATAAATAAGTTAGAGTTAAATATATTAATTCTTGTGATGTTGATTAGCAAAAATTGTTATATTATAATTAAAAATATAATAATTCTAAAATATATGGGTTTTAAAAGAATAAATAAAATTTAAATAAATAAGATCTTTAAAGGTATTAATAAAAAACATTTTTATTAAGAAAGTAGTGGATCCTGCATGAATTCTGATTTGCTTACTTTCATAGGGAAAAACTTTAAAACAGAAAATAGGTTTTTTTGCTTCAAAAGTAAATACCGCCTATGGTCATGGAGTTATAATAAAATTTATCTGTATGCAGAGAAGTTTTCTGTTCTGCTTGGGAACCTAACAATAAATAAGGGTGACAAAGTAATATTGAAATTACCTAATAGACCTGAATGGGTTGTAGTATATTTAGGTTGCCTTATGAGAGGAGTAATTGTAGTTCCTTTGGATATGAAAACAAATTCAGATTTTGACCTTAAAGTTTTAGAGAAAATCCAGCCTAAATTATTGGTAGGAAGTATAAATGGAAAAGCAAATTTTAAAAAAATAAAACAAATCAATATTGATGATCTTGAGCAAATTCTATCTCCGATTTCAACTGGTAGTAATTTATCGTACTCTGTTTCTTCTAAAGATTTAGCAGAGATTGTATTTACTTCAGGCACAGTATCTGAGCCAAAGGGGGTTATGATAACCCATAGGAATATAGAATCAAATTTAAGGGCAGTTGCTCCGATTATGGATAGATGGAGATCTTATTTCAGGTTGATGGTTAACCTTAGGATTTTATCATTGGTTCCTTTAAGTCATATGTATGGACAGCTGGTTGGAGTATTTATTCCTGTTATGATTGGAGGCTCAGTTGTATTTTTAGATAGCCTAAGTCCTCAAAAAATTATAAAGACTATAAAAGAAGAAAGAATCTGGATTTTAGCTTTGCTGCCAAAATTTCTTGATATATTACGAGATTATATTCTAAGTAAATACTATCCTGATGATGAAAGGTTTAAGAAAAAATTCAATATAATTAGAAAATGGCGCTGGCCATTTAGGTTGGCAGCATTTTTAGGTCTGCATTTAAAGGTAGGGCTGAGGCTTATGGCTATTATGGTAGGAGGAGCTCAACTGGATAGTTATTCAGATGAATTCTGGAGGTGTGTTGCATATAGCATCTTTCAAGGGTATGGGCTTACTGAGACATCACCTCTTGTAACTCTTGCAGATCCTGCATATAGTGTTGCTGGCTCAATTGGTAAAGTTCTTAATGGTCAGAAAATTCGTCTTGTTAATAATGAAATTTATATAAAAGGTCAAAATGTAAGTAGCGGTTATTATAAAGATTCTTTGGAAACTAAAAAAGTATTTTCAGATGGTTGGTTTAAAACTGGGGATTTAGTTGAAATTGACTCAGAAGGAAATTTATTTTTTAAGGGCAGGAAAGATGACGTTATAATTAAATCTGATGGTATAAATGTTTACCCTAAGGATATAGAGTCTGTTATAAAATCAATAGATTATATAAAAGATTGTGCTGTGGTTAGTTTAAAGTATGATAGTTCTGAGATAATTCATGCAGTATTATTACTTTCTGAAGAGACCAAATTCAAACCAGAGGAAATTATAAAAAAAGCAAATAAATTATTAAATGCACATCAGCATGTTGATGATTATTATGTCTGGCCATACGAAGATTTCCCCCGAACATCCACAATGAAGATAAGGAAAAAAGAAGTTGTAAAAAAATTGATAGCGGATAGGCTAAAAGGTAAAAGTAAAAAGACCCCAGCTAAAAGAAGTTCTTTTAAAGTATACAGAATTTTAAATTCCTTTAAAAAAGTTAAAGAAAGGGATATAAAACCACAGGCACAGCTTGAGAGCGATTTAGGTCTGGATTCACTTGATATTGTTCAACTGACTTGTGCTATAGAAGATAAGTATAATATTGAGATTGATGATTCTTTTATAACCCGGGAGACTTCAGTTAAAGATATTGAAAATTTAATAGAGTCACCTCCTAAAGTTTTGCATAAAATACCCTTTTATAGTTTTCCTTATTGGAAAATCGTCAATTTTATTAGGACTTTATTTCAGTATTTTCTTTATCCCTTTATATCAATATTGTACAGGTGTAGGGTGTATGGTAGGGAAAATTTAAAAGAAATAAAAGGTCCGGTTGTTTTTGCAGCCAACCATAGCAGTAACCTGGATACTTTTGTTATTCTTTATTCTTTGCCGCTAAAAATCAGGAAACGTGTAACTGCGGTAATGTCAATAGAGCATCATTTTAATAATTTTTTCTATCACAGGGGACAATGGTGGAGACGTTTTATCGAGGCTATAGGATTTTATCTGTTAGTTAATCTTGCTATTAGTGTTTGTCCACTATCTCGAACGCATGGTTTTCGTCAGATTATGGAAAATATTGGAAAGTTAATAGATAAGAACTGGTCTATTTTGATGTTTCCTGAAGGAGGGGTTACAACTGATGGTAAGATGGGAAGGTTTGAATCAGGTGTGGGAATAATTGCGACTGATATGAAAATACCGGTGGTACCAGTTCGAATAAGGGGACTGTACAATATACTTCATAATGGCATTTTACCTATCAAACACAGGCCAAAGTGGCCGCTGGTTACAGTTGAGTTTGGCAAACCAGTTTTATATAAAAAAGAGAGTTATAAAGAGGTAGCTAAAGAGATAGAAAAAGCAGTTCGTTTACTTGACAATATCCCATAATAGGTTAACATGTAAAGTAAAATTTTAAATTAATAAAAGAGATTAACATGGATATTAAAAAAAGAACTCACATTGTAGTACCTAGAGAATTAGTAGATGAGATAGATAAGCTTTCTGGGAAAAGAAAACGTAGTTGGTTTATAACTCAAACTCTAAAAAGAGAGATACGACGCTTGAATTTCATTGAGGCAGTAAAGGAAACAGCTGGAGCTTGGAAGGATGAAGACCATCCTGAACTTAGAAAAGGAGTAGATAGTTGGGTAAAAAACTTAAGAGAAGAAGATGAAAAGAGACTAAAGGAAATAATGTAATGACTGAATATTTATTAGATACTACAACAATAATAGATCATCTTAGAGGTAATAAAGAAATAAATTCCTTTTTGGAAGAAATTGGCTGGCATGGTGACATTGTTGGTTGCTGCTGTATTAATGTTGCTGAAACTTATACTGGAATGAAGGAAAAAGAAAAGGAAAAAACAAATAGATTTATTGAAAGTCTTTATTATTTTGAGGTAACTAAAAAGGTTGCTAAATTAGCAGGTAGACTAAGGCAGGAATATGTTGAAAAAGGAAAGACACTGGCTACCACAGACGTAATTATTGCAGCCACAGCTATAACTTATGGTTTAATATTGATCACAAAAAATATTAAACACTATCCTTTCCCTGAGTTGGAAATTAGGGAAGTTTAACTGCATATATAAACCTGTATAGTAAGGAGAGATTAATATTTCCTAGAAACATCTTTTTGTTTTTTTTATTTTAACTTTATATATAGAAAATAAAATGTATAATATTACATAATTTTTTATCAGTTAAATTGAAAAAAGTATTTTTAAGATCAGAGAGTAAATTTATACAATAATAATAAATTTGGTAAAGAAACCAAAGGAGGAAATAAATGAAAGGTAAGATAGTTGGTAAAATGAAATATTTAGCGATATTTGTTTTAATTATTATCCTAATTGCGATTCTTTCCCCGTCTTATATAAATGCAGGGACAGCAGATCAGGTTCAGACATTCGTTACTCGCTTTTATGTGCATTGTCTTGGGAGACAGCCTGATCAAACTGGACTGAATCAGTGGGTAACCTCTTTGCTGGATGGAAGCAAGACAGGTGAAGATGTTGCAAAAGGTTTTATTTTAAGTCCTGAATTTACAGGCCAAAATCATAGTAATGAAGCATTTCTGACAATACTATATAAGGCATTTTTTGATAGAAATCCTGATGCTAATGGTTATAATCATTGGCTCTCTTGTTTAAACAAGGGAGAGAGCAGGGAGTCTATTTTGAGTGGTTTTCTTCGTTCCCAGGAATTTAGCGCCCTTTGTAACAGTTATGCTATAAAACCATATGCAGGTGCGCCAACTACTACAGCATCAACCACAGTTGCGAGCTCGGGTTCGATCTCGGGAACTGCCTCAGGTTTTAATTCAGGGAATGCTGTGAATTTTATTCTCTGGGGTGATGATAGTGCTTCAGATAGACCTGGCGGAAGGGTTAGTGGAAGAACTGATACAAATATTCTTGTTCATATAAATCTCGATACTCATAAGGCATATGTTGTCACTATTCCAAGGGATACATGGTTCAATGGCAGAAAGATAAATGGTTATCATGCTAGCAAAGGACACGATGGTGCAGTAACTGCTTTTGAACAGTTTACAGGTATAAAAATTGATTTTTATGTAATAACTGATTTTGATGGATTTGTTCCTCTTATTAATTATTTTGGAGGAGTAACAACTAATGTTGAAGAAAATATTGCAGATGGTTTTTCGGGATGTTATTTAAGTATTGGTACTCATGCTATAGATGGAACCCAGGCTCTTGCTCTATGCAGAGCAAGGAAAGGAAGGTTTTGTTATGGTGGTGGTGCATATGCAAGAGAAAGACAAGCTGCAATGCTCATAGTGGATTTACTGGAGCAAAAAAAATCAATGGTAAACTCAGGCAATCTGTCAAGTTTTTTAAATGATATGAGTAAATATGTCTGGTCAAATATTTCACTAAGCCAAGCCGCAAGAATTTTACCTGTTCTATTATCCATGAATAGAAATGATATAACCATAACAACATTTGATTCGTGGCCTCAGTGGTTTGGTAAATCCAGTGCTGTCGGATATAATGAAGCAGCAAAGAATCAATTTTTCCAGAATATTGCAAATCAATAATCTAAATGCAATCTAGAAGAGAACAGTTATTAAAAGGTAATATTACTAAGCTCCTGTTTAAATTTTCGGCACCTGCTATTATCGGAATGATAGTGGGTGCTCTTTATAATGTTGTTGATACTATTTTTGTGGGTAGAGGTGTTGGTTCTCTTGCTATTGCTGCATTATCCATAGTCTTACCTATCCAATTAATAATGATAGCAATAGGTATAATGGTTGGTGTTGGTGCTGCATCGATAATTTCGAGAGCGTTGGGTGGAGGGAAAAAGGATATTGCTATCAGGACAGTTGGAAATGGTATTATATTAAGCTTCATTTTTAACGCAGCTATTATAATAGCAGGTTATATTTTCATTGAAGAAATCCTTATTTTTTTTGGTGCTTCAAGTGAAGTATTGCCATATGCATTGGATTATACTTCAATAATTTTACTAGGTCTTGTATTCTTTTCTTTTTCAATAAGTTCAAACAATTTTATAAGAGCTGAAGGAAATCCCAGAGCAGCTATGTATTCAATGACCATTGGTGCAGTAGCGAATATAATATTAGATCCAGTTTTAATATTTGGTTTTAATATGGGGATAAAAGGTGCTGCTATAGCTACAATAATCAGCCAGGCGTTAACTACAATTTATATTATATGCTATTTTATGTATGGACATAGTATTTTCCGTTTAAGATTATCTATGTTTAGGATTAAATTAAATATAATTAAAGAAATTCTCAGACTTGGATTTCCATCTTTTTTAAGACAGGGAGCAGCCAGTGTAATAATATTAATTTCTAATAGAGTCCTGGCTTATTATGGAACCGACTTGTATATAGCTATTATGGGTGTAGGGCTCAGACTTTTGAGTCTGATTCAAATGCCAATTATTGGCATTACGCAGGGTTTTTCAACCATTGTTGGTTTTAATTATGGAGCTAAATTATTTTCCAGGGTTAAAAAGACGCTTGGAGTAGCCATATTATGGTCTGTAATTATTGCAGGATTTGGTTTTATCATAATGATGCTTTTCCCTGCTCAGGTTATTGGAATTTTTACAAACGATCCAGAATTTATTGCTAAAGGAATTTTTCCTTTAAGGGTAGTTATAATATTTTTACCACTGGTAGGGATACAGGTATTAGGTGGAGGTTTGTTTCAGGCTATTGGTAAGGCAAAACCAGCATTAATCATAACGATTTCAAGACAGATCTTGTTTTTGATTCCAGCAGTATTGATATTACCTATTTTCCTTGGAGTAGATGGTGTTTGGTTGTCTGTCCCTGTTGCTGATTTCATGTCACTAGTTATAACCGGAATATGGCTATACAAGGAGGTAGGTAGTTTTACCAAACTGGAGGTTAATCAAGCCAGGACTAGAATATAATGCTATTGGTTTTGTGTTTACATGAGGATGTCTTTGGTCAACGTGACCTGGCATCTTTAAATGTTAAAATTTACCTTCCAAAATCTGCACTGGTAAAAGGTTTTGGAAGGTGGAGGGCAGTTTAAAAAATGGGTGGTGACGAAACTCGTAGCAGCAAAGGGTTTCAGAGTTTCGTGAAGGCCACTATATAAAAAAAGGAGGTTTAAAATGACAGTACATCACGGTTCTTTTAAAGTTAAAAATGATAAAAGCAAACCAATATTTCATGATGTTACAGATAAGGTAGAGGAAATTGTCTTAACATCAAGTGTAGGAAATGGCATTGCAGTAGTTTTCTCCCAGCATACTACATGCAGTGTTATTATTCAGGAAGAGTGCCATGATACAATTAATGATGGCACAAAATTTATCCTTCAAGATCTATTAGAAATATTTGATGATATAATACCGAAATGTATAAGGGAAGGACAGTATTTGCATCCAGGTCCAGAACACATCGATGTTGCCACTAAGGAATTAAATGAACACTCCACCTGGAGTCTTAATACCGATGCTCATCTGCGTTCTTGTATTTTGGGACGTTCTGAGTCAATTCCTATAATTGATGGAAAGCTTGAACTCGGTGATTTTGGTAAGATCTATTTTGTTGATTTTGATTCTGTACGCAAAAGAGAACGTAATGTTCACATTCAAATAGTTGGAGAATAGGAAACCTTTAAACTATTTATTAAAAAACTTATTAAATTTTATGGTGATTTAAAAATGTATAGGAAAATAAATTTAAAACCACCGATATTTGAAATGGGACTGAAGGGATATCTATATGGGAAAAAGGCATTGGAATTTGCAAAGGCTGCTGACATTATTAGTAAAAAATATGAAATTTCAATTATTTTTGATCCCCAGTATGTGGATATACCAAAAATAGTAGAGAAGACTGAAAGTCTCTATATATTTGCACAGCATATGGATTCAGTAGAAATTGGAAGGGGTATTGGCAGTATACTACCTGAAGCATTAAAAGAGGCTGGTGTTGTGGGAACAATTCTAAATCATGCTGAGCGTAGAATTAAACTAAGTGAAATTTACAGGACAATAAAAAGAGCAGATGATGTTGGTCTTGCAACTTTAGTTTGTGCAGATTCTCCCCAGGAGGCAGCTGCAGTTGCACAGCTAAACCCAAATATAGTACTTGCAGAACCTCCCCAGCTGATTGGGACCGGAAAACCAGTGGGAAAACTACTTAAAGATTTTATATCCGAGACTATAAATCTGGTAAAAAAAATAAATCCAGAAATCATTATATGCAGCGGTGCTGGTATAAGAAATGCTGATGATATCAAAAAGATAATTAGACTTGGTGCTGAAGCAACAGGTTCTACCAGTGCAATCCTAAAAGCAGATGATCCTGCCAGAAAACTGGAGGAGATGATTAAAGCCCTAAAAGAGGTTTGGTTAGAAACTCATCCGTATTAGGAGGATTTTTGGTCATGAAACCAATATTTTCAGATATTCATCAGATTGGACTGGTGGTAAAAAATGTTAAAGAAACCATCAAAAATTATACAAAAAATTATGGAATTAGCCCCTGGAACGTTTGGGAATTTAATGCTGATATGGTTAAGGATATGAAAGTGAGGGGTAAAAGACTTGATTATAGTATGATGGTTGCTACCTGCAAATCCTGCAATGTGGACTGGGAAATTATTCAACCTTTAGATGACAGAAGTATTTATTCAGAATTTTACAGCAAATATGGGGAAGGGCTGCAGCATATAAACTATATAGTAAAAGATTACAATAGAGCAGTGAAATATTTAATTGATAAGGGAGTTGAAGTAATCCAATATGGAAATCTAGCAGGGAAACATATATATGTCTATTTTGGAACAGAGAATGATGCCAAACATATTATGGAAACCTCCACTAATCTGGCAGGCTTTAAGCGAAGAGAACCCCACTTTGCTTATCCTTCAGAAGAGAAAAAAAATAAAGTACTAAAGCCTATCTTTAGAAGGATTGAGCAAATAGGTATTGTGGTCAAAGACATTAAAAAAACCGCTATTACTTTACAGGATAAATATGTTCTTGGACCCTGGGAATTTTTTAAATTTAATCCTTCAACAGTAAACGATATGTGTGTTAATGGAAAAAGGAAGGATCATTCATTTGATACTGCTGTTTGTAAAGTCGGAGGAATCCAGTTAAAGCTTGTTAAACCAAATGATGATAAAAGCATATTTTCAAAACATCTTTCCAGGTTCGGAGAAGGACTTCATCATGTATGTTTTTCTGTTAGTAACCTCAATAAGGCCTTTGAAGAAATTAAAGGCCAGGGTAAAAAAATAATACAATCTGGGAACTGGTATGGTCAAAAATATGCATATTTTTCAACTGAAAATGACCTTAAATTTAACGCATGCTTCTACGAGAAAAATAATGATTTTA
>JACKQG010003564.1_pt1 | contig 18933 bp, 11 predicted proteins | sample 8237621 | NCBI WGS metagenome assembly JACKQG01 (sample SAMN15677084, study PRJNA649215) | marine metagenome | biome: marine; feature: Black Sea; material: saline water; isolation source: suspended particulate matter (SPM) from the Black Sea western gyre | collected 2013-06-09/2013-06-10 | depth... | reverse complement strand
ACAGCCTCGACCATCGCAAATTGTGGACGCTCTTCCAGGACCTGATTGCCCTCGCAGCGTGATCCCTAAAGTGCAGTTGGAAATCGAGAGGCCGATCGATGCCCCGCGATTGACCACGTTGTCGGTGACGACCATATCGCGGGCGATGATCTCGATTCCGTAGCCCTTCAAGGTGCCGTCGTCGGTCCCGACGGTATTTCGCCGCACGGCAGACTGGTCCCCTCTATCGACACTGATCCAGTGGTCCACCGTGTTGTCTTCGATCAGCGACCGCGGACAACCGCCCCAGATTTCGATCCCTAGTCCGGTGCCTCCCGACCCACTGACAGAATTGCGTAGAATCACCAGCTCCGCTGAATGGTCGCCGAAGATACCGCCCCTGCCCGTGTTGCGAATGACGTTGTCTTCTACGCGATTCCGCGCGGAGCCCCAGGCCAGGCGGATACCGCCGCCGTACTCGGCATCTAAACCAACGTTCTCGATGAGACAGTCGGAGATTCGACTGTCGGTGACTCCTCGCTCCATCGTGGGATTCTTCCCGGAGAACAGAATGCCGTGAGGCCCCCAGGTCTTGGCTTTCAGATTGCGAATCGTCAGATGATGGAGCCAGAGGCGTCGGGCATTGCTGCCACCAATACCTTGATGCACCAGTGGATTATCCTGACCATCCAACGTCAGATGAGCAAGTTCCACATCTTCACAGCCGTTCAAGGCGACGAAGACGCCCGCCTGCTCTCCGGCAAACACCAACGTGGTTTTGTCTTGTCCGGCGCCGATGAGTTTCCGTTGCGATGGCACCGAGATCGCCTTGTTCAGGCGATAGACGCCCTCTTGAAGCTGAATGGTGTCTCCCGGCTCACTCTGCTCCAAAGCCTTGTTTAGCGCCTCCGAGTCGAATCGGCTCGGTTCGATGATCACCCCCGTGGACGAGGAATACAACATGAAAAGGGACAACCCGAAACCGGCGAGGATCTTCATGCCCATTCTTCCTTTAATCTTCCAGCTCGCCGACCGGCGCCTGGGATGCGCGATCGTCGGCGTTACTTGAGATGGTCAACACCGGTCGCAAATTGGCACGCGAATTGTGTGAAACACGACAACCGGGGAGTGTAAGCGAAACGATGGACACCTACAATGGAACGACGGTGGCCCGTGAAGCCCGCGATAATTTGTTCGACGAAATCGTCGGCGCCAATCCCGAGGCGAAAAAGGCCTATATGTTCGGCATCGATCGAATCGACCTGAAGCCGTCGAAGTAGGTGACGCCCTGCCAAACTGAGCGGAATGGCGCTAATCACCGGTGAACATGGACTACGTTTTCCCACCCAAGACCCGCGGCTAGTGCCTTGCGGATCACGTTGTCCGGGCACGACCAGCAGCCCGTTGAAAAAGTGGCAAACGGAGATCAACCGCGATGAACTTACGACGCTGCACTTTCCTGTCACTGCTTGTCGTAGTGACGGCAGCCGCTGCAGGAGCCCTTTGCGCCGAAAGACAGCGCGAGGATTTGGGTCGCGGTCTGATCGCCCTGCGTGCGTCCGAAGATCGTGTCTTTCTCAGTTGGAGATTGTCAGCCAGTGATCCGCCGGAGATTGCCTTTCACGTCTATCGCTCGACCGGCGAGGATACCGTCAGGCTGAACGAAGAACCCATTGCCGGTGCGACCTACTTCGTCGACCAGGACGTTGACGCAAGTAAGACGAACACCTACTTCGTTGAACCTGTCCTCAGTGATCGAGAGCAACTGAGGAGCGAGTCCTTTGAAGTCCGGGCAAATTCGCCGGTGCAGCCCTACCTGTCGATTCCGCTGCAGACGCCCGATGGTTGCACGCCCAATGATGCGTCGGTTGGCGACTTGGACGGTGACGGTGAGTACGAAATTGTCATCAAACAGGAGATGCGCGGCATCGACAACTCGCGCAGCGGTTTCAGCGGCCAGACCAAACTGGAAGCCTACAAGCTGGACGGTACTTTGTTGTGGCGGATCGACCTGGGACGAAACATCCGCGAGGGCGCTCACTACACGCAGTTCATCGTCTATGACCTGGACGGCGACGGCCGAGCCGAAGTGGCTTGCAAAACGGCCGATGGTACCGTGGACGGAACGGGCAAAACGATCGGCGATGCGAATGCCGACTACCGGGACGGGAGGGGATACGTGCTGGACGGGCCGGAATTCCTGACCATCTTCGACGGTCGGACCGGGGCGGAACTGGTCACAACAGACTATGTACCCGCGCGTGGGAAGGTCAGCGATTGGGGTGACGATTACGGCAACCGCGTCGATCGCTTCCTGGCTTGTGTCGTGTATCTGGACGGGCAGCGGCCGAGCCTGGTCATGTGCCGCGGATTACTATACGCGAGCGGTGCTGGCGGCCTGGAATTGGCGTGACGGTCGGCTGACGCCGGTGTGGACCTTTGACAGCGACGACGGCACGCCCGGCAACCGCGACTATCGAGGCCAAGGCAACCACTCGCTGAGCGTGGGCGATGTGGATGACGACGGCAAGGACGAGATCGTTTATGGGGCCTGCTGTATCGACGACGACGGCAGCGGATTGTATTCGACCGGCCTGGGACACGGCGATGCTTTGCACCTATCCGATCTCGATCCGGACCGGCCGGGACTGGAAGTGTTCGGGATTCACGAGCGTCCCAAGCACCCCCACGGCGCCAACCTGCGCGACGCAGCGACCGGCAAGGTGATTTGGGGTGCCGCATCGCCGGACGTGGGCCGCGGCGTCGCGATGGACATCGACCCGCGGTATCCGGGCAGCGAGTGCTGGGCAGCGGGCGGCGGCTTGACTGCGTTGTACAGTTGCCGCGGCGAAGTCATCCCCGGTCCCAAACCTCGCGCGTGCAACATGGGCGTATGGTGGGACGGTGATCTGCTGCGCGAACTGCTCGACGGCACGCGGATCGACAAGTGGGACTACCAGCGCGGGACCACCGAACGCCTGGTGTCGGCCGATCGTTTTGAGTGTGCCTCGAATAACAGCAGCAAAGCCAATCCCTGCCTGTGCGCCGACATTTTGGGCGATTGGCGCGAGGAGGTCATTTGGCGGACGCGAGACAATCGCGAATTGCGGATCTTCTCGACGACCGTGCCCACGGAATATCGCCTGCCCACGCTGATGCACGACCCGATTTACCGGCTGAGCGTGGCCTGGCAAAACGTGGGCTACAACCAGCCAGCGCATCCGGGTTTCAGCATGGAAAAGGCCGTGGCACAGACCGCGTCCAATTTGGCAGCAAGCTGCCTCGTAGCAGACTCCTTTGCCAACGCACAGCCAGCTCATACGATCGGACAGCAGAGCCGCTCGCAACCCGGTAGACTCCAGTTCGACGGGACGATTTCTCGCAGGGTGTTGGAGAACTATCTGTCCCGAGCGATTTCGATGGAGGGTCTGCTCAACGGCCGGGGCGACCTGGAAGACAACATTCGGATGCTCAAAAGTACTGGGGCGAAGTTCATCGGACGTAGTCTCTGCTTGTGGGGTGGCGAGGCAAACTTGGTGCGAAATCTGGAGCGGGCGCGGCAACAAATTCCTGATGTCCACGCGGCCGATCCGGAGATGATTCTGCAAGCATGCATCTTCGAGATCGTGACCACGCAGGTGGAACAGGTTGCGGTGCCGGAATGGGCGTTCGTCGCCTTGGGCCAGCCGATCGAGAAGCGAAACTTCCGCTACGCCGACATGCTCTATCCGAGCGGGCGATTCAGAGATCACTGGAGACCGGGGCACTCAGTTCCGGATGTAAGCCGGCCGGAAACGAAGCTCTGGTTCTATTTCCTGGGAGCCTCGTTTATCGATGTAGGCTGTGAAGCAATCCATTTTGGCCAGACGGAACTCATGAACGGTAACGACCGAAGTCTGGATCACTACTGGCAGGTCCTTACACTGATTCGATCGTACGCAGCCAAACACGCGCGACGGCACATGCTTCTGTGCGATTGTCACGTCCCCAGCGGCGGTCTCTTACGCAACGGACAATTGCTAATGGACTTCCACTCCTTTCCGCTGCGAATCATGGAGGTTCCGGACAAACCGCAAGAAGCAATCCTTAAGGTAGGATTTTCGGACGGCATCTACGGACGAAGCAAGGGCGGGATGACGATCAGCGGCTGGGAATGCAAACACTTGCCCTACTTAGTCGAGATCGACAATTGGGGTGCAAGCCGACAGCCCGGCCAAGCGAAGGCGGGAGGCATCTGGGTCTGGGGCTACGACGAAATCACCTGGTTTGCGCACCAAAGCCGGCAATATCGCAGCGGCTGGCTGCGGTATGCTTGGGATTGGGTGCGGCATACGGATCCCAACGGATTCCTCCAAATGCCCGGTAGCCGCACGCTGAGATCGCCGCTGGACGACATGCGTTGGTACCACGCCAACCGTCCCAACGCGTCGGTTCCGGATGGACTCGGCGACGAGGACGCAATTCGCGCTATTTGGGCAGACGACTCGGTCAAGTCCCGCCAGCGCAATGTCAATACTGGCACTTCGGGTTAATCATTCTGTAATGCCACCGAGACCAGCGTCACGCTCAGCGGACTTGCCGTCAGTGTGCCAATACCGCCGAAAAGGGATGTCTCGACAATGTCTACCTGACGTGGCTTTCCAGGCGCGTTGTGGGACCATTTGTCCGGTCCCGTCAGCTTCCAGCACTGCCCGCGATCAGCCGTCTTCCCTCCCTTCAGCTTCAACGCGACCGTCTGCGTTTGCCCAGTTGGATTGACAATTGCCACGGTCAGAGCATCGCGGTCGGGCGTCATTGCCGCGGCGATATCCAGCGGATGAAAGTCACCGCTGATTTGCACCGGGATTTCACCAAATCTCTCCCGATACAGTTTCAGCACCAGTCCGGTGGTCTCGAGTTCCGCCTCGGTCTTCGTGGTCTTGATCGCACCGATGACATTCACGGTCTGAGCATAATTGGCCATGAAATAGATATCACTGTTTCGGAAAAACTCGTGCAGTCCGACCGCCATGCCCAAACCATCCTGCAAAAAGTACTGCGTACCCAGCTCGCCGTATTCATTGGGACCATACCAGTAGTTCCATTCGTCCAGTGCGATGCGAATGTCTTTGTCGGCCAAGGAGGCAATCTTCTTGCGGTAGCTGCGGTGTGCTTTCGCTACGTCGCGGATCCGCTGCGCAATCTGACTGACGTGGGAGACGACATCGTCTCTGTCGACCCAGTAGAGATGCTCGCTGATCAAGTCCATGTGGTCGGCGCAGGTGGTTAGCATCTGCTCGCTCCAGCGTCCCTTGGCACCCACGGCAATGGGGTGGAACGTCGCATCTACCTTGCGCATTGCGTCGACGACGCGATTGTGCTTCTTGACGTAGTTTTCCAACGGCATGTGCCCCAGTTGCCAATCGCCATACATTTCGTTGCCGATGGCCCACCACTTGACCCCGTAAGGCTCCGGATGGCCGTTTTCAGCACGGCGCTTTCCCATCGGTGTTTCCGGACCGCCGTTGACATACTCCATCTCTTCGGCCGCCGCCTGGACGCCTCCTTGGCCGGTGTTGACCGCGATAAATGCCTCGGTGTCGATTTCCCGGCACAGGTCCATGAACTCATGAATCCCCACGTCATTGTGCTCGATACCCTTCCATGCCGGATTCTTGCGAGGTGGACGACGGTCCGGATCGCCAACGCCGTCTTTCCAGTCGTATCCACTAACAAAATTTCCGCCTGGCCAGCGATAGACGGGCGAGTCCAGTTGCTTTAACAACGCCACCGTATCGGTCCGCCAACCACGGATATTGTCGGCGGGCATCAGAGAGACGGTGCCGATCAGTAAGTTGCCTTTGCCATGACTGACGATCTCTAAGCGGCCGTTGTCCGTGGAGTCCTCGGATTGGAAACGCAGTGGATGGGTGGCGTACTGCTGGTCCACCGTGTCGATGATCACCGTGTCGCGGTCGCTCGCGCCACCACCCCATACCAGGCTAACTTTGATCGGCGCCACATCGGGGTCTCCGGCCAACGCGATGCGCCCGGTGTATGCTTTCCCGTCGATCAATCCCAGGCGTTCTTGAAGCAGCCCTCCCGGCTGCCCATCACCGGGTAGCGTAATGCGAGGCGTGTGGTCGCCCACAAACGAGTTGTCGGTCACCATGGTCACTGCCTTCTTGTCCCCCACGATCATCCAAGGGGAACGAGTCAGCAACTCGTAGGGATGCCCTTCACCGTCGTAGGATCGCATACCGGGCCGATACATGGTCCAGGCGGGCGCTTCCCCGGTAACCGTGTAATAGAATTTCCGGTCCTCCAGCATTTCCGCCCACAGCCCGCCGTAGATACAGCGGCCCAAGTGCTCGATAAATTGTCCGTAGATGTACTTGGAAATCGGCTCACTTTGCTGAGTGAGATCCACGTTGACCGAGAATGTCTCGGCGTGAGCTGGCATCCCCACGCTCGCCTCCAGGGACAGGAGAACTGCGCACGCTATCAGGGATTTGTTCGAGTAGATGTGGTCTATGTTCATCACGACTCCTAGTTGAGGTCCGTGTTCATCTGACGTGCTGTCATTCAACTCTGTTTTCGTTTTCCGTTCAATAGAGGCTGAATCTTCGGCTTCCCGTAATCGGGTCTTTTGATTGCGTACCACGCACGAAGGACGGCCAATAGATAAGAAGAGGCGAAAGGCCAGCCGCCTTTCGGCGGCCAGCCCGGATGAATGGTCATAGCCTCCAGTATTTGATGTTTGTAGGTTGATCTAGCGGTCCAGACTGCAGGTCGACTTCTGTGGTTCCTTGCCTCGTCGTGTTGCTCAGCAAATCGCCCACTCTCCCGCCAATAAATTCAGCGCAACATCACGGTCTGTGGGCAGTTTGCGCAGCCAACGCGTGAACTGATGCACCATCAACCCAGCGGCAACGCTTGCTGCATAGATCGTGCTTCGCGACGTGCAGCTTCCCCGCTGTGCTTCGGATTGGGCAAAAAGCGTAGAGGCGTAATGCGCGCGTTCGGCGATGTCGCTGACCGTCAGTACGCGAATGACTTCACCGAGCATTCTACCGTCGGTCAAGAATTCGCAACGAGAGTTGACGGACCGCCAAATCGCCCCACGAGCGCTGATCGAATCGACACAACAGAACACGGCCTCGCCGATAGCCTGCTTCGCACGGAAGCGATCCCGTACGGTTTCAACCTTCGCGCTTGGATCGACTTGTCGAATCGCCTCGGCCGTGGCCGCAACCTTGGGTTGTCCGGTGGTCTGCCATTACGAGCGGCCGCAGAGGACACGTGGATTAAGACCACTATCAACAATACCAATTCACGTAACGCCGCCTTCGCGGTCTTCTCGTTAGAGGACTTGGCTGTGCTCCGCCTGGCGTCATTACCTGCCGTGCTGGCAAGCGGACTGTCCACGTTGAGCGGCCCGACCTTGGACCAGTTCGGTTACCTCCTGGGGATCAAAGACAATAACGGCCAGTCGCCCTTCGCACCGGTAGTAGAGGTTAAACGTAGGTCAAGCAGCAGCGGGGCACGTAGAGTACTCCAGCTGGACATTGAGAGTCCCTTCAAGAATCTCATCGTAGTTGGCTGGTCTCCGGCTCGGTTGACAATCGAGAAGTCAGAAGAGTTGGAAAAACTCGTGACACATTTCCGCCGCATCGAGCGGCATCTGCACTTGGACCTAGGCAACGTCCATCTTTGGCAACCTGCGAAAAGAGATATGGAAGGCATCATTTTCTGTGCAAAGCATGGGAAACCAAAGGACTTCAGCGAATCGTTGAAAAGCAGCATCGATCAATCAACGTGTGAATTGACTTGGTTACCGAGCCAAGCGTCCGTGCCAAAGAATTTGCCTGCCGCGGTCGTCCAGCTTCAGGAGGCGATACTTGGAGTGGCGAATGATCGTGATAGGGAGGCCAAGTTTTGGACGAACTACCAGCGAAAGATCAATGACGAAGTGGTACGACCGTTGACAGAACAGGCAACGGCCTCGAACGAACCGACGGAGAAGGCAGTCTTGATGGCCATGGCCGGAATCAGCCAGCTCGCACATCCGCAAGCGATGGCGATAGCGGCGAAGGTCGTCAGGTCGGTCAAGGAGCGGGGCGTATGTAAATCGGGACCGCTTCCGGAAGAAGAGCTGCAGCAGTTGTTGCGCATGAGCGACCGGATTGTGGCGTTGGCCAAAGAACGCGAGCAAATCAAAGGGGGTAAATCGAAATGGTAACGGCTCCACCGGCGATCGCTACGCTGGGCCTATCGGCGGAGGAGATTGACGCTCTGCGGCACCAGGGGTTTGTGTGCCGTGACGTCCGCGGTCGCGGCCGGTCGTATGGCAAACTGCGTTTCCGATTCAACGGCAAACAGCGTGTGAAGTACCTCGGGGCGGACGAGGCATTCGTCCGGCAAGTCGAGCAAGAACTTCTTGCGCTGCAGGCTACGAGCCAATTGAATCGCATGTTGGCTTGCTTAACGCTTGAAGCGAACCGGGTGCTGAAATCGGTGAAGCCGAGAGTCGAGTCTGTCCTGAACGATCAGGGTTTTGTCTTTCACGGTCGAGCGGTGCGCAAACCGCGGACTAATAACATGTAGGGGCTGAGTCCCGCATTCTGAACAAGGAGGACACTGACAAATGGATGCTAACAAACAAGCAAGTGATCAGCAGTCGAAGGGTGTCGAGCAGACCGCCGCAGAACAGGTGGTCAGGGGCGACTCTCCCGAGGGTATCAAGGACGACCGTGAACAGCGGATCCTGGACTACCTGGAGTGTTCGCTCCGCCAGCCCGGTGCGCTACAGGCGACAATCGGCGCCGTTAACAGCGACCTGATGCTGATCGGCTATCGTCTCCACCAAGCGGTCCAGACCGCCATGAATGCGACGCCCGCAGCGCTGAACGAGTACAGTAAGCTGATGCCGGCGGTGGAGAGCCTTCTCAAGGTCTACCGGCAGGTCGACCGCTTCAGCCAGTTGGAGGTTCGTTTGACGAAGGCGGCACAAACACCTGCGAACATCCCAGAGCCAGAGCTGGCCGGTCCGACACGCAGCGAAGAAATGGCGGATTGATACCCATTTGATCTCCGAAAGAGGGAGGGCGGAGTAGGCTACTCCGCACGTTCCTTGGTTTCGATCCTGTGGTTTGTCACACCGGTGAAGAGTGTACTGGTTGACAGACTTTGTGTCTCAAACCGGTGCGTGTGACAGGGTTTGTGTCCCAAGTTTGACAACCTCTGTGTCCGAACTCGACGTAAGTCCTTACGCGAACGCGGGTCCGTTGACAACCTTTATGTCCGCCACCATGTGTGGTTGGACGCCTAATTACTGTCAATTGAGACACTATTACTGTCAAGGTTGAGACAGTAATTGTTGTCAACGCTCCATCACGTGCGCGGAGCTTCTGCTCTTCGATGGGCGACAAACTGGCGACGTTACGCCAGTTCAGTTGGCCCGAATCGACATGGACGTGATTCGCTGCAGCCATATGTCCGCGACGGGAGCCAGTGAATCGGGGCGGTGTCTGGCGGATAGATCGCCACGAATTACTGAGAATCTCATCTGCGACAGCTAACTTCTCCCTCATGCTCTTGTGACGCAGAATTCGCTCGAATTCAGGTTCTTAGATCGCGTCTCGTGTGCTGGACGACAACCGAGCGGGAGTGCAACGGTCAAGCCTGACCAGAAAGACTGGAAGTGGATGGCCTCCGCCGTCGAAGGCGCGCGTGTTACATTGCGGCGGTCAGAACGGCTGCCAAATATGCACCAGCCTACTTCTTTCTCGCAGCCTCGGCACACTCAGATACATACCAACGGCTGACGTGCCAACTTGATCTGCGTAGAATCTGAGGAACTCGTTACAGGTATACGGGGCGGAGAAACGGAAGCATGCGGATCGTCACCACGGAGAATCTCAAATGTTCAAACAACGACCGACTCCGCGATTTCGGATGGAGATGATCGCGATTCTGCTCATCTTGCCGGCGACGGCGGGTAGGGTTTCGGCCGCTAAGCAACCCACCTACGCCGATCTCGTCGCGCGCCTGACCCACCTGGAGCGACTTGCCACACCGGTTGTCGCCGGCGAGAAGACGTTCGCTTCGACCAGTCACGATCGTGGTATGTCATACGATCCATCGACTGACAGCTACCGAAATTGGAGCGCCAACCGAGACGGTAGCGGATGCATTCGGCGAGTAGGCGATGCCCAGGTGATGGTCGACCTGGAGGGCCCCGGCGTGCTTTGGCGGACTTGGTCGGCCAAAGCTGGCGTTGGACACATCAAGATCTTCCTTGACGGCAACGAGACTCCCGTCATCAACAAGCCGTTCCAGGCCTATTTCGACGACCTGGAGAAGGAGTTCCCTGGCTTGGCCATGACGCTCTCGCGCGGACGCAACGAGTTCGTTCCCATTTCCTTTGCAGAATCCTGCAAGGTCGTCGTGGAGAAGGGCTGGGGCATGTATTTCCACTGTACCCACACGCTGTTCCCGGAAGGAACCAAGGTCGAGACCTTCCCCGGTTTCACGCCGGAGGTCGTCGCCCAGCTCAAGAAGGCCAGTGACGCCTGGAACGAATGCGGAAGCAACCCGTACTCAAACGACTCCGGGACGGTTACCGAGAAGAAGGCGCTTACCATCGAGCCCAGGCAAACCGAAAGTCTGTCGCTGGCGGGGGCGGGAGCCGTACGGGCGCTGAAAGTGAAGCCGCTTGAGCTTCCTGAGGACAAGATCGCCCAGGAAGACCTCCTGCGCGAGTTGACGATTTCCATGTTCTGGGACGGCGATACTTCGCCCAGCGTCTGGGCGCCGCTCGGCGACTTCTTCGCCACCTCGCCGGGGATCAACCCGTTCGAGACGCTGGTCATGGGCTGCATCGAGGGCAAGTTCTACTCGTACTGGTACATGCCTTATGCGGACGGGGCGCAAATCGTCTTCACCAATGACGGGAAAGAAACTCGGAAGTTGGAGCTCGAGTTGGAGACGGTCGAACTCGAAAAGTCGGCAGCGGCACGGCTGCTCCGATTCAATGCCGCGTGGCATTCCGATGACTTTACCGGTCTGGATGCCAAACGCTTCCTGCGTAAAGGCGGCGACCGTTGGCCGGATTGGCCGCTGCTGGTGGTGGAAGGCAAGGGCCGATACGTCGGCATGACCGAACACATCTGGAAGTTCGGCGGCTGGTGGGGCGAAGGCGACGAGAAGTTCTTCATCGACGGCGAGAAGTACCCGTCGACCGTCGGCACGGGCAGCGAAGATTACATTGGCTACGCTTGGGCCGCGAATCCCCCGTTCGTCACCTTTGACAGCGCTCTGGCGGCAGTCTCCCGCCTGAGACCCGACGCCCAGGAAGACACTTCGGTTTGCCGCTTCCATGTTTGCGACGACCTGCCGTTCTCAAATTGCTTCCAAGGATTCATCGAGGTCATGCCCAACGGCAACTGCCGGCCCTGTGTCTACGACACGTGCGTCTTCTGGTATGCCGAACAGGACGCAAAGAACCCGTACCCGATCGTGGCGCTTGACGGGCGACGTCAATTGCGTCCTTCGCGCGAGCAGCGCGATGCGGTGCCGTCGACCATGCAGATGCCCAAGCTGCATCCCGATGCGATCGAAGGCGAACACCTCAAAGTGTTGAGTATCGGCTCCGGTAGACATTGGGTGCAGAACATGTCGAGTTACCGCGACGGGCAGTGGAGCGGCGACACGCAACTGATCTGGACCAAGGGAAAGCAAGACGAAGCCATCGAAATTGAATTCCCGGCTCCCAAGACGGGTCAGTACGAACTGATGGCGGTGTTCACCAAGGCCGGCGACTACGGCATCTTCGAAATGGCCGTTGACGGGAAAACAATCGGCAAGCCCATCGACCTGTACGACCCCAAGGTCACTACGACCGGCGAGGTCTCGCTGGGAACCGTGCAGCTCCACACGGGCACACACGTGTTGAAAGCCACCGCGATCGGCCACAATGAGAAGTCCAAGGACACCCACGCGGGGAACCACATCTTTGGGCTGGATTACCTGAGATTGAAATGAGAAGAACCATCACCACCGATTTGCTCGCCTTCTTGCTCTTCACGTCAAGTGCGTTCGCGCAGAGCGATGCTGGCAAGTCCGAGATATACACGGAGCGATACCGCCCACAGTTTCATTACACAACGCAGAAGGGCTGGATCAACGACCCCTGCGGACTCGTGTATTTCGACGGCGAATATCATTTGTTCAACGACCACAATCCGTTCGGGCTTGGCATCCCCGGCCATCTGAACCATCCCAGCAAGCCGCCTTCCCGCTGGAGTCATGCGGTGAGCCGTGACCTGGTTCACTGGAAGGAACTGCCCATCGCGATCCTGCCCGATAAGCTCGGCGCCATCTTCTCTGGTTCCGGCGTTGTTGACAGAGACAATATCGCCGGATTCGGCCAAAACGCGATCGTCCTCTGCTACACGTCGGCCGGCATCCCTTTCAGTCAAAGCCTTTCTTATAGCACGGATCGAGGCCGCACATGGACTCGCTATGCAAACAACCCGGTCGTGCCAAACCAGGGAATCGATAATACCGAACGCGACCCGCGCGTGTTCTGGCACGAGCCAACAAAGCGTTGGGTGATGGGCCTTCACTTGCGGAGAGGGCACGCCCGTTTCTTCACATCGCCGAATCTGAAGGATTGGACACACGTTTCGGACTTCCAGCACGGGAGCATCCACGAATGCCCCGACCTGTTCAAACTGCCCGTCGACGGCGACGCAACCAACGAGAAATGGATTCTCTACGGCGCCGGTTTTCAATACTTTGTCGGCACGTTCAATGGAAAGAGGTTCACGCCCGAGGCCGGACCGATCCGCGGCGATTTTGGCCGGAATTTCTATGCCGCGCAAACGTGGACGAATTCGCCCGACGGCCGAAGGGTGCAGATCGCCTGGATGGCCGGCGGACGCTATCCGGGCATGCCCTTCAATCAACAGCAGAGTTTCCCCTGCGAGTTGACGCTGCGCACGATGACCAAGGGGATCCGGCTGTGCAGGTCCCCGGTCAGGGAGATCGAGAGGCTGTACAGCGAGACGTTTACGTTGAAAGACAAAACGCTCAAACCGGGCGAGAATCCGCTGTCAAAGATCTCGGGAGAACTGTTCGACATCGAGATGGAAATCGAGCCGGAGAACGTGGCCGAGTTCGGTCTTCGCTTGCACGAAACGGGGATCACCTGGGCCGGCGGCAAGGTCTCGGCCCTCGGCTGCACAGCCGAGGCAGCGGCGATCGACGGCGTGGTCCACTTGCGGATGCTCGTCGACCGCACGTCGATCGAGACTTTTGCCAATCACGGGGCGCTATCAATAACTTCGTTCTTCATGCCGAAGGAGCAAGCGACGGGAGTCGAACTGTATGCGAAAAACGGCGACGTGAACATTCGTTCGCTGCGGGTTACGAAGCTGAAATCGTCCCATTTTCCTGCCTGCGAATGAGGCAACCTATGATGACACAACGCATTCGTATGTCGGCCCTTGTCCTTGTGGCATTGTTCGGCGTGAATGTCTCTGGCGACTGGAAGCCAGTGCCGGGGCATATCATGACGCGATGGGCCGATGACGTTGACCCCGATAACCCGCTCCCGGATTATCCGCGGCCACAGTTGGTCCGTAACAACTGGGTGAATCTGAATGGGCTGTGGGATTATGCGGTGACGCGTGTGAACGACCCTCAGCCGACGGAGTTTGAGGGGCAGCTCCTCGTCCCGTTCTGTATTGAGTCCGCGCTTTCCGGAGTAAAGCGAAAGTTCACACGCGATGACCGTCTGTGGTATTCGCGCGAATTCACGCCGCCAGCTCTGGCGGAAGGCGGGCGCCTGCTCTTGAATTTCGGGGCGGTAGACTATGAGACGACGGTGTTGATGAATGGCACGAAGGTCGGCACGCACAAAGGCGGCTACGATGCCTTTTCCATTGATATAACCGAGGCCCTGAAAGCCGGCGAGAACACACTCGTCGTTTCGGTGGTGGATGACCAGAGCGGTCCCAAGGGCAAGCAGGACTACAACAAGTTCGATAAGCCCGCCTTCATTTTCTACACCGCGACCTCCGGCATCTGGCAGACAGTCTGGCTGGAGACTGTTCCAGCGAACCATGTTTCCGGTTTGAAGATCACGCCGGACATCGACCGGGGGACAGTCTTTGTTACCGTCCATGCAGATGCGGGTATGGCACATGTTGTAATCAAGGATGACGAGACCGTCGTCTCTCAAGCTCAAGGCAAGGCCGGCACTGCCATTGTGCTGAACGTTCCCAACGCAAAGCTGTGGTCGCCCGAAACGCCGTTTCTCTACGACCTGGAAATCACGTTGGGCGACGACAAGGTCAGCAGCTACTTCGGCATGCGCAAGATCTCAATGGCGAAGGATGAGAAAGGCCACTTGCGTCCGATGCTGAACAACGAGCCGATCTTCATGGCCGGTCCGCTGGACCAGGGGTACTGGCCGGACGGCATCTACACGGCTCCCACGGATGAGGCACTGAAGTTCGATCTGGAGATGACGAAGCGATTCGGTTTCAACTCGACTCGCAAACATGTGAAGGTCGAACCTTCCCGTTGGTATTACTGGTGCGACAAACTCGGGCTACTCGTCTGGCAGGACATGCCCAATGGTGCCGCCGGCAAAGACGCCCGCGGCTTTCGAGATGGCGTACCGAGGAGCAAGGAACTCGCCGACCAGTTTGAACTGGAAATGCGGGAGATGATCCGGGAGCACTACAACTACCCCTCCATCATCATGTGGGTGATCTTCAACGAGGCCTGGGGACAGTATGACACCCCGCGTCTAACTGAGATGGCTCGAATCGAAGACCCGACCCGCTTGTTGAACAGCGGCAGCGGTTGGTATCTGCCTCCTGACTGCGGCGATGTGATCGATCGCCACAAGTACCACGGAGCGGTTCCGGTGAAACCGGAAGAAAAGCGCATCGGCACGCTGGGCGAATTCGGCGGCCTCGGCCTCGTCATTCCCGGCCACCTTTGGGTCACCAATCAGACCGAATCATCGGTCTACGGCACCTGCGTAGACCAACGCCAATATGAGAAACAGTATCTCGACTTGTGGCGTATTGTGGATCGAGTTGACCGTGAGAGCGGCACTTCAGCCGCCATCTATACGCAACTCACGGATGTCGAGACGGAAGTCAACGGCCTGCTCACCTACGACCGCAAGGTGATCAAAGCGGACATCGACCTGTTCGCCAAAGCGGCCGCCAAACGTCAATTTCCGGACACGCCCGGCACGCAAATGCTGGTGCCGACCTCGCGCGAGACTGCTCAGGCGTGGCGATACACCGAGGAGAAGCCGGCAGACGGATGGAACCAGCCCGGCGCCGATCTTTCCGGCTGGGAAGAGGGACCGGGAGTATTCGGGCATAAGTTCCACCGCAACGGCAGCATTCAGATTCGTACCGAATGGACATCACCCGACCTGTGGGTCGTGCGGACCTTCGAGCTGGAGGCACCGCAGAAGCTGAAACGCCCCGTGCTGCGGATTGCCTACGATGACAGCGCAACGGTCTTTATCAATGGCCTCAATGCTTTCGAACTCCAGAACGGAAACAACGGGACCTACAAGGACATTCCACTCCGTCCGGAAATCGCCGCAGCCCTGAAGGATGGCGGCAACACCATCGCCATCCATGTAGCCAGACACCGGAGCAAAGAGAATGTCAGCCAGTTCATCGACGCCGGAATCGGAGAAGAATCAATCAACTGGTAACGATTCAGGTTCGCGAAGGTACTCGACAACGAGAAGGCAAGAATGATAACGCTGCAAACAAACAAGTGCTTGATGGTCGCGTTTGTGACCCTCACCGCGCCGCTGGCACAGGCCGAAGTCAAACCGGCGCAACTCTTCACCGACCACATGGTGATTCAACGGGAAGCTCAGGCCGCGGTCTGGGGCTGGGCAGATCCCGATGAGAAAGTCACCGTTTCCGGAAGTTGGGGGCGCCAGGCATCAGCAGTCGCGGACGCCAAAGGCAAGTGGCACGTCACACTACAGACGCCACCGGCCGGCGGACCGCACACCCTGACGCTCAAAGGTAAGAATACCGTCGAGATTCACAACGTCATGTCCGGCGACGTGTGGCTGTGTTCCGGCCAGTCCAACATGGCGATGATGGTTCAAAAATGTGCGAATGCTGAGGAAGAAATCGCAGCGGGTGACTATCCCCTGGTCCGCGAATTCAAGATCCGAATCCATCCCACCATGACGGTCGCCAATGACGTTGAGGCGGATTGGCAGGCCTGTTCTCCAGAGACAGTGGGCCGTTTTTCTGGCACGGCCTACTACACCGCTCGCGAACTGCACAAAGAACTGCAAGTTCCCATCGGAATCATCACTGCGGCCGGAGGCGGTACGTTGATCGAATCATGGATGGATGCTGCTTATCTAAAGGACGATCACTGGGCGCAACATGAAATCGAAATCCGCGAGAAAAAGGCCGTCGGGTACAGCGAAGAAAAGGCCATTGCAGAGCATAGACGGAAGCTAGAAGCGTGGAAGATCGCAGCCGCAAAAGCGAAAGCGGAGAACAAACCGCTACCACGTCGCCCAGGCCGGGAATTGGATCCGCACAAAGACAAAAACTATCCCGGGAATCTGTACCGCGGCATGATCGCGCCGATCGTTGGTTACGGAGTCAAGGGCGTGATCTGGTATCAGGGCGAATCGAACGCGTTCATGCCGGGACGAGCAGAGTACTACGACGTTCAACTCAGGCGATTGATTGAAAACTGGCGCCGAGACTGGCAGTCGGACGAGTTGCCCTTCTACTTCGTACAACTGCCCAACTTCAAGCAGCCGCAAACGGAGCCGAATATTGAATACAGTGGCTGGCCTCTGTGTCGCGAGAGCTTCCTGCAAGTTCGGCTAAGCACGCCCAACACCGGAATGGCAGTCACGATCGACATCGGCGAAGCCGACGACATCCACCCCAAGAACAAGCAGGACATCGGCTGGCGTCTGGCGTCGACGATCCTGAATATGACCTACGGAAAGGGAACGCCTACCAGTCCGGTTTATGTCCGCCACGAGATCGAAGGCAACAAAGTCGTTCTGTTTTTCGACTACACCGGTTCCGGGCTGATGGCCAAAGGCAATAAGCTGGAATCGTTTGCCATCGCCAGCTCCGACAAAAAGTTCGTCTGGGCCAATGCCGTCATCGAGACTCGAGGCGGCAAAGACGTCGTGGTTGTCAGCAGCCCGGATGTGAAGACGCCCGCTTCGGTGCGCTATGGCTGGGCGTTGAATCCTTCACGGGCCAACCTGTACTCCAAAGAAGGCTTCCCCGCATCACCGTTCAGGACGGATTCCTTCGATCTCGTCAATACTGAAAGCGAGGAATAGCAAAGTGATCATAAACTCAAAGCGAATAATCCCCGCGACTCTGCGTCTTTGCGCGAGTTTGACCCTCGCTCTTGCGTGTGGAAGCCAATGCGCATCAGCTCTCGCAGCCGACAAGCCGAACGTCGTGATCATCTTCATTGACGACATGGGCTACGGAGACATCGGCCCGTTCGGCAATACGGTCAACCAGACACCAAATCTAGATCGAATGGCCAGAGAAGGTCTGAGGCTGACACAATTCTACGTGTCAAATACGGCCTGTACTCCGTCACGGTCTGCGTTGATGACAGGGACCTATGCTCACCGGATCGGCATGGATGGCTCCGTGGTCTTCCCCGGCGAATCCCGCGGTCTGAACCCGCATGAAATCACGATTGCCGAGTTGCTCAAGGCCGAAGGCTACACCACCGGCTGCTTCGGCAAATGGCATCTTGGGGATCAACCCGATTTCCTACCGCTTGCGCAGGGCTTCGACGAATACTTCGGCATTCCCTACTCGAACGACATGTGGCCGGGCAACAAGCGCGGCAATCCCGTCACGAATCGAGGCCCTTACACGCCGCTGCCGATCATCCGGCAGAACGAAGCGGTGGCCTATGTCAGCGACGGTGCGGATCAATCCCTGCTGTGTGAGGTCATGACGGACGAGGCCGTCAAGTTCATCAGGAAACATCGGGACGGACCGTTCTTCCTTTACCTGCCTCACGCGTATGTCCACAACCCGCGTTATGCACGTCCCGAAATTCTGAAGAAGGCCGACGGTGACGTGAATCGCGCCAATGTCGAAGAGGTAGATACCAGCGTTGGCCGCGTTCTCGACGCGTTGCGGGAATTGAGGCTCGAGGAGAAGACGCTCGTCCTCTTCACCTCGGACAACGGAGGGGCGGGAGGCATGAGCATGGGCCCGCTACGCGGCGGCAAAGGCGGCCCGAAGTACGAAGGGCACATGCGCGAACCAACTGTCGCCTGGTGGCCTGGTACGATCCCACCGGGAACCGAATCGAATGCGATTGTTACGACCACGGACATCTTTCCGTCCCTGGCCAGGTTGGTCGGCGCCAAAGTGCCTGACGATCGCATCATTGACGGAAAAGACTCGCTGGATGCCTTGCTCGGAAAACCTGGGGCGCAATCAGCCCACGAAGTTCGCTACTATGAAGTCGACGGGATTCGCCGCGGCGATTGGAAACTGGTCAAATCGCGCGGTCGTAAGAGCGAGCTGTACGACTTGGCTGCCGACCTCGGCGAAACAAACGACCTCGCCGCTCAGCATCCCGATATCGTTCGGGAGCTTGAAGAACTGCTGGCGAAACATGCCGCAAGCATCGCCGCCAATTTGCGTCCCGCAGGCTTTGTCGAGAATGCAAAACCGATCATCTCCGAGCCCGGCGATCTTCCGCGCCTCCGTGACTTCATGGGTCTACCCGATGTTATCGCGGCGAATGAAACCGCGACGAAGACCGCTGCTGTCGCTGTGACGAGAGGACGGGCCATTCCACCCAGCAAAAACACCGGCGCTGACGATATCACGCCAGCTCCCTACACGCCCACCGCGGACGACATCCTCGTCGCCGATTTTGAAGGCG
>JACKQG010003563.1_pt1 | contig 18933 bp, 11 predicted proteins | sample 8237621 | NCBI WGS metagenome assembly JACKQG01 (sample SAMN15677084, study PRJNA649215) | marine metagenome | biome: marine; feature: Black Sea; material: saline water; isolation source: suspended particulate matter (SPM) from the Black Sea western gyre | collected 2013-06-09/2013-06-10 | depth... | reverse complement strand
TTTTATGGTAATTCGATCAGCAGTAACGACGACTTCTTCACCCTGAATGGTAGTCTCTTTGAGCTTGCGATAAATTTCTACAGTACGGTTGACAGAAACGCGAACATTTTCGACAACCACCGTTTGATAACCCATCATTTGTATTCTCACCGAATAGGTTCCCGGAGGTACATTAATAATGTAAAAACTTCCATCCATACTTGTAGCAGCGCCCATTGTTGTGCCCACAATTAGAATGTTGGCTCCGACCAATGGTGAATTATCATTAGCGTCCGAAATGGCGCCGGCGATTTTACCATTTGTTTGGGCGAACGAGTTGACGTAAGAAAAAATTACCAAAACAACTACAGAAATTAACAGGTTTAATGTTTTTTTCATGGCTATTTCCCTTTCTAAAAAATTGTAGTGTTGAAAAGTTATTTTAATTTTGAAAACCACGAATTTCACTAATTACACGAATTAAATTTTCACTAAACATACAAAGAAAATCAATTAGTGAAAATTCGTGAAATTCGTGGTTCAAATCTTTTTAGATTCTATATGAAGGGTTAAACAGAATTATATTTAATAAAATCGATTAATTCATCAACGTACGCATGAGCCAGGCATGTTACCGTATCAGCTCCACCATAATAGATAGAGAGATGACCTGTTGGCGGATCAACCAGCGCTGCACACGGGAATACCACATTGGGAACATCGCCCACACATTCGTACAATGTCTGCGGAGAAAGTATGTAAGGTTCTGTACGAGCGATAACTTTCCACGGCTCATCAATATCCAGCAAGGCTGCGCCTATACTGTAAACAAAACCATTACATGATGTAAGTACACCATGATAAATCATCAGCCACCCCTCTGATGTTTCGATTGGAATTGGTCCGGCGCCGATTTTAGTGCCTTGCCAACTATCTTTAATCGTTCCCATCACATAACGATGATCGCCCCAATAACGCATATCCGGACTTTGGCTGTAAAATATATCGCCGAAAGGTGTATGCCCATTATCCGACGGACGACTCAACATGACAAATTTATCTTTTATTTTCCGGGGGAATAATACACCGTTTCGATTGAAGGGGAGGAATGCGTTTTCCATTTGAAAAAATGTTTTAAAATCTTCAGTATAAGCAACACCAATCGTGGGATACCCGCTATAACCATTGCACCAGGTAACATAATATCTATCTTCGATCCAGCATACACGAGGATCATACGCGTATTCAAAGTTGAAATTGCCAACATCAGAATTCATGGGTGTAAAATTGATCGGTTCAGGTTCTATCTTCCAATTAATTCCATCAGAACTTTTTCCGCTGTGAATTTTCATCTGTCGTTTTGTATTATCACAGCGGAATACACCGGCAAAAGAATCTTTAAAGGGTACAACTGCGCTATTGAAAATACTGTTGGAGTTTGGCAGTAGATCACGGTGAATGATTGGATTTAGTTTGGATCGCCACAATATTGATGAATCATCTTTTGATCTTTCTTCCCAGGGGATGTTTGGAATAGCGGGTCCGGGAACATTATATTTTGCTGTAGTTTTTGACATAGATTCTCCAAAATGATTTTGTTAGCTATTCGACTCTGATTAGTATCGTTTTAGTTCAATTCAGTTTTAAATAATTGTTCAAAGATCAATGCCACACTACCGATTGTAATTCCATCTTCACCTAATACACTTGTTTTTAATTCAACACTATTAATGGGAGATCGTAAATAACATCTATTGAAATATGTTTTAATTTCATCTACAAGCTGGGGAAGCCTATAGAATAGGGGACCTGCTAACAGAAGAATTTGAGGATTAAACGAATAGGTTAAATTCGCACATAATACGCCAAGAACTTTTCCCAATAAACGAATTACATAAAGTCCTAATGGATCCCCGGATTCAACCGCGTTTATGAAATCTTCTATATCTGATTTGTCAGTTAACTGTGAATTCCATCCCTCTCTTAAACCTCTTTTAATTGTTTCCTTGAGATTTGTGAAACATAAAATATCGCCCAGGTATTTTGGTTTACCATTAAAGAGAATAGATTTTTTACGCGGTAGATCCATTATAAATTCGTTGAAACCAATTTCACCGGCGCTTGAAGTTACGCCTCTTATTAAGCGTCCATCATTGATAATACCCGCGCCAATGCCATCTTCAAACCATAAACACACCATGTTGCGAACGTGTTTGCTGATTCCAAATTGATATTCCCCAAGCGTAATGGTTTTAACATCGTTTTCGATATAAACTTCAAAACCTAATTTTTTTTCCAAATAATCTCTTAAAGGAAAACCTTGCCAGTCTTTTAATGTGATTTCGCAAACCTTGCCTTCATCTTGCTGTACAATTCCCGGGATGGCTGTTCCTACTCCATATATTTTATCTTTGCCGATCCCATTTTTTTCTAACATAACAAATATTTCCTGGTCTAAATTTTTTAGGACGTCATGCGGCGCTGTACCCAGGGGAAATGTTCGCGTAATTTTATCAAGTATGTTACCCTTTAAATTAACAATTCCAAAAGAGCAATAGCTTAAAGCAAAATGTATTGAGATAATATAACCGGCTGATGGATTAATGCTTAATAATACTTCCCGACGACCACGTCCATTCACGGCTGATCCTTTTCCCACTTCATGAATTAATCCAAATCCAACAAGTCGTTTTGTAATACCTGAAACAGCAGCGCGTGTTAAATTAAGCTCCTTGGAGATTTTGACTCGTGAAATGAGCTCGGTTTCATAAATTGCTCGAAATACTCTTAATTCATTTTGAGTTAAATTCTTTTGTAGGTTTTGTATCAAAAGTTTCCTTTCACTTTCTATTGTCCTGGTTTACCCAGGTTGGTGGTCACAATGTAACATCCGATCATAAAATGAAAAGTTGCAGAGCGGTTGCAGCAGCAGTAGCAGTCGTTTGAGAGCAATGATTAATTTATTGGTAACCGTTCAGCCAGGTCGTAAAAGTCATTCTGAGGGAGCTTGCGACCGAAGAATCTCCTAAATTTGTCATCAATTTGTTCATATAATACGAGATTCTTCACTTCCCACCTTCCCCAATCCCTTCCCTCGTTCAGAATGACATTAATTCGACGAATGGCTGAACTATTACATTTATTGCTGCTGTCGCTTTTGTTAAAAATTAAGTAATATTAGTTAATTTGTTAAGTTCGTTAACTAATTCAAAATGATTTCTTACTATATATATAAAAAAATATTAAAAATCAACATATTTTTTCAAAAAATATAGAAAACTTTGAATAACAAATTTGTCGAATAACTATCAAAAGAATTAGAATGATATCACATTAAAAATTTTCAAATATTAAAAAAAGTACTTGACAATTTCATAAAAATATATTATAATTCACTTGTTAATCATATTGACAAATTCATATTAGCCAAATTTATTTTTGCAAAGACGTTAAATATACGTTTACTCTCATTAAAATAATTTTTTAATTACAAACCAAAAAACAGATCCCTATTTTTAAACACAATTCCAAAAAATTATCGTAATTTATGTTAAATTTTTTAATCAAAAATATGACTCAATTTTGGAATATAGCAACATCGACTCTATATTTTTCCTTCAGACAAACGTATCTTCAAAATTCAACGGTACTTGAATTAAATTTAATAATTCTTTTAGCTCAATTTAATAAATCCATTAACCTAAATTGAAAGGAGGAATGAACACACCAAAATTAACTCAATACCAAAGTGGAGAGAAAATTTTATACTCTCCGTAAATCATTCACTTATTTTAAGGAGGAAATGGTAATGAAAAAAACCATTTTTACAATTTGTGCCATTTTGATTGTGGCAGGATTTGCTTACTCACAAACTGAAAACATCGTTGTGCCTTACATTCTGAAAGCACCAAGCCCTGTTACAGTTGACGGTGTTTTAGATGAATGGTCATTTGCTTTCCCGCTGGACCATAACGCTTACACAGTTCCTGATAGTGGCCGTTTTCGCGTCGATGCAAACTGGGTTGTCCAGGATCCGGAAGATTGTAGTGGAACGCTGTACATGATGTACGATGAAGAATATTTCTATTTTGCAGGAAGCGTTCGCGATGACGAACCAGGACATTTTTCAGATGCAGTTTGGGCAGCAGACGCCATCGAATTTTACATGTGTAATTATGATGTTGGTGATGTCTTATTCCCACCAACACACCCAGGTGGCGGTTTTCCAAATGATCCGGTTACCGGCGATTATGGTCTCCAGATGACGATTGCGTTTGATGAATCACAAGATACCATGTTCGTAAATGAATATTATGGCGTTGGTTCATTAATTGAATCAGAAAATACCGAATTCACTTACTTGATTTGGGAAGATGGTGATGGTTATAATTTAGAAGGGAAAATTTATCTGCCAGATCTGGATTCTCCGACCACCGGTAATATTTTTGAATTCACCCCAGGCACACGTATTCCTATGACCTGGAGTTTGTATGATATCGATGAAACCGAATCATCCGGTGATTTTATGGGTTTCGCTTACACACCAAAAGGTTATGCCGGTTGGATGGGTGTTGGACCCGGTTGGCAGGTTGCGGATGTATTGGAAGTTCCGAGAGGCATGGAATGGGAAGACAATGCGACATTCGATTTTGTTTCTCCTTATATTAAAAAAGTTGCTGACAATCGTCCAGTTGAAATTGACGGTGATTTAGGTGACTGGAATTTCTGTTTCCCACTTGCTCACAATCAAGATGTAGTTCCAGATAGCGGTCGTTTCAGAGTTGACGCAAACTGGGTACCGGAAGATCCTGAAGATTTGAGTGGAACGATTTACCAGATGTATGACGAAGAGTACTGGTATTTTGCAGCCAGTATCCGTGATGATGAACCAGGACATTTTTCTGATGCTGTTTGGGCTGCAGACGCTATCGAATTTTATATGGCTAACTATGATATTGGTGATGCTATGCATCCCGAAGCACACGCAGGTGGCGCTTTTCCAGATGATGCGGCTACTGGCGATTATGGTCTTCAATTCACAATTGCATTTGATGAATCCCAAGATAGCATGTTCGTATTATCACATTATAACTTTTCATCAATAGTTGAATCAGAAAATACAGAGTTCACTTACGTGATTTGGGAAGATGGTGACGGTTATAATATGGAAGGTAAAGTTTACCTGCCAGATATTGATTCCCCGGCAACCGGCAATATTTGGGAATTCGTTGAAGGTTATCGTCTCCCATTTACCTGGAGTTTGTATGATATCGATGAAACCGAATCTTCAGGAGATTTCATGGGTATGGCTTATACACCGCATGGATACGCTGGCTGGATGGGTGTTGGTCCTGGTTGGCAATACTGTGACGTAAAAGGTATTTCTGTAATTGAGTACATCGATGTTATCGGTGGAAATGTTTCAGTGAGTGACAAGGGACAAGTTACCTCAGCAGCCAAATCATTCCAGTTGAATCAGAATTATCCGAATCCGTTCAATCCTTCAACAACAATCAGTTTCTCAATGGATACTTCTGACAAAGTCAGCTTAAAGATTTACAACATTAATGGTCAATTGGTTAAAACAGTGATCGACAATGAACGTCGCGTTGCTGGTAACTATGATATTAATGTTGATATGTCTGATGTTACAAGTGGTGTTTATCTCTCAGTTCTCGAAAGAGGGAATGAAAGATTACAGAGCAAGATGACTCTTCTTAAATAATTTTTTCTGTACTTAGTCATCAAGAATATTTGGGATTGGCATATCTTTTGTCAATCCCAAATTTATTTATACAAAGTTGTAAATTGACTGTTAAATTAAATTACTGAATTTATCCTAATTCAACGGGGAAATATTAAAAAACGTTGATGACACCGATAACACTGATATACATAGAATTAATAATCTATGAGAATCAGCGCGATCAGCATCATCCACGTTTTTAACCAATTCAGAAATAGATCACAGGATTAAATTCAATAAAAAATCATAAAATTTGTAACTATTCAGAATGGTTACAAATGTCATTCTGAGGGAGCTTGCGACCGAAGAATCTATCCAGCATATACACCTTCTTAAAATTAATTAAGAGATTCTTCACTTCCCAACATCACCATCCCCTTCCCCGTTCAGAATGACATTATACAACGAATAGTATCTGAACTGTTACTTTAAATTTTTATACAAAGAAAAAGGGCTACCTATGAATACTTATTCAACACTAAAAATGATATTATTTGTATCCCTTGTTTCCTTACTACTCTTAAGTTTTGGATTGTCTGCACAAACGACCGGGAAAATAATCGGCAATGTATCGGATGCAAACACCAAAGAAGCCCTTATCGGCGCCAATGTAATTATCCAAGGAACCTACATGGGCGCTGCTACTGATGTTAATGGTGATTATTACATTATTAATGTCCCGCCTGGAATCTACAACATTAAAGTTCAAATGATGGGCTATCAATCGTATCTCATCAAAGATGCGGGCGTTTCAGTAAACAGGTCAACAACAGTGAATGTTCAGATGAGCCAGGCTGTTTTGGAAGGCGAAGAGGTTGTTGTTACTGCCGATAAAATTTCCATTAAAAAAGATCAAACCAGTTCAATTAAAAATGTGTCTTCCGCTCAAATCGCTGCTTTACCGGTGCAAAGTGTGGCACAGGTAGTTGAAATGCAGGCAGGTGTCATTGGAGGTCATTTCCGCGGTGGTCGGCTTAATGAGGTATCATATCTCATCGATGGAATACAGGTTGACGAATCATTCCAGGGGGAGAGAAGTACTGTTGAACTGGAGAAGGAGGTAGTCCAGGATTTGGAGGTCATCACCGGAACTTTTAATGCAGAGTACGGCAAAGCGATGAGCGGAATTGTGAATATGGTAACCAAAGATGGTGGTAATAGATTTCACGGTTCAGCGTTTGCTTATCTTGGGAACTACTTCACTGGGAATAAAAATATTTTTATCGGACTGAAACCCGGTGAGATAAACCGAATCCAGGATTTTAAATTTCAGTTGGAAGGTCCGATCTGGAAAAATCGATTGTCATTTATCGCCAATGTTCGTTATGTTAATGATCTGGGGCATCTGAATGGTATCCGGCGCTTTGATATTGATAATTACAGTAACTTATCAGAACCTGATCTTATTGGCAGCCAGGAAAGTCCCTGGGATACTGAAATTAAAGGATCGCGCTATTACTCGGAACATACCGGTGACGGTAGTTACGTGCCAATGGTAAACAATACTTCAATGTCATATTTTGGGAAATTAACTTTCAAACCTTTTCAAACCGTTAAAATGGCGCTTCTCTACAGCAGGAATGAAAAAGAATCTGCGGGTGGTTATCAACATGGTTATAAATACAATCCTGATGGTATGGCTCGTGCGCATAATGAAGCAGAAATGCTTTCGTTACAATTAAACCATTTGATTAATCCAAAGATTTTTTATGATCTGAAGTTTTCCAAAAATGATAATTGGTACGGTTATTATCTCTATGAGGATCATTTTGATTCCCGGTATATCAGCCCGATGTATGGTGGTTGGGCTGGTGGTTTTAGCAGTGGTGGAGACAACAAAACGCACACAGAACAGTTATCAACTCAATACATCGGTAAATTTGATTTGACATGGCAGGTCAATAAAAATCATAGTTTAAAGAGTGGGGTGCAGGCAACAAAGTACCGCGTGGAAAATAAGCCAATTTATGTTCGGGATCAAAAATGGCGAAATCCTGAAGCGTTGAATCAGTACGATCCCGAAACACAAAGAATGACGTATCTGCCCTGGGAGCCGGAAATTTATCCTTTGGAAAGTATTTCAATGGATCAATATGTTAAAGAGCCTTATGACTATTCTTTATACCTGCAGGACAAAATGGAGTATGATGCACTGGTCGTTAATTTCGGATTGAGATATGATTATTTTAATTCAAATTCAGTCTATCCGTCAAATCGTCAAAATCCTGCCAACCAGGGTGAATATGAAGATCCTTCATTTATGTCCACTTATCCCAGAGCTGAACCTCAAGAACAATGGAGCCCCCGGTTAGGATTATCCTATACATTGGGAACGTCAGCAGTTCTCCATTTCAGTTACGGTCATTTTTTCCAAATGCCTCCATTTTATGCACTGTACACCAACTACCGTTTTATGGTACCAAACAACAACTTTGGCACTGAACAAGGTAACGCAGAACTCGAAGCCCAGAAAACTGTGAAATATGAAATGGGATTATGGCAGGAATTGATGCCTGGTTTGGGTATGGAAGTTTCGGTTTACTATGGTGACATTTATGATCTGTTAACAGCAGTGGTTTGGACAACCTATAACCAGATTCAATATGCTGTTTACGATAATAAAGATTATGCCAATACCAAAGGTCTGGAAGTTAAGTTTGATTGGGTATTTGGTCCATTAACAACGAATCTGAACTACACATTGCAATACACGCGTGGTAACGCGGATAATCCCCGATCCACTTATAACAGGCTGGCACAAAATCAGGATCCTGTTCCAAAACTTATTGCCTTAAGTTGGGATCAAAGACATACAATGAATTTAAGTATTGGCTACTCCAAAGGTCAGTATGCTTTTACTGCAACAGGTTATTTTAATTCAGGATTTCCTTATACATTAGAGCCAATATTGGAAAGTCGATTAGCCAAGCAAAGTTTACTGCCTAATAATGTAACGAAACCTTCAAATTACCGGGTAGATTTACAGGGACATTATGACATCCCATTTGCTGGAAACACAAAATTAAGACTATACTGTTATGTGAAAAATTTGTTTGACAGATTAAATGAAGACCAGGTTTATGGCAGCACCGGGCGAGCTTATACATCGATTCTGGGCAATGTAGCTGAAGAGGCTTTCCGCAGCAACTATAATACTGTTCTCGATCAATTTCAGAATCCGGGGATGTATTCTCCACCGCGGGAAGTTCGTTTCGGGGTTGGATTTTTGTTTTAATGTTTTGATAATTGTAATGATTTTGACAATAATTAAAATTGTGGTAATAGTTCACCTACATTTTTATTATTATGTGAAAAAAAGATTTACGAATAAAGATTAACGATTTTTGATTTATGATGGATTGGTGTATTAATAACAGAAGTTATTAAATCGGCAATACTTCTAAAATCGTAAATCGTTAATCTTTGTTCTGAAATCAAAAGAAGGAACAGCATAGTTGGTGAACTATTTACATATTGTGATCAGTTTCGGAGGTAACCGATATGCGTTACATAAAAAAAACAGTTATTTTATATTTAGTTTTAATTACCTGTTACATAACCGCAAATGCGCAAACAGGCTCCAGGGTCGGCACGACTGGCGCGAGTTTTTTGGAATTTGGATTCAACAGTGCTGGTAATGCAATGGGGGAAGCCCAGGTCAGCCTGGGGGAAGATTTGTCAGCGCTTTATTGGAATCCTGCTGCATTAGCTTTTATGACAAGAAATGAAATTCAAATTACCTACTTGCCCTGGATTTTGGATATCAATTCTTCCTATGTGGGGGCAGGTTTTGTAAGTCGTAACCTGGGTACATTTGCGCTTTCATTTTTTATAACCAGCTATGGGGAAGAACAGGTTACAACAGTTGCACGACAGGATGGTACAGGCGAAGTTTATGATGGGCAGGACATTGCCGTCGCATTTTCTTATGGACGCAAGTTGGCGCAATGGTTCTCTTTTGGCGCTTCGGCAAAATATATTCACTCACAAATCTGGCATGAGACAGCCAATGCCGTTGCTGTCGATTTGGGGGCTGTGGTCAACACATGGTTTTTTAACTGGACGGATAAACCTGGAGATGGATTGAATATCGGAATGAGTATCTCCAATTACGGCACTAAAATGCGATACGATGGAATCGATTTAAAAGAGACAGTGGACATCGATCCCAATGCAGAAGGTAATTATGCATTTCTTCCCGCCCGTTTCGAGACAGCAGGTTGGGAGTTACCTTTGATTGCCCGTATCGGTGTTTCTGTCTGTCCATTGGTTACATCAAAACACAGAATAACAGTCGCCTCTGATTTCCTGCATGCAAATAACAATAATGAATATGTGAATTTTGGCGCGCAATATTCGCTCACCTATCCAACCTATGGTGCTTTTTCAATCCGCGCCGGATACAAAGGAATAGAAATGGAAGATTCTGAATACGGTTTAACATTAGGATTTGGCATAAAATTAAATTATTTGGGCAATAAGTCACTCAAGATAGATTATTCTTTTCGGGATGTTGGGCTTCTTGGGGGGATGCATACATATTCTGTTGGATTTTTGTTTTAGATTTTCGAATTTGAAGATAAAGTTCAGAAAGGGATTAGCCATAAATTTCGGACAACAGAATAATAGAAAAAGGCAAAATAATTAGGTGGCAAAATAATTATTTTGCCACTTAATTATTTTGCCTTTATGAGAACTATCATTAGCAATCTCTGATAATTTTCAATACAATTCCGAAATTATTGGATTTCACCAATTCGGAGGAATATAAAATATGATAATGTTATTAAAATATACTTGCTCATTGCTGATTTTGATGCTAATTTTTACAACAAATATCCAGGCGCAATACGGAAAGATATACCAGGGACCTGATGATCCTGCCGGTGATGTGTTGGCTGAACGTGATGGTTTTATGAATGGGAACAATGTTTTGCTTTATTTCAGGAACACAACCGAGCTTTCCGATTGCTGTAATTTGGGGTATTGGGTCTCGCGATGGCCCAATGATTATTCGGGTTCAAAAATGCACGATGGAATTTGTATTTTATTAGGTGCCCGAATATTTGTGGAAAATGATTCAATCCCTGTAACAGATTTGGATGTTATTAATTCACGAGATGATCTCGATACACTTTATTATTGTGAGTCCAGTTTTCGGGAGTTCATGGATTTTGATGAAACCCATACAATTGAATGGGAATTATATCCTGTATTCGGCTACTTTAATGTGGCGAATCCAAATCCGGCAATGAGCAATAATGAGAATTCCTGGCCACCTGCAGGATGGCCGGCAAACGGCGATGAGATAAAATGGCCGGGTGTTTGGAACGGCAGGTTTGGTTTGGGACAAATGCGTGCGGATTTAGAGACTTATTTTGTTGCCAATGACGCACAGGATCAGGAGAATTTAGGACCGGAAGATTCCGTTAAATATTATCCTCGTCCCGGTGTGAAAATAGGAGATAAGCGCCCGCAAGTTTCCATTCAAAAAGGACTGCCCTGGGGGGGATTAGGATTACGAGTGGAAGTGCGTGGATTTCAGTGGAAAAATCCTGAAGCCGCTGATTGTATTTTCTTTGAATATGTCGTGGCAAACATTTCTGATTATGATATTCCTGAAATGTATTTTGGTTACCAGATCGATAATGCAGTTGGTGGAGAAGAGTATGATTATGGTAGTACAAGTGCTGATGATATCGCTTATTATGATACTGATCTTGAAATGTGCTATTCATGGGATCTCGACGGACAAATGATCGGAGGCGGTGGTATTCCAGGTTGTATGGGAATTGCGTTTTTGGAGAGTCCCGGTGTTATTGACGGTAAAGATAATGATGAAGATGGTGTGATCGATGAAAGCCGGGATAATCAAGCCGGGCAATGGGTAAGTCCTATGACAGGTGTGAATGATCTGGCAGCATGGAACAGGTTTCGGGGAATAGATGATCCCGCTGATACATCCACAATCCGTTGGCATTGGGAAGGGGATGAAGACCAGGATTGGCAGGATGGTAATGATGCCAATGAAAATGGTATTTACGATGAAGAAGAAAATGCTGGTGATGATGTGGGCACTGATGGCAGCGGTCCCTGGGATTTGGATTATCCCGGTCCGGATATTGATGGCACTGAATGTAATCATCGCCCGGATTTGGATGAGGGGATTGGCGCCGAACCCAATTTTGGTTACACGGATATCGGTGAATCTGATATGCTTGGATTAACGACCTTTAAGTATTTATTAAGTTGGGAAGGTGGATGGGGTGGACCTAGAACATCGGCAGATGACAGATCGATTTGGTTCTGGCTGACTGAAGATGAACCAATGTTTCATGAATATCAAAGCAATCCGCAGAATTTTATCGAGCACTTTGCTTCGGGAACGTTTACAATGTATAAAGGTCGTTACGAGCGCATCTCATTGTCCGAGTTGCATGCATTGGAACGATTGCACGAACAGTCCGCACCACCTTTTTCTGCGCCGGCTTTGTTTAAACTTAAACAAGTTGTACAGGCAATTTACGAGTCCGATTACCAGTTTGCTCAACCACCTATTATGCCAACGTTGTCTGCTACGCCAGGCGATGGTAAAATCGTACTTTCATGGGATGATATTGCCGAAGTCTTCACAAGAGAACCACTTCTTGGGCATGAAAATGATTTTGAAGGTTATAAATTATTCAAATCAACCGATCCGTTTATGTCGGACAATAAAGTAATCACAGATGGTTTTGGCACCCCCTCATTGATAAAACCAATTTTTCAGTGTGATATTATTGACGGCAAAAAAGACTTCACTGATTTCGGCTATCGTAATGGTGCTGGATATTATCTTGGCGAAGACAGTGGTTTAAGAAATTATTACATTGACACTGATGTGGAAAATGGAAGAACTTATTATTATGTGCTTGTGGCTTATGATTACGGCATTAAAAAAGAAGACATCGAGGTTGGACCTTCTGAAAACACCTACACCATTGACATCGCCCGCGATGAATCGGTCAGTGATGTTTCACGAAATGTCGCCATCGTAACACCTCATCAAAAAGCAGCCGGTTATCTTGCACCGGAAATCCAGGATTTGGATTATCACTCAAGTTTTGGGAAGAATACGGTCACACCGGAAGTTGTTGTAGAATCACTGCTCAAAGATGGTCACACATACCAGGTGAAATTTGGCGTTGACACGTTGTACACACAACGCTGGTTGGAACATGGTCTGTCTTACCGGAATATCAATATCCAGGTTTATGATCTGAATAATGGTGATTCATTGGTCTATTATGAAGATGGCGATAACTTTGTCGGATCCAATTTTGTTTATCACAAAAATGAGATTGAATTCTGGAACGTGATAGAAGAGTGGGTTTTTGATAATGATAAAGAACTGGTATCATCCCAGTTCGATGGTTTGATACTCAAATATCGAGTTCCCACTATGTATGCAGAATATGACTCAATAAATTCAGGTTGGATCACAGGTAATGCAGATATTCGAATTACCCAACCAGGACGTCAGGACCTTCGGTTTTTCCCTTATGACTATGATATTGTTTTCACCGAAGAAAAAGCATACTATGGTACAATTACACAATCCCGAAGCATCTTTGACGAAAACAGGGATCCTGTTCCCAGCAGTTCAGTTTTAATTCAGTACCCGTTACCATTTTATGTACTGAACCGTTCAATTACCGATTCATTGGGCAATCCCACACACGCTGAATTGGTGGTTCAGGATTTAAATAATAATGATGAATTTGACTGGACCGAAGACCGTGTGCTCGTGGGCTTTGTCAATACTGCTGAAGGTAGCAGGCAAGGTCGTTGGGCTACACTGGCTTTTATCGTTGATTTTATGAATGCCGAATCGGAAAATGAGCTACCAAAGCCAGGCGATTCATATCACGTAACATTTGAACGCGGTTTTCATGATACAGACGAAATCACATTCAAAGTAGCTGTACCGGATTCAGTGGATGATAACCTGCTTAAAGATGAGATGGAAGATATTCGTGTTGTGCCAAATCCTTATGTTGTATCCAATACCATGGAAAAAGCGGTAGGCAACTGGGAAAAGAACCAGGGACGTTTGCTCATGTTCACAAATATTCCGGCGCAATGCACGATAAAGATTTTTACGATTACAGGTATTTTAATAGATGTAATTGAAGTGAATAATTCAGCAGCCAATCGAGAGAATGATTGGGATACAAATTCCCAGGCAAAAGGAACAGCTCATTGGGATATGCTGACTAAAGAAGGACTTGAAATAGCAGCCGGTTATTATATTTATCATGTTGAATCCGAATTGAGTGGTAATACAAAAATGGGGAAATTTGCTGTGATAAAATAGTTGGTCTAGAACACTCTAACATCGAGTCATTCCGGCAATTTTTTGTGCCGGAATGACATTCCTACCCTGGATTGTTAATATATTTTTTAAAATTTTTGAAATTAAATCTATGCCTAACAAAGCAACATCAAAAAAAATAAAGTATCTTATTTTGTTTATCCTGCTATTTGCTCTCTTAATAGAATGCAGCAAACAAGCTGACGAGAAAACTAATGAAGTCATTCTTGCCAAGGTTGGAAACAAAACAATCTCATTTACCGAATTCATCCGTCGTGCAGAATATACGGTTCGCCCTCCTTATTGTAGTAGCAATACAAATATCCATAAAAAAATTGTTTTAAATTCATTGATCGCGGAAAAGTTGATGTCTTTGGAAGCTGGCAACGATAATGAATTTTTAACTTCATCTGAAATCCAGCAACAATTACGGGGACGTAAAGAACAGGCAATGCGGCTTGTGCAATTCTTTGAAGATGCTTATGACAAAGTGGTTTTGGATTCAACTGAAATCAAAAAGTATTTCAAGCACGCCGGACGAAAATATAAAATATCATATTTTAATGTGGATGACAGTCTGACTGCAAATACAATGGAACAGCAGATTCGCAGTGGAGAAAAAACATTTGCTGAATGTCATTCACAAATTAGTCCTTTGGCAGCAATTCCAGGCAGGAAAGTCAGTTGGGTGAAACATGAGAACGATAAGATTTTGGATGCTTTATTTTCTGAAGAACAGAAAAAGGATAAAATTATCGGGCCATTAAAAATTTCAGACAATCAATTCATGTTTATGAAAGTCGAGGATTGGTTGACTCAACCTGTTATTACCAACCAGGATGTTCAGGATCGCTGGCGCCAGGTTTCGGAAAAATTGCAGGAAAGAGATGCCAAGGTTATTTACGATCAGTTGATCCATTCTATAATGAAAGAAAAATCAATCGAATTTTCGCCGGAAACGTTTCGCAAACTTGTTAACCTGTTTGGACCCTTATACTTCATTACCAAAGAAGAAAAAAAGGAATTAGCCACACAGCACATGTTTCAACTTGGGGATAAAGAAATCAGTTATGAAAATTTCCATTCGGACATTGAAGCGATTTCGAACGAATCACTGTTTGAAGTTGATGGACAGGTTTGGACTGTTGGGCAATTCATCAGGGAATTGAATGCACACCCGCTGGTATTTCGAAATAAAAAGATGAAGAAAAATGAGTTTGGTAAAGAACTGCAATTTGCAATCATCGATATGGTACGGGATTCTTATCTCACAAAAGAAGCCTACAAGAAAGGATACGATGAACTCCCTGCTGTCAAACGGGATGTGCAAATGTGGACTGATAATCTAAATTATATTTATCAAAAAACAAAATATTTGAAATCAACAGGCGTTGACACTTTAGGCAACATCAGTTCCGGGCTGGTAATAGACAGGTATCTGAATAATTATGTTGATAGTCTCCAGACAAAATACAGTGATATTGTTGAAGTGAATATGGAGGCATTCGAAAAAATTAAACTGTTGCGTGTGAATATGAGTGTTATTCAGAATAATGTGTCGTTTGCGAAGCCAGTGCCTGGATTTCCACAAATCACTACTGATTTTCGTTTGGATTATGGGAAGAAAATGAAATGAATAGAAAAAGACATTTTTTTATAATCACTCTTGTATTACTGAATGTGTATACTTTATTTTCACAAGATTGGAAAAATTTTAACACAAATAACAGTCCCCTAATCAACAACCAGGTTCGCTCCGTTTGCATTGATAAAAACGGTATAAAATGGTTTGGCACGGACAAGGGATTGAATAGTTTTGATGGTGTGAATTGGAATACCTTTGTTTGTGATGAATTCTTATCAGAAAATAAAATTTACGATATTATTTTTGAAGAATCCGAATTCGGAAATACGCTTTGGCTGGCTACTGAAAAAGGCGTATCTTTATTTGATGTTACACTTGATTCGGTAACTTGTTTGGAAACGTATCAATCAGGCAATTCCGGGTTGATTTCCAACAATGTTGTTACTGCAGCAATTGATACTGGCAAAGTAAAATGGTTTGGAACAGATAGCGGTATTTCCACTTTTAACGGGGAAAGCTGGAATTCTTATTCAATCAATGATTATTTGATGAGCAATAAAGTCCAATGCATTGCTTCAGCCAAAGACGGCTGGAATTATCTCGGGACTTATGACCAAGGCGTAAACCGTATCAGCCTTGATGCATTTGATGTTGTAACAACCGCATCGCCTTATGACACACAATGGAGCGGACTGGCGTCTGACAATGTATTATCCGCATTTATCGATTTTGAGGGGATTAAATGGTTTGGTACCGATAAAGGTGTTTCTCGTCATGAAGGTGATGAGACCAAAGAGAATTGGACTACATATAAAATAGAAGACGGTTTGGTTCACAATGTAGTACAAGCAATAAATCAGGATCATAATTTTGAAATGTGGTTTGGCACTCCGGCAGGTGTTTCATGTTCTGATGGGGCGACATGGGAAACCTTTGATTCAACCAGTGGTTTAAATGGAAATTATGTTTATGACATAGCCGTTGATTCAGATGGTTCGATTTGGGTGGGAACTAATGCTGGTATTTCTCATTATGTTGGCAATAATTCATCGGTTAAAGCCTTTGAAACAGCAGAAACTATATCGAATTTTGATTTAAAATGTTATCCGAATCCGTTTAACAACCGGACAAAATTTAAATATTCGCTGCATAAAGAAAATAGTGTGCTTTTGAAAATTTATGACATAATGGGTAGGGAAGTGCGTACTTTGATTGATGAGCATCAATCGCCAGGAGAAAAATCCGTTGACTGGAATGGCAAGGATAATATGGGGAACGATCTGCCAAGTGGTGTTTACATATACCGGATGAATGCTGGCTCTTTAAATTTTGCAAATCGCATATTATTGATAAAATAAAATTAACCAGGCAAAATATCACTTTTACTCAAAGCAGAGTGCGCAAAGAACGCAGAGAAAACAGAATAAAAAAATAAATATCCTTAATCACAAAAGTTAAAAAACTCGGCGCAACTCTGTGTTCTCGGCGTCTCTGCGTTGAAGAAAAAATACAAAAGGAAAAACCATGAAAACGAAAACACTATTGATTCTTTTGATAAGTTTAATTATTTTCTCAAACATCGGACAAGCACAGGAAATCCGTGAGTATATTGTCAAAAAAACATCATCAACGATTGAAATCGATGGACTGCTCAATGAACCGGATTGGGTAAATGCAGGATTAACTGAAAAATTTGTCATTTACAATACGGGCGCAGAAACTCGGTTATCCACTCAAGCAAAAATGCTTTGGGATGATGTCAATCTTTATATCTCATTTACATGCGAAGATCCTGACGTATGGGGCGAAATGGTAAATCATGATTCCCATCTCTGGAATGAAGAAGTAGTAGAAGTATTTATCGATCCGGATGGTGATGGCTTGCAATACCTCGAGTTGCAAGCAAATCCTTTGGGTACGAAACTCGACCTGGTGATGAGCAAAGCTTATTCAGCAGGTGGATCAGCAGATTTTAGCTGGCAATTGGAGGATTTCAAAGTTGGCATAGGTATTAAAGGGACGCAAAATGATTTGACTGATGTGGATACACTCTGGATTTGTGAAATGGCGCTTCCATTCCAACACCTGGCGTTTTGTGCGCCAACGAAAAACTTTCCCCCTTTGGATGGAGACCAATGGAGATTATTAATGACGCGCTATGATTACGAACGGACAGGCAGTAAGCGAGTTGAAATCTCTGCCTGGAACAAGTTGGATAACCGTGGTTTTCATGCGCCTGATAAGTTCGGTCGTATTATTTTTTCCAATGAAACTGTATCTTCCGTTAAATCAACGACTGGCTCAAAAAATCATCCGGTTACATTTGAACTTGTGGATAATTTCCCCAATCCGTTTGATACCTCCACGACTATCAAATATAAATTGGTTTCTTCTGAAAATGTAAAAATTGAAATTTATAACTCGTTGGGACAAAAAATTAAAATGCTTCGTTCGGATTTAGCCCAAACAGGAATCCATTCAATAGAATGGGATGGACGAAATGAATCAGGGAAAGCAGTAGCTGCCGGTAGTTATATTGTTAGGATGAGCGATGGGAAGTCTGTTTCAACGAGGACTATTTTGAAGATTAGGTGAATTTCTGTTGCTGGATACTTGATACTGGATGGGATGGATTATTAGGTGCCTTTATTCTCGAGATAAAAAATGAATAGCCACGTCATTTATGGCGTGGGCTTAAAGATCCCCAAAACGAACGCGATTTTAACCCAAAAAATAATAAAGGAGAATAACAATGCCTTATATCAAAATCTGGATTCATCTCATTTGGGCAACTAAAAACCGGTATCCATTTTTAAACAAATCAATCAAAGCAAAAGTAGTCTCACATATTAGAGAAAACGCAAAAGACAAAAAAATCCATTGCGGAAGGATATCAACTGTTTTTGAATAAATATGGATTCGATATTTTGGGGAGTACAAAAGAGTAACAGGTTTACTATGTTGGAAATGAGTTATAAAATTTGGGGTTAAAACCCCGTTGGTTTTTTGATATTTTTTATCCACGAGATAAATCTCGTGGCTATTCAGCTGAAGAAAAGTTTGAAAATCAAAACAAAGGACATTAACGTTTTCTATATATGGCGCTTTAGCACACTATCACATTTCATCCAGACGGTTCAATGTTGGACGATAATACCCTGCAAATATGGAAAACTATATTAGGTTTCATTATTCTTGAGTTAAAAAAATGAATAGCCACGCCATTCATGGCGTGGATTAAAAGGTACCCAAAACGATCAGGGTTTTAAC
>JACKQG010000887.1_pt2 | contig 18946 bp, 14 predicted proteins | sample 8237621 | NCBI WGS metagenome assembly JACKQG01 (sample SAMN15677084, study PRJNA649215) | marine metagenome | biome: marine; feature: Black Sea; material: saline water; isolation source: suspended particulate matter (SPM) from the Black Sea western gyre | collected 2013-06-09/2013-06-10 | depth... | reverse complement strand
GCAGGTCCCTGGATCGAGACAGACTATCATACCATACCCTTTTATTTTCCAGATACGGGCTTATTTTCCAACCGACTGGCTCAACAGGGAGACCGGTTTTCCCTTTTTGAATGGGCTGACCACATGATTTCTGCCAGTGCCAATTCCGCTGCCAGCACCCTTTGGAAAGAACTGGTTCTCATACGTCATTTCGGTCATATGTATCCCCCATCCAAAGAAGAGGAAGAAAACTTTTTCTCAACCTTCCCAAAACAGCAGCTCTCTACCCTGGCTGCTTCAGTGGTGAATGAACCTTTGCTGGCGGCAGGAATTTTGCGAAATGAATTCCATCTGGGAAGTTTTTTTACGGCTTACGGCAAAAAAAAGATTCCTGGTGAAGGAGACAGTACTGCCTCTCCCCTTGGTCTTCTCAAGTATCTGATTGCAATGGAACAAGGTCGAATAGTTGACCCTTGGTCAAGCCTTGAAATCAAACGGCTTATGTACACCACCTCAAGACGGATTCGCTATGCATCTTCGCCGGCTTTGTCCGGGGCAGCTGTCTATTTCAAATCAGGCAGTCTTTACCGATGCAAACCTGAACCTGGATTTACCTGCAAAAAATATATGGGCAACCAGGACAACCTGATGAATTCAGTGGTAATTGTTGAACATCCAGATTCCAGGATCTATATGGTTGCACTCATGTCAAATGTTCTGAAAAAAAACTCAGCAGTAGATCATCAGACCCTGGCAAACGAAATAGAGAATTTGATGAAACCCCTCCCCTGACAACAAAAAGGAAAATTTGCTTCACCGTCTGGCAGACAGATGAACGGGATTTTTCTTTCTATATCGTGAGCTGATTTGAAACTGCCCTGATTTTTCAAGTGCAAATCGCGCCATGTTCCTTACCCCCCGGACGGGACTGTTCAGAAGATTGGCTATATGGGGAATATACCGGGCATCTGAAAAAAAGGATAAAAGATATAGGATTTTCTCCTTGAGAAAATCATCATGGCTCTCCAGCAAAGCAATATAGGACTCATATTCTTCAGGATTGTCTTCCCCCAGAGGATATTCCCCCCCCTCCATCAGAATGTTCCCGCTTTCAATGATCGGCATGAGCAGATTCTTGAGATTGATCTCCAGCACATTGTCCAGAAATTCCATGGCACCCAGACGTATTTCACTATCCTGGCTGCGGATTCCCTTATAGGCATCATACATTTCAACAGGTGGGTATTTCAGGCCAAGAAGTCTGAACAACCTTTCAAGGCTTGCATCCAGCCTGATTTCAAGGGCTTTGACCAATTGTTGTCTTGCTTTTGAAATACCGGGATGGTTTTTTAACGGTTTCAGGCCTGATTCCAATAGTTTCTGTGAATAAAGAATCTTGAGCATATCCATATAATCCCTGGCCTCTTTCTTAATTCTCGTGACAATCCCTGCCTTGTCAAACAAAAGCGTTGTTGAGTTGATTCTCAGTTTATTCAATGCACGGATCACCTCGTATCTCAGGCTGAGATCCTCCTGTTTAAGATGGCTGGATAATATATCCACAGCTTTCTGGCTCAGGGAAGCGGCAATGACTTCTGGAATGTGTTTTCGGATATTGTATGCCATATAGGTGTTGGAAAGGCAGTTGCTCAATAAATCCAGGTTCTGAAGGCCATAACTGTTCAGCGCTTTGATTGCTACGTCCCTTAAAGCAGGTTTCCTGCTGAGAAAGGGAAGCAATACCCTTACAAAATCAGGATGCTGGGTTTGACCGGCTCCTTGAATGGCCGCAATAACCACCTCTTGTTCAGGATCATCCATAAGAATGTAAAGATATGGATACAAGGTGTAAATATCGGCCGCGCTGATGGCCTGTATACAGAGTTTTTTTGTGAATTCAGCTTGTTTCAGATCTGTCAGTAAGTGAATATTAAGCAGGGTTTTTTCAATAAGTCGATCCGGGGTGAACATGTGTCTAAGGGCCCTGTTCTTGCGGGCTTCCCTCACCAGACACAGCAATGCAGCACCCTGGATGCGAAAGTCAGGATCTTCCAGAAAAGTTTCCAGGCAAATGTATGGGGTTTTTGAGTGGTGAAACAGATACCGGATCGCCTCGGTCTTGAGGGCAATGCTGTCAGATCGGATCAACTCTCGGGCCTGTTCAATAACCTTTACTTTTTTTGAAAAATACAATTGTTTAAGGGCTTCGGTCTGAATTTGTGTATGGGGATTATCCAGAAGTCTGACAAAGCAGGGTGCTAATTTTTCATTGTGAAGTTCTGTGATCCTCTGGAGCGTTCTTAATACCTCTATATCATTGGCGCTTTCAAGAACCTGGCTGATTCTTTCGATCATGGGTTCATTGTCCAGCATTGGACCCAGGGTTTGCTCTGCTGTTTCTGGTTCAAGCTCGAACTTTTCCCTGAAAGACCGGATATATTCTTTTTTAACCCGGCGAATAAGGATAAACCAGACAAGAACCAGCAGGAGAATGACAACGCTTACATGGGCAGGAGCGATATTTGCACCAAAGACGAGGAACACCAGTATAATGCCTCCGATTCCACTTGCTGCGCTGTCCACAAAAATATCAATAAAGGTTTTGGCCTGGTTTTTTATTTGAAGCGGGATAGGAAGGAACAAAAGTTCCATGCCTGATTTGTTCAGCGAATTCTTGAACCCCCCCTCACTGAGCTTGATCACAACAGCAGACCAGAGTGCTGGATGAAACAATGTCAGCATGGCACCAGCCAGCACAGCCCCGGGAAGAAAAAACAGAGCGTATCCCACGCCCAGCATCTCCACAACCTTTCGGGTGATAAAAAGCTGGACCAGAAGGGCTATAAAATTAAGGTTGGACATCCAGAAACCCAGAAAAGCTGCCAATTGATCCTTATCCGTAATATTTGCAGCTGCAATGGCATTAAACTGAAAGTCCACAAGTCTTGAAACAATCACACTGATGCCGAGAATGGCAGCCAGAAAAGTCAAATGTCTTGACTTGATGATCCGGGAAAGAGGGGATTTCGGATCAGTAGAATCAAACACCCTGATATCAGGCCTTGATTCCAATTCAGTTTGTCCATTGATTTTCCACAGTTTTTCCATGATCAGGATGCAACAAAAAAGGCAGGCCATTGAAATGATCATAAGATTTTCGCTTCCCCAGGAAGAAGCCAGAAGCTTGGTGATATACCCCCCTATAATGCCACCCAGGATAGCACCTGAACCAATGGGACCAAACAGCCGCTTTGCCTCTCTTACATTAAAGAACAGGCCGGCAGACAGCCAGAACTGTGATGCACAGATCAGGGCAAAAAGGCCGACCCACACAAAAAAAAGATAGAGGGAAAATCCTTTTAGCCATTGAAAATGGATAAACACCCAGAATATTATTAACAAAAAAATAGCTGCGGACAGGGTGAGTTTCATAAGCCTGTCCAGGGATATTTTTTTAAGCAGAAGGGAATAAAGCGATGAAAAAGTTGCGGCAAAAAAAGCTGTAAGCATATAGGCAAAAGGGAGCTGTCGGGCACCGAACTGATTCAGGAACAAGGCATTGCTTACCGGTTTGACGATCATAAGGGCGGTAATGAATAATAACAGATAAGCAAACATCCATACGGATCGTTGAATTTCCCCTTCACGGATATCAAAGAACCTGGCCATAAAATTAAGGGCCGGCTGCTTCCATCCAAACTGTTTTTTGGATGAAATCATGGATAATTATCAGATTTCAAAGCATTTTTCTGGCTCAACAAAAGCAGCCAGATGTTTCTGCTTTTTTTTTATAATGGCAGCGTTTTGCTTTAGGACGATTTCAAGTTCCATAATGAGTTTTCTTAAAATCGTCTCTCCGTTCTTGTTGTTAATCAGGGCAACGGCAATATATCGGCGCCATTCAGGGCCCCATACCATAACTGAATCAGAATGCCATGTCTTCCATGTCCCTGATTTCCTGAAAATGTCTGCCTGGGGAACGATTTGATGGAGCGCCTTGACAAACTTGTGTTCTATCCCCGGATTGATGAGAATTTCCAGCATTTCCCGGCTTCTTTCCCTGCTGATCAGTTTGCCCATGGCAAGCTGATAATAAAACCTACAGACCTGGGAAGCGGTGGCAGCATGGCTCAGACCCTTTACCGCTTCAGGCATCCTTTTTCCAGTTTTGGCATATTCTTTCCCCACCCAGATACCTCCGCCACGGGTTTCATCGTAAAAGTCATAGCATTTCAGGGTCAGGACCTCATGAATTCTCTCCATGGTAACTCTTTCGATCATGCGGCTAGCCGCCTGATTATTTGATTTTCGAATCATGAGATTCAGATCCTTCATAACCTCAGGTGTCTGTTCTATAATCTTGTTTTCAAAACAGTGAAATGCAGTTAAAAGAATTGCCAGTTTGGGAAGACTGGCAGCATACATCATCTCATCCCCGTTTACCATGGCAAAAAGAATATTAGACGGATCTGTCAGGTCTACAAGTCCAATGGTCATCTTTTTAGCACGGATCAATTGTCGCCAGGAGGGGTTACTAAAAAGGATGTCTTCAAGATGCTGCTGCAGGACTTTATCCGCAAGTTCCGACAAAGGCCTTATTGTTTCGGGGTTCACATTAAGAGGCAAAGACGGTATTGTTTTGACAAGTTCTTTTCCTTCCAGGGTTGCGGCCAGGAAAAATATCATAATAAAAGTCAAAATCTGTTTCATAATGGATTTTATTGTTTAACCTCTTTGAAAATTTTTATTGTTGCGCATATTATCAGATTAAATGTTCCAATGTCAATTTCATTGTTTGATTTCAACAAATTCTAATGGTATCAACACCGTTGTCGGGTTAATTGGTTTCATACTCTATCGCAATGGTGACAGTCCGGTTAAACGACCGTCCTTCAGCTGTAGCATTATCATATGGAGGATTGTAAGGCCCATTCCCTCTGAAAACGATTCGCTCAGGCATTGGGATATCACTGTCAATCACATTTTGATAAACCGTTTTTGCCCTGCGTTCAGAAAGCAAGACATTGTAATCTTCCTTGCCAATGATATCCGTCTGTCCCAAAATAGTTACTTTAGCCGCCGGCAGGTCTTTAATCCGTTTTACAACCCGGTCTAAAATAGTTGCATTTTGTGCCTTTATTTCAGCACTATCATAATCAAACAGGATTAAAGCATACTTTTCTATTACTTTATATTCAAGTTTTTGAGCTTTTTGTTCCATTCTTTTTTTATATTTAATAGAAGTATTTGCCGTATTTGTTGTAAATGTCTGACCCGTAATATCGGTTAAGGTTGCGCTTATTGAAATATTATCAATGGTGCCTATTTTGCTAAGTCCATATTCGAAAAGACTAAAAGAATAATCAAGGACATCATTCCCATTACCTTTTATGGACTTTAAAAGTTTTCCATCGCCCTTAATTTCAAGATTCCAATTCTTTAAATCATACCCCAGCTGGATATCAGGGTGAATATTAATTTCATTCAAATCAGCTACTTCAAAAGTATAAGTCGTTTTTATGGAATCAAAAATCTGGGGAAAATCAGAATGAATTTCTACTCGTTGATTTTCGAGCCGTCCTTGTTCAACGCTGCTGGTACTTGGTAATTCAGGTAATTTACGGGCACTGACGTTTATTCTGTCAGGGGCAATATTCCATATATACCGAAAATATGCCCGCACTTGTTCTGCTCGTGCCTGGGAAAGAGCAAGATTATTCTTTTCTTCGCCCCTGTCACTGATACACCCAACAATTTCAATGCTTGCTTCAGTATTTTCAGAAAACCGCTTACCAAGTATATTCAATACATTATGATACTTTGCAATGGTATCTCGTAAACTGTTTTCATCAAAAGTATCTGCTTCAGCCTGATTTTTTAACAATTTGTAACGCTCTGGAATTCTGCTTTGGCCTGTGTCAAAAAAAACATAGCTGAGCAAAGGAGAACTGTCTATTATTGTAAGTTCCTCAATGGTTATGGTTGATGGATTAACAGTGATTGAACCCTGAGGTGGATTTATAAAATTATATTCAACCACATACTGATGGAGCAACCTGGTTGAAATATTTTTAAAGATGGGGAGCAAATTTGCCGCTGAAGTTGCTTTCCAGGTTTTCCCTTCATTTGCTTCAGAAAAAGCATTTAAAAATTCATCTTTTGCTTCAGACGGCATAAAATCAATCGCATAAGCACTGAAATTTTTTAATCCTTGAGCTTTAGGACCGATTATTTCTTTTTTTATCTCACTGTTTAAGTCTTCACCATCTGTAAAAACAACTAAAAATTTATTACTTTTTTCAGGCATCTTTGAAATCAACTGTAAACTGCCAAGAATACCCTCATACAAAAAAGTCTGCTTGCTCATCTCTGTTGTAAAGCTTTCCAGAAAAAAGCTTTTTAGTTCTGAAATGTTGTTGGATTTAAAGGTGTTTAACCGTAAATTGTGACCATCGACCAAAAACTGCTTTTTACCATCAAAAACCACTACTTCTACATTGTCAATTGGCCTGACAATTTTTAAAAACTCATCCAAAGCAGACAAAAGAGGCTGTACAGCCTTCCGTTCCTGCATGGACATAGAGTTGTCCACCATCAGAACATAATTTATGGGAATATCTTCTCTGGTTTTCAGGACTTCAACCGCTGTTATGTTTGCCATTATACCGGCCTTTTGCAGTTTAAAATCATCCGGCATCAAACCTTTAACAGGATTGTTTTCCGCATCTACAGCAGAAACCAGGATTTTGTTATCATCAATCTCCTGAAACGTAATTTTGGCATCATAGCCTGGGATAAGAACCTGTAATTCACCTTCCGGCGTAAATGCAAAGCACACACCAGAAAATAAAAAAAACATCGTTAACAGCATAAACAAAATAATTGTTTTCGATTTCATCCTATTTCTCCTATAAAAAAGTATCTGTTTCAAATTTAATATCAAAGTCAAAGTCAAAGACTTACATGAAAAATTATTTTATGTTTTCCATGCTCAAGTACCATAGACTGACGACTGTATAAAGCAAGCTGCAAATAGCGTGTTAACCTTGATTTTATTTTCCCCTATCAATCAAGCTGCCGGCCTATATCCTCAAAGGCATCCACCACCATTCCCGTGCCTACCGCAATTAACAGGATATCCTGGGCCACGCGCACGAAACGATGCATTGGCGGTGGAGGACCCAATTGCACAAGAATGGTTGGCGGAAGATTATAGAAAATGACTTCTCTGGGAAGCTGTCGGCCTTTGCTCCACTTTTTTGCATGGCCGCGGGGTATGCAGTGGTTGCCCTTCTGGACAAGGCCCGGCGGGCAGTGCCCCTTTCGAAATTGATCGGAATAATATCGGTGGATATTTATTTGCCTTTCTTCATTGAAATACTCTCTTTTATTGTCTCCATGCCCTTTTTTCCCGTCATATGTCCCATGATCAGAAGTCTTATTGTTTTTGTACTTTTCATTCTTTTCTTCTTGTTTGTGATTTTTACCCTTTTTATTGCCGGCATGGTCTGGCTTTCCTGCGAAAGCCGTGCTTGTTAAACATATCCCGGCAAAGATAATTGCCAGTATAAGGCTCATCTTAAAAATAAACCGCTGCATGATGTTACTCCTCCAATTCTAAAGGTTATAAAATGGATGCTTTATTATAAAATAAAATCCATTGCTAAAAAATTTGTTTTAATGTTCCAAAACGATACTGGTGATGTATATGGAAATTCAGGATACATTAACAATATATTCATCATATGGGATCCCTTTGGTCCTGACTGCTTCAATGGTCTCCATTCCCTGGAGATGAGAAACAGTGTAAATCCTTATGTTCAAAGGTTCGCTTAAAAGGGGTTTTGTTCCCAGCAAAACCCCGAACCTGTGAGATTTGATATGCAGATCCAGGTCTTCACGGGTTTGCCACTCCTGGATCAGGCAAAAGCGGTTCCTGTCAAGGATATCACAAAAAACAGAACAGCATTTGCAACCTTTTTCCCGACCCACAGGTTTGATCAGTGAAACAAGGGTCTGCGTGATCTCCAACTGCTTATCTGCAAGAACATTCAGTATGATTCTGACTATGATCATTGTGATCCCCTTTTTTTTATGCCTGGCAGTTTGGATGAAACCAGGATTTTGACCGAAGTCTGATTTAGACTTTGATCCGATTTTTGTTTTACCTGATGCAGCTTTTAATCAAAAAGAGTTTAGAGCAAACTTCATGCCAAAGCCTGTCCCTGTTTTTTAAGATACAGCCTGTCCTGCTGATTTAATAAAGGAATCGGTTCTGAAAAAAATTGAGATGATATTAAAAAAAAAGCAGAATCAAGGCCATATATGGCCTTTGGTCATATGTGGCCCTGACTTTAAGGTTTGCGGATGTCCAGCTTTCGCATACGGGCGCGAAGGGTACTGCGATTGAGTCCGAGAATCTGGGCAGCGCTGTTCTGACCGCTGACCTTCCAATGGGTCTGGTCGAGCATACGGACAATATAGTCGCGCTCCACTGCTTCCAATGTTTTCAGATTTTTTCTCAAATATGCAAAAGGCTTGTTAAGATCATCAACCAGATGCAGCTTGGGACCTGACGAGTTAATCACGGCCCGCTCAAGAACATTTTCAAGCTCCCTGACATTTCCAGGCCAGTGATAATTCTGTATGGTATTCATTACTCTGCTGGAAATTATGCCGGTGCCTTTTCCCATCCGTTTGGCGATTTTTTTGATATAATATTCCACCAGCAGGGGGATGTCCTCTATCCGGTCTCTTAAGGGCGGCATGGTAATGGGGAAAACATTGAGCCTGTACCATAGATCATCCCTGAATCTTCCCTGACGGACTTCTTCTTCAAGATTCCGGTTTGTGGCGGCAATAATCCTTGCATCCACCTTGATGGTGTTGGAACTGCCCAGCCGTTCAAATTCTCCATCCTGGATCACGCGCAGCAGTTTGGACTGCAGCTCCAGGGGCAGCTCTCCGATTTCATCTAAAAAAAGTGTGGCCCCGTCCGCGACCTCAAACCGTCCCAGTCGCTTTGAACTGGAACCTGTAAACGCCCCTTTTTCATGGCCGAACAATTCGCTTTCAATCAGGTTTGACGGCAAAACGGCACAGTTTACTTTTACAAGGGCCTTGTTTTTACGTTTGCTGAAGCTGTGAATAGCGCGAGCCACAAGCTCCTTGCCAGTCCCGGTCTCGCCTAAAACCAATACCGTGGTATTGGTTTGCGCGATCTGTTCCACTTTATAGAGCACATATTTCAAGGCATCGCTGTTACCGATAATGTTCTCATGGTTATGTTCCAGTTTGATTTCTTCTTTCAGGTAGGCTCTTTCCGCTTCCAGCTGCTCTTTGAGCATTTTTATCTCGGAAAGTGAGGTTTCTGCAGTCTGTTTTCCTTTTTCAGCCTCTTGCCTTGCCAGGACAAGTTCCGCCGTGCGGGTTTCAACAATTTTTTCAAGATTTCTTTTGTAATATTCACTCTCCGTCACATCCTCAATAGCCAGGAGGATCAATTGCGTATGATTTGATTCCCGGTAGATTTTCCGGGCATTCAGATGCATGATCTTGGGACCGATGGTTTCAAAATCATGCTCCACCTCAAAATCATTGTATACTGAGGTTTCCGGCAGTGCCTGTTCAAGCAGCTCTCTGAGTCTTGGGATATTCCACTGCCCATTGCCTAGATCGTAAATCAATGTCCCTTCAGTCTCTTCAGGGTTAACGCAGAATGTTTTATAGAAAGACGGATTGGCATCCACCACCTTAAGGTTGGCATCAAGCACCACGAGCGGTTCACGAACGGTACTCAGAATGGTATTAAAAATATCCAGAAATGACTTTTGCACTGATCATCTCCTTTCTTAAAAACATTAACACTGGAAAAACAAAAAAGTTTGCTCAACTCTGGAACACAAATTTAAACATATAGTACAATAGATTGATAGTTGCTTTTTGTCAAAGGTAACTCACATTTATTACTATCTGCATATCATCACCAAATATTGCAAATGCAATATTCTTGATTGATCGGATAATGGAATCATCTTGAACGCTTTTTTTTCCTTCGTAAAATGGCTCGTAACCCTTCTATCGCAACCCTATTGCCCTGGATCTCATTGGACAACGCAAAATTAACAGCATTTATTGCATCAACATTTCTTTTACTCTTATCCTCAAAAGCTTCCCGGTTAAGCACTTCCCGAAAAATAGTGCTGAATTCCTGTAACCGGTCTTCTGTGAAAACTTTTTGAAAAACAATCTGGGGCTGCTCTGCATAACCGACTTCATCAAGACGTTTCAGAAGATATGTGATGGTTCGGACGGTCGGCTTAAAGCCAAAGGTCTGTTCCATAAGCACTGGAAAGGCCATTGGTAATGCAACATGGATAGATTTGTCCTTGGCCGCACGCTTTCCTTTTGTTTTCCGGATCATCAAAAGCTGATGCGCTTCTGCCTGCCGACATAAGTGCTCTGCCTGAAGAGCGGCAGCCTGAAGGTATGCGCTCAAATTGTAGAAACCAGAGTGTATATGCTCAGGAAGCTTTGCGCCACTTCGGCTGAACGCATATCTGTATTTGTGGTCAATCTCGCCCCAGGCCTCCTCAAGAATCGTCCGCAATTGAAATTCAATCTGAAGCTTTTTCAACTCATCCGGTGCATCTGAATTCTCGCCCAGCGCAACCAGGTAGTGAATGGATGAATACCCGCTATATCTAAGATAAAGACCCTCTGGAATCGTCTCCCCCGGGTCTACCGGCAGAACGAATGATCTTTTGTGATCCGGTTTTCGGATGAATCGCAGGATTTTCTCATCAGCCAGAAGTTCAAGATAGGCTTTGACTCTATCGATATCTGAAAGACGAAGACAGATAACCCTGATCCCAAGCAGATCATCAATCCTTTCCTGAAAATTTTTCTGTGTAATAGGCTTGGCCCCAACCCCAAGTTGTCTATTCTCTTCGTCGATTTTCTCTATGAGCCTCTTTTTTTCTTTGATGCGGTAAAGAATTGTATGAAGATTTTCATTTGGTGATGAAGGATCATCCCTGATGAATTGAACAATGTACTCTGCAAGTTTCTCGTATTTTTCTTTTTCCTTAAGAAACGAGACTAAAATTGTTTCCTTCTGACGTTTTCTCATGTATCAGGTCTCCTGTGAAAATCCTAAGTCTGGCCCGGTAAAATTACCTCTATCTTTTCAAATAGATAACAATCTTATTTCCTCTTTCCTATGGATCGCCATCCACCTAATGGGGTACTGACCGGTTTCAATATTTTACTCATCGATCTTGCCTGCTCGACAACATAAAATGCATCTTTGTCAAAACTGTTTACCTCGGCAAGTATCCATTTCAGATTTTTCCGCCGGCAGGCGATATACAGCTCAATAACCGGACCTCTCATGCCCTCACCCACGAATTTGGTAACGGGTTGCCCCAATTCCCTCAACCTTGCAGCCAGGACATCTCCCTTTTCCCTACAGATAACGCGTAATATAATCAGGCCAAATGCCAGTTTCCCTTCCACTTTGATGCCGACTACATTGCCTGTTGCATATCCTAAAGCGTAAAAAATTATCAGGACCGGCTGATCTTTGACCTGGTTGATTACCGTACTTACAACTGCGAGCCAGATGACAATTTCAAAAACCGCCAGAATAAAGGCGATCATGGTTCTCCCCTGTACAGTAACAATGGTCCGGATGGTACCTATTGATACATCACAGATGCGGGCAAAAAATACAATTAACCCGGTTACAAGAATATTAGATTCGATCACAGCATAACCTTTCTTTTGATACAGATGATGTTACATGATTAATTTTCATACCCTGAACAAAATCAATCCTTGAATATTTATTTCATTTTACACCACATTACTGGATACAATTGGCAAAGTAAACCGAATTTGCATCGCATCTTCATGCCTTTTTCCAGTAAACACCATCAAATTCTTAATCATCCAAAGCCATAATAATCAAAGCTTTTTGATTGATTTAACCATCCTTGAGATCTGAGCCACCTCTTGACTATGCTTAATAATATACATATAAATGAACAGTTTACCTATTGCTTGATGAGATCACTTATATTTCACTTATTTTATAAGGAGAACAAAGGCCTGTGCAGATCAGAAAATTGAACAATATTCTATTATTAGTGATCTTTTTTATATGCCTGCCATCGTTAATGTGGGGGGAAACTAACACTCAAGCATCTCTGGACGATAAAAATTCCCTGGTTCAGTTTGAGCAAGCTGTTGAAGCTGCAAAAACACACCTTGATGTCCTGGAAATAGAACTGATTGCAGAACGGCGAAAACTTAAGGAAGAAGCGAATCAGCAACAGATCTACAGGACACAGATGAATTCTCTAAGAAACTTTCTGCTTGTTCCTGAGATCAGTGTTTCAGTCCTGGAAAAAGGTGTTGAGGAAATTGATATTTCAATATCTTTAATCAAATCAGAAATTCAAAGAACAACGGGAAAAGAGGGTAAAACAAGTCAAAATCTTTCTGCGGTAAAAGACAAAATCATTTTAATCGATCAAAGAATTAAGGAATCCAATTCTTTCAAGGACAAAGACATAATCAGGGAAACCGGAATAAAGGAAGTCAAGTCCTACCGAACAGTTCTTGAAAAACAGCAGAAAGCTATTCTAAGCCTGATGGATATGCTGTCTGCAGAAATAAATACCAACAACGAGTTGCTTAGATCTTTCGAAGATCTCCGGATGACCTTGAGAAAAGAGATCAAAGACAAAAAAGGAAGTCTTTGGTTCCAAAGGGATGTCATCGAATTTAAAACCTTTTGGTCTAAAAATTTTTTAAAAGAAACTATCAGTTCATTTGCCAAAATTGGACAATTGTTCACCAATGAATGGCTATCGCTGAAATTGTCCCAGTTGATGGAGCATATAAATCTTAGCGAGGTTATGGTCATTGGTGTTTTTCTGCTGTTCAGTCTTTTCTTTTTCCAGGGACTGCCTGTTATAAGAGGTAAAGAGCTCTACAAGAACATTATCCGCAAGCCTACTGGATATCCTATAGTTGTCCTTGAGGGTTCCCTGGTTATTATTTTCTGGATACTGCTGACGATTATACTTTCAAAAACCCAGGTATATTTGATTTTTCCCGATTTTATCAAATTTATAAAAACATTTTTAACTATAATTCTGATCACCAAGATCGCATCTGATTCCATCCGCCTGATTGCCAGCGAAAAGGAGCTTGTATTCTTTAAAGCCCTGTACGGGTGGAAAGATGCATTTATATGGGGAATCAGACTGTATTCCCTTGTTTATCTTTTGATCTATAGATTCCTTTCTTTGGATACCGTAATTTTGGCATCAATTCGGATTTTTTCCGAAGCAGTGCTTGTTGCCGGTGTGTTTTTATTCTGGAAGGTATATAGAAAAATGGAAAGCCAGACCAATGGCATAGAGATGAAACTGTTAAGCGTATGGTCAAAGACAGTGGTGCTTTCAGGCCTTTTTGCCGATATTGCCGGATACGGACATTTTGCATCCTGGTGGTACATATCCTGGGGGGTTTCTTTAGTGGTTATCTGCCTCTGCATACTGCTTGTATATTCAACAAAAGATATTGATCGCAAGTTCAAGGAAAAATTTGATCTGAGGTCCCAAAGCCCTTACGGCAAATCTTATCCATTTTATTGGATTTTATCTAAGGGGCTTTACTTTTTTATCATTATGTTTGCGCTGACTGGGCTTGCGTTTTCATGGAGCTCAAGTGATGCCTTTTTTGTATGGCTTTGGAAGATGTTTAACAAAAACTACGTGATCGGGAAAATTGAATTGAGTATGGTAAGCTTTGCCTATTCGATTCTGGTTATTCTTTTGACCTATCTTTTTACTCGGTTGTGGGAAAAAGTCATTGCCAATCATGTGTTAAAAGAAAGCGGGTTGTCTACAGGAGCAAAGGGGTCGGTCATTACCATTTCAACATATGTGATTTGGTCGGTAGGCATCCTGATCAGTCTGAGTGTTTTTGGACTGAATACTACATCCCTGGCAGTTGTATTCGGGGCACTGAGTATCGGGCTTGGATTTGGTCTGCAAAATATATTCAATAACTTTGTCAGTGGTCTGATTCTGTTGTTTGAACGTCCCATACAGGTGGGCGATGTCGTTGAAGTGGGAGGCGTATGGGGAGAAGTAAAAAAGATTAATGTCAGAGCCACACTGGTTCAGACCTATACCAATTCGTCGCTAATTATTCCGAATTCCGAGTTCATCAGCGCCCTGGTGACCAATTGGAGCCATAAAGATCCTTTCATCAGAAGGGATCTGATGGTAGGCGTATCATATGGGTCAGATACAGCACTTGTAAAAACGCTGCTGTTACAGGCAGCAGATTCAGTGACAGAGGTGTATGATTCTCCACAAAAACCCCGGGTACAATTCATCAACTTTGGGGACAGCTCTCTGGATTTTCGATTGAGATTCTGGTCAGATATCGATAACTTTATTGAGGCGGAAAGCAAATTGAGATTTGAAATTGACAGACTTTTCACAGCAAACAAAGTGGTTATTCCGTTTCCACAGCGAGATCTTCATATTTTGAGCGGACCACAGATTAGATTGAAAAAAGAAACTCAGGATTCAACCAAAACCGACGATTGAGAACCCTTTTATTTTTTAGTGTAAAAATGCAGAGGGCGCTATATCTCTTTTTTGCTAAAAATAAACAGAGTTTTATCATTAGTTTGTACCCCCCCCCTTCGGAGATAAATCCTACAAACACCAATCCAATGGCAAACATTGCGCTGATAAAATCCGGCATAAACAAAGAAAACAGGCAGACTGCTGAAATCATAAAAAGAAGATTTACAGAGCAAACAAGTGAGGCTAAAAGATATCCTATGATCATTTCATTGGTATTGAACCAGACAATTAAAAATATGGAATCAATGGAACCCTTCACAACTATTCTACCGTTTTGTATAATGGCTGATGTATCACAGGTTTTTTCAACTTCTGAAAGTAGTTGGGAGTTTAATATATATGTCCGGCTAATCTGATATTTCAGTTTTAAGCTTGATATTATATTTATCGATTTTAGCATGCAGTGTGGGTCTTGACAACTTTAATAACTTAGCTGCCTGGGAACGGTTTCCATTGGTTATTTTTAAGGCTTCGGAAATCACAATACTTGAAACAATGTCTATGAAATCATCAAAATTATAAGTTTCAGCTTTGTTGGATAACAATTGTCTTACCCAGGCCTGAATATAATTTAATTCAATTTCCTGGATGAATTTCTTTTTTTCTTTTTTGTTTATTACCTGTTCCAGGTCTGCTGTAGAAATTGGAGCGCCCCTGTTGAAAATAAGAACTTTCTGTATCAGATTTGACAGCTCTCTTACATTTCCCGGCCAGTCATAGTCATTTAGACGATTTAAAGCTTCTTTTTGAATCCCGGGGTTATCAATCTTTAATTCATTGGAAAATTTAACCATATGATAGGATATCAAACTATTGATATCGTCTCTCCGGTATCTCAAGGGGGGAAGCTCCAGGGTAACCACTTTTAAACGGAAATATAAATCTTCCCGGAATTTTTCTTCTTCTATCGCCTGCTCCAGATTTTTATTAGTGGCTGCAATAATCCTGACATCCACGGGAATGACTTCTTCACCCCCCAGTCTTTCAATATTTTTTTCCTGGAGCAATCTTAAAATTTTGGCCTGTATATTTAAGGGCATATCTCCGATTTCATCCAAGAACACAGTACCGCCGTTTGCCTGTTCAATTTTTCCAATATGCCTCTGGGAAGCGCCTGTAAATGCACCTTTTTCATAACCAAACAATTCGCTCTCAAGAAGATTTTCAGGTATGGCCACGCAATTAATGATCAAAAAGGCCTTATCCGAACGAAGGCCATACTGGTAGATTGCTCTTGCCACCAATTCCTTTCCAGTTCCGGATTCACCCAGAATCAAAACGCTTGCATCGGTTTGAGAAACCCGGCCGATTGATTTATAAAGCGTCTGCATAAGCTTGCTCTGACCGATAATAGCATCTCCGGATTGTTTATCTGGAGATGCGTCCACTTTAACCGGTGATCGCATAAAATAACCTGCCTCAATGGCCTGTTCGATCAGATTCAGCATCTCCGGCACATCAAATGGTTTGAGGACATAATCATATGCCCCCATTTTGGTGGCTTCTATGGCAATCTCGGTTGTTCCATAAGCCGTGACAATGATCACAGGCAGTTTTGAATCAATTTTCCTGATGCGTTTAAAGGTTTCCATTCCGTTGATTCCGGGCAGCCGCATATCGAGAATAACCAGATCCAAAGGATTCTGTTCAACAATATCAATACCGGCTTCACCGGAAGCAGCACTGAGCACTGCATAGTTTTCTTCTTTTAAAAGCTTGCAGAAACTTATTCTTAACTGATCATCATCATCAATCACCAGAATCGTATGCATACTATACATCCTTTATGGGAAGCGTAATAACAAAGGATGCTCCCTGGCCTTGTTCACTTGCAACATCCAGCCATCCCCCATGTTCATTTATGATATTAAAGGCAATACTCAAGCCAAGACCTGTTCCCTCATCCTTGGTGGTGAAAAAAGGATTGAATATCTGTTCTTTGACCTCCTGTGAGATTCCTGCACCATCATCTATTATCCGGATCACATTTACTTTTTTTAACGGTTCCACATAAGTTTCTTCTTCATGGATAATGATAAGGCCGCTCTTGTCCATTGCTTCACAGGCATTGACAATGATATTAACGATTACTTCCTTTAGTTGTTCAGGATCTATTAATGTATCGCTGAGGGGACGATGACGAATCACCCGTGTGGTTACATGATAGGATTTCAACCGCTGTTCAAGAAGATGAAGTGCACTGTCCACAACAATGGACGGACTCATTTTTTTCATTTTCAGTTTAGGCGGACGGGAAAATTCCAGAAAATTTTCAACAATTTTATTTATCTGCTTTATCTCATCGGAAATAACGTTGAAATCTTCACTTTGATGCTTTGTAAAATTACAGGAACGGTTCAATGAAAAAAGCCTCATTTTTACCGAAGTCAATGGATTTCTTATGCTGTGCGCTGTTCCAGCCGCCAGTTTGCCTAACAGCGCCATTTTTTCTGACAGCATCAGGGTTTCCCGGCTTTGCTTTAATTCCTGATGCGCCTGCTCTGCATTTTCAATCAGGCCATGAACGCTTTGTTTTAATGCGGAAACTTCATTTAAATAGTCTTTCTGGCCACCCATCGTGTCTGCCTCTTCTGCCAGTTTTCGAATGGGTTCCAATATATGGCGGGCAAAAATATAATTTATCAGAAGGCTCAGGATAACAACTGTAATAATTGCCAGAATAGCAATATATCGGAGCTGATGAGATTCTTTCCGGCTTATTTTGATTGCATCTGAAATCTTGTTTTTATGAAAGGATTTAAATTGTTCACATAGCTCTATAATTTTAAAAAAATCTTGTCTTACATCCTTGTGAAGGACATTTCCTTTATCATATTCACCTGATTTATACAGATCAATGATAACATTTTTATTTGTAACATAATCTTTATATCTGGATTCAATCTGGTCAACGGATTTTTTTTCCCATTGTTCCTGCACAAGGGACTTCACCACTACAAGATGTTTATCAAAAAGCTGTCTGTATCTGTTGAACTCTTCAATCCAGGCGGGATCACCATCCAGAAGATAATAGGACACAAATCCTTTCTGGTTGACAAGGGATGTACCCAGGGCCTCGGCTGATTGATAAATAACAATATTTTTATCAATAATATCTTTAAATATTCTTTCCGTCTTATAGGTGTACCAGACCATGAGTACGGCTCCAATCACAGTGATGCACAAAAGAATGGCATTAACAAGATAGACCCTGTTTTTAAGACTCAGCTGAATTGTAAAATTTTTCATCATCATTTAGCTTGGTGCATTTTTCTTCTATCAATACAAATTTCTTTAAAAATATCAGTCAATCTTAAAATCCCGACAATCTCTTCTTTTTTTGTCACCAGAAGAGATTGATGATGCCCCATGATGATCAGATGAATGGCCTCCCCCAGATTTGCAGTCTCTTTGACATACTCCCCTGCCGTGGGTGTGTGCATGATTTCTGTTACTTTTTGCGTGCCAGCCTTCCCGCAGATATCTTTTAACGGGTCATACCATAATTGGTATTGATCCAGAATACCTTGCATAAATTTCGGGGAAAAACCAAAATGTGACATACCGGTCTGGGGAAATGCTTTTTCTTCCATAAACAAATCGTATTTGGGTTCCAGGGACCGTATCACATCCAGCTGGCTGATTTTACCAACAACCTTGTTGCTTTTCTTTTCGCACACAAGGATCGCCCGATGCCGGTATTTGGTTTTATCAAATTGCTCCTGGGCCTTTTCAAGTGCATCCAATGCCTCTGATAATGTAGCATCCTCATCAACCGTGGCATACTCAGACAGCGGGACCATTAAATCCTTTACCAGAATGGTTTTCATTTATTGTTTCCTTTAATTATATAGGTATAAAATTTTTATAAATCTCCGCTTCTTCTTAAAAGGAGCCTGAGTTCAGCCTGGCGGATGCGTTCTTCCTGTTCATCTTTTCGTTTTCTGGCATTTTCAAGTTTGATTTTTATATCTTCAAAATCAGCCGGTTTCATCAAATAATCAAAGGCCCCCAGTTTCATCCCTTCCACGGCAGTTTCTGTAGATCCATGTCCGGTCAGTAAAATAACCTCAACAATGGGATAAAGCGTTTTTATCTGCTTTAATGTGTCAATTCCGTCCATGCCCGGCATTCTTATGTCCAGAATGACCACATCAATGATCGCCTGTGACAATACCATTAATGCTTCCTTGCCGCTATGGGCCGTGGACACTTTTTCCCCCTGTGCCTGCAGCCTCAGGGAAAACATTTCAACAAAATCTTTTTCATCATCTACTATCAGGACTCTGGCT
>JACKQG010003561.1_pt1 | contig 18947 bp, 13 predicted proteins | sample 8237621 | NCBI WGS metagenome assembly JACKQG01 (sample SAMN15677084, study PRJNA649215) | marine metagenome | biome: marine; feature: Black Sea; material: saline water; isolation source: suspended particulate matter (SPM) from the Black Sea western gyre | collected 2013-06-09/2013-06-10 | depth... | reverse complement strand
AAGCCACCGCATTTACCGCGATTACTTATGCTTTTTAAGCTCTATTCGAGGGTGAGAAAAAAATCAAAAAATCACTCCTGCTTTCAGAAGCAGCCATGGCTGCTTCTGAAAGCAGGAGTGAGTTTATAATTTACCGGATGGGATTAATTTGAGCTTATAAAAGTCGTGCTCAGCAGAGTGTTTGGAGCATGCCTGCATTAAGGAACTGCCAGTACCGTACAGTTGCACAGGTCATCACTTTCAAAAGCCGTCATATTGCCAGCCTTCAATCCGGGCACCGGAAATACGCGCACCGTCAGGGGTTTGTTTAAGCGGAATGCCAGAGTGCCGGTGTCTCGCATCAGCGCGGCTATTTTCTCGATGGAGGTGTCACCCGGTATGGGAACCGTGTCGAGGCCTATGCCGCAAACTGCGCTGTAGGTTAATAGAGAACGGATATCGAAGTTTGAGTTGATCGTGCCCTGGGCTAATCCGGTATCTTCTGTAAGTGCCAGCATCAACCCGGAAAAGCCAACCAGATCTACATCTTGAATAGACTTGAATACACGGGTTAATAATGATGAGGCTTCAACCGTGCCGGATGCACCGAAGTACTCAACCCCCATCTGTTCGTAGACTTCGACCATGCTGGCACAATTTTTAGAGGGTGCAGCTGAGCTGTCAAAGCCGGAGAAAGCAAAAGGCATCTTCAGGCCGGACTGATCGATGATGTTTTTAATCTGCGAGATATGGTACTGAAGCGCTGTATGCATGGCTTCATAGTAAGCCTTAAACCGAGCGTTATGATCTTTTGAACCGACGCTTTGATTCAGTTGTATAAGTACATTAACCAGTAAATCCGGTGTTTCCAGGCCGATAACAAAGCGATTTCCGAGTTCTGCTCGGTGATAGCTGGCAGGAAAGTAGGGGATCAGTGGAGCACAGTTGAAATTAACCGTGAAATTGAAGTTGCCTTCACCTCGCGGGGTAATGGTACTTATTTTTTTTACCGCCTGAGCGGACAGCTGAATGAGCTGGTTATTCAGAATGCCCGATTCATCAACGTCGACATTCACACAGACGTTGCATAAATCACCAAACTCTCTGACCAGTTCAGGCAGGATTTCGATTTCATCCCGGGTTCTGGCTTCACCAATTGCAAAGCGAATACGGATACCGGACAGATCTGCAGAGCCTAATAATTCACTCAGGCACCTTAAGTCACTGGCGGCACTCTCGATGCTCTGCGTATTCAGATACTCGCCAAATGGATTGGTTACAATCCTGACCGATTGAACGCTGTAGCCCTGTTGCTGAAATTTTGCAGATAGTTCAGCGCAGAACTTCGAGGCCTTAAGGATTTCCGCTTTCCAGGTTGCCCTGTCCGGGATCAGGGATAAAAAAGTGGTAATCGTTCTTATCTTGCACAGAGCTTTATTTTTAAATCTCAATTTTCTGATTCCTTGCGGGGATTATAGTTTGCATTTACGGCAGACACATTCGAGTCCATAACTGGGGTGGATCGTGCATCATCATATGTGCTGTAAACTTAGTATCATTGTGGAAGTGTAACCAGTAACGACTCGAGAGGCCAGAAGCCGGTCAGCGTTCGCTGGGCTCATCCTTTAATATCCGGTTAACCAGTTTATGCACAAGTGGCGATACCAGGAAAATTGCAGGGAACGCCACCGTGAAAGCGAATGCCCAGGCTTTTAACCAGATGCTCAAAATATGACTGGTCAGGCCGACGTTAAAAATACTGATGACGAGTGACATGATGCAGGACATCAGGAGTGCCATGAAAAAAGCAAACACGATGTGCTGATGTTTACGATCAATCATACAGAGGACCTGCGATGGTTACGGCTGGCAATGATTAAGGGCCTCAAAAATACTCGAGTGAATGTGTTTGAAGCGGTTGCAATTTGCAACCCCTGTCATGCAACAGGAGCGGCGAATCCCTGTTGAATACTGCCTTTAACCGGTCGTGAAAAGAAGGTTTTACGAAGCAGCGCAAGGGTAAATTTTTCCTTTCTATTCCACGCTAACAGCGATACGCATCGAGCCATCGTGCAATAGCCAAATAGTATCTGTGCCCAGGTTCCTATGGTTGGTATCCAGAATATCCATTGCAGGGGTTGCGGCAATGCGACAATCAGCAGCATTAAATACCAGAATCGAACCTGTACCGGAAAAGCGCGGTAGTTTTGTTCTCGAATGATGAAATGGATTAACTGGAAAATAGTCAGACCGATAGCCAGCATGAATCCGATAGAGATCCCGCTGACGGCGAATGTTAATAGCCATGCAGTGACCAGCCAGTACCACCAGCCAATATCTTTATACTCAATCATTAACATGCAGAATTCCCCCGCTATGGTTTGCGATTAATACTCATCCGGGTCTCTATTGTTTGCGTTACGCTTAATAAATGCGCTGCTAAAAAATAAGGCTGAATGAGATGTTTGATTTTTTTATGCGCCTGTTTTGTTTTTGCCCTGCGCGTGAGCAGCTCGATATGAGTCGATGATGCCGACTAACCAGCAAATCAGAAGCACTGCAGTGGCAATATCCAGTCGTTGGGTTTCGGCTGCGCCAGTGTGCTGAGTCAATAAGGTGGTAATTGTCGAGTCATTCAGCTGGATAGCACCAGTTTGTATCTGTTCGACTATTTGCAGAGACTTTTCAACCACATTTGAAATGATATAGTAAAGCCCTGCCAGCGAAGAGCCGATTAAAATGACAGCGGATTTATATCGCTTTAAGTGGAAATGTCCTGCGCCTGGAATGACCAGTGCAGATAACAGCGCTACTTTGATGGGGGTTTTCATGGACGGGAAATCATTGCATGAAACCAGACGTTGGCAGTACCTGAAAGCAAAGTAAAGCTTTGCCTTTCAGGAGACTGCCTTCGTTATGTGCCTGTTACTTTACTTTAGATTGCTCGAACTTTATTCGCGCAAGGGCCTTTTTGACCTTTGCCCACTTCAAATTCAACAGCTTGCCCGTCTTTTAACGTCGCATAATCACCACCCGCCTGAATTTCTGAGTGATGGACAAATAAATCTTTGCCTCCGTCTTCAGGAGTAATAAAACCAAAACCTTTGTCCGCATTAAACCACTTAACTGTACCTTTACTCATTGTGTATCCTTCTCTTTAGGGTGAAAGTAAAATAACACTATCCGTTATCACCATCACGAATAGTGCTTTTGAATTTATGGTCAACGATTGAGTCCTGCAGCCTTAACTTTAAGAGCCTGTCACCATTGTCCCGCTATCTATTCTGTATTGTATTGTCAGCAAACCGCTCATGCTGACAAGCACTAAAAACCACGTTGATTAAAATTTATCGGTTCTGATTTTTTATAGAGGCAAAAAAACCTGGTTCTGCTGCGGGTTTAGCCGAAACATAAGCAAGGCGCATGGGATGAGTCATCCGAGCATCAAAAGTAGATCTTTTAGCTGGTTCCAAATTTTAATTGTTTTTAAAAAATACTGTGGATAGCGCAGTTTATCTGTATAAACTTCTAACAGATAGCAAAACTTTACTATCTCAGCAATTTCTGACTGAGAAATAAAGCCTTTTTGGCCCAATTCGCTATGCCTGAGCGTTATAGACGCCTGTTTCGGCTAGCTGAAAGCCGCTGCAGGTTCACCTGCGGCTGATGAGCGTCGGTCGAGCAACGCCTGTTCGATATCGATCAGCTGGGTATCACGCAAGGGGTAGAAGAAAAATGAAAAACCGGCAATCATTGCAAAGGCAGCGGGTAGCCAGGTAAAGATAACGCGGATGCCCTGCAGGGCCAGTTCCGACTGAGCGATATTGGCTTCGTAGCCGACATAGGTCAGCACTGCGGTGGGTAACACGCCACCGATGGTGAGCCCCAGTTTCTGTGCAAACTGGGCTGCAGAGAACACCAGTGCGGTGGTGCGGCGTTTGAATTTCCATTCTCCAAAGTCAGCCACATCCGCATACATCGCCCATACCAGCGCAGGGGTTGGCCCGGCCAGAAATGATGCCAGTGCGTTCACCGTGAGCATGGTCCAGTAAGCATCGGCGGGAATGTAATACATCAGTCCCATCACCACAGCATTGGACAGCGTCAGCACCATCATCAGGCTGCGTTTGTCATAGCGATTACACAGCAAGCGTCCTGCGATAACGCCGAGTACAAACACAATGGCTCCGCTTGTCAGGAAGAAACTGGTGCGATCCCAGATCCAGATGAAAGGGGTGTTGTCATCCAGCATGTAGTATTTGAAAAAATAGATGGTAGCTCCACCGCGTATCGCGACATTGGCGAGGGTGAATACACCCGCTACGACCATCACCAGCCAGGCACTGTTCTTTAACAGTACGCGCAGATCCTTGCTGATATTCATGTCCTGATCCGATGGAGGTGCAACGCGTTCACGAGTGCCACGAAACGTCTGCAGGAAGAACAGAATAGATAACACGGCAAAGATCGCCATGGTTAATTGAAAGCCGAGTAACTCGTTTTCACCACCCAGCACTCTGACCAGTGGACGCACAAACATTCCGAGCAGGATGCCCGCACTGAAGGCGCCTATAAAGCGATAGCAGCCGAGCGTCATGCGTTCATCAGAGGATGTGGTCATTACCCCCATCAGGGCGCCGTAAGGCACATTGATCGCGGTATACACGGTCATCATCAGTATGTAGGTGATGTAGGCGAAAATCAGTTTGCCTTCTTCACCGAGATCGGGATTGATGAACATCAGATAGCCAATGGCACCGTAAGGCAGCGCCATCCATAGCAGGTAGGGGCGGAATTTACCCCAGCGCGTACTGGTGCGGTCGGCGATAATCCCCATAACTGGATCTGTGATCCAGTCCCATAGCTTCACCACCAGCAGCATGGTGGTGACTGCCGAGGTGCTAAGGCCGTATACATCGGTGTAGTAATACACCATAAAAATGGCGAAAAACTGAAAGAAGAAATTGGATGCGGTGTCGCCCAGCGCATAACTGAATTTTTCGTTAAAACTTAACGTGGCTGCAGTGCGCTTCATGGACCGGGTTCCTTAAGATTACGCGGCGAATTTTTTATTCACATAGGCGCAGGACTGGCGCACTACGACTTTGGCGGGTAACGCGATATGCTTGTTTTCGAGTGTTTCTCCCTGGATCATGCTGAGCAATAAATCAAACGCATGGTTTGAGATATCTTCTATTGGAGCGGCGATGGTGGTGAGTGCGGGGATTACCTGAGAGGCTACATCAATATCATCAAAACCGATGATGCTGATGTCCTGTGGCACCTTGATGCCATGGTTGTCGAGCTCTCGAATTGCGCCCAGCGCCATCGAGTCATTTGCGCACAGTATTGCGCTCGGTAGTTTGTCCAGCGAGAGAAAGTAATCGGCACCTTTAAGACCGGATTTGAACGAGTAGTTACCACGGTAAACCAGTGTCTCATCCATGTCGAGGCCGTGCTTGTTGAGGCCATTACGGTAACCGGCGCAGCGATCTTTACCCACATCCGAGTCTTCCAGACCGGTCATGAAACCGATGCGGCGATGGCCAAGTGCATACAGATGATCGAACGAGTCCACCACCGCATTAAAGTTATCGATGATCACGGAAGGTATCGTTTTGTCAGCAGAGCCGTTATCGATGGCGACAACGGGCAGGACCTGTTTGAGCGATTGCAGGGTATTCTCGATACGGGGAAAACAGCTTGCGATAACTCCATCCAGGCGGGATAGAATATTGTTTGAACTTGCCAGGTCCAGATCGGTGAAATAACTCAGCGCATAGCCATTTTTAGCCGCAACTTTCTCCAGTGCGTTGAAGATCAGTGAATAGTAGGGGCTGGATACACCGGCTTCAATACTGTTATCAAGAAAGTAGCCAATGGTCATGGTTTTCTTTCTGCTGTTGTTTCTATCAGCAACAAAGGTGCCCTTGGTCGGAACCTTATACAGAATTCCTTCCGTCACCAGGTTATCGATGGCTTTACGGATCGTCATGTAGGAGAACCCCAGTTCTTTCGCCAGCGTCCTTTCTCCCGGCAGTTTTTCCACAATAGTTTTTTTGCGGATGGCTTCTTTAATATAGTTTTCAACCAGAATATATTTCGGGGTTGCTAAATCCATCGGGTAATTTCCTGAAAGTAAATCGGCTTAAGAATGATTGCTGGGGTAGCCGGGTAGTTAGAATTGTCTGACGCCATAGTATTCATTTGTTTGCATTAGAGCTATAGGCTCTTATGCTGAGTGAGTAGTGCTACATAGCAAATAATGTGGTTCCGTACAATTTTTATCCTCATATAAGCTTTATATATCAGGTGTTGCACTCTTTCAAGTCATAAAAAGCTTGACAGCACCAAGTGGGTGAGATTAATGTGCTATATAGCATAAAAAGACAGCGTCAGTTACTGAGTGCTGTTACTTTCCTGGCGCGAGTTTTATTACGCACAGGTTGACCGATTAAAAAGAGTCTTAAAGACCGTTAAATCATCACAAATTGAGGAAATAAAATGTTATCTCATTCATTAACTCGTTGGCCCCGGTATTTAGTGGTTATTGTTTTCACTATGCTGGCTGGTTGTTTCGCTTCTGGAGACGGTGAAGATCCGGTTTCTGATCCTGTACTGACTGGTGTATTACTGGATGGGCCGACATCAGGCGTTTCCTATACGACAGAATCGCAGACCGGCACCACTAACGCTAATGGTGAATTTAGCTACTTTCCCGGCGAAACCATCGTGTTCTCGATTGGTGGCCTCAAGCTGGGCCAGGTTCAGTTGGTGAAACCTGATCCCGCTGTCCCCCGCGTCGTGGTAACTCCGGTTGAGCTGACGGGAAGCACGGATGCATCAGATCCCAAAGTCATCCGCTTGCTGCAGTTACTGCAGAGTCTCGATAGCGACGGTGATCATAGCAATGGCATCTCGATCAGTGAAACAACCCGATCAGCAGCAGCATCACTGGTGATTAATTTTGCAGATACGAACTTTGCAGTGAACAATCCTACGTTCAACCTGCAATCGACTGTTGACAATATCTCTGACCCAGATGACCCGGTTCCTGCAATTGTCAGTGCGGGTGTTGCGTTACATAATTTCAGTAACAGTATTCAGGATAACGGTCTTAATATTAGCCTTACACCGACCTTTCAGCTGGTGTGGGCTGATGAATTTAATGCGGCCTCTCTGGATACCCAAAGCTGGAACTTCGAAACCGGTTATGGCCCTGGAGATACCGGGTGGGGTAACGATGAATGGCAGCAATACACGCAGAATTCTGAAAACCTTGCGATCGTGTTTGAAGATGGCGCAGACGCCAGCAACGGCTACCTTAAAATATCCGCACAATGCCCCGCGCCCGGGGTAGATAATGCAGCCTGTCAGAAAAGGGATGGCAGTATCACCTCCGCAAAAATCAACACCAGGGGCAAGCATGAGTTTCAATTCGGCAAGATTGAAGCACGTATCAAGGTGCCGACTGGTAAAGGTGCCTGGCCTGCTTTCTGGAGCCTGGGTGCCGGATTTCCAGAGACACCCTGGCCAGCCTCCGGGGAAATTGATTTCATGGAAGTTTTCAATGTAAACAATAACATCACTAAGGATGGGCTATTTACCATTCATTGGGAAGAGCCGGATGGGTCTGGTACCCGGCAGTTTTCGACAACTGCCAAGTCCATCAATGCCGAAAATTTCCACATTTTTGAGGCTGAATGGAATCAAGATCGAATTATAGGGAAAATCGACCGCGTAGAGTTTGCTAACTATCCTATCAATCCGGCGACTCAGGATGAGTTTCTGAAGCCTTTTTATCTCATCTTGAATCTGGCCATGGGTGGTAATCCATTACCTGATCTGGTTCCAGATGCCACTACGCCATGGCCACAGGAAATGCTGGTTGATTACATCCGTGTATACCAGGCTGTAGCGGGATTAAATAACGATATTATTAATATTGGTTTTGAGGGTGCTTCTGAGTTTGTATGTTTTGAAGATGGCTCTGGATGCGGCAGTCCTAGCGGATTTGCCGGTGGAGATGCAAGTGTCCAGGCTAACCCATCGACCGACGGTAACCCAAGCGCGAATGCTGCAAGGTTCCAAAAATTCAATCCCGGCAATGGAGAAGCATTTGGTGGAACACTGGTTCGCCTAACAGATAATGCACTTAATTTTGCGGCATCAAATAATATCTTTACCGTCAAGGTTTATTCTACCCGTTCAGTGCCCGTCAGGCTGGAGTTGGGTGATGATAATCCAAACGACGGTAGTCCGGGAGTCGATGTAGTGCACTCTGGAAGCGGTTGGGAAGAATTGACATTTGATGTCAGTGGAGTCGTGAGTCAGGTAACCAAATTTAACCAGATCGTGTTTATCTTCGATAATGGAACGGTCGGTGATGCTCAGGGTGACCTGGATAACGGTACAACAAACTGGACCTTCTTCCTGGATGACATCGTTCTGAAAAAGGCGCCTGTTATTGATGATGGCACAGGCGGTGGAAATTTCGGCGATGGCAGCAGTGATGGCACAGGATTTGGTGTTTTCTCCGAGACCAATACCACCTCAGCGGTCACCAATACAAATATTGTGTCGGCTGGTAATACGGTCACCATTGATGGAGTAAGTACGGCAGTAACCCCGTTTGATGGCAGTTCAGTATTAGCGCTAACTTACTCGGGCAATACTGAAAATCAGGGTTTTGGTGGCGCAGTGTTTCAGTTCGATAGCGCGAATGTATCCGCGTTCGACACCCTGAAATTCACCATTGATACGGCGTCTTTTACTAACTTTGCCAACCTGACCGTGCAGCTGGAACCACCAGGAGGTGGTACCGCGGGTGGTAACGTAGCGTTGGCCTCTTACTCACCGGTCGCAGTCTCGGGTGACTGGGAGACTTATGAGATCCCGCTGGCAGACTTTACTGCCGTTAATCCGGCTTCCATCAGTGCGCTGGGATTCTTTAATGCACGTGATGGTGGCAATGTTTTGCTGGCCGGTATCCTGTATCTGGATGATATTCATTTCACTGGAGCTGCTGGTGGCACTGGCGGAACGGGTGGCAGCGCGCTACCGTTCAGCGATGATTTCGAGTCGGGTGATCTTGCAGGATGGACCGCTACGCCGAATGGTGGGGCTATAACGGCTGATAATACTCAGGCGGGTAGCGGTACTTTTTCTGCTCGTCTTGTTGCAGGGCCGGCTCAGGCACCTGCGTTCAGTATCGAAGGCCTTGCGGCTGGTTCGGTTGCAGCGGGCGATACCATTGATGTGTCCTGGGATATGTGTGGCACCTTTGCCGGTGCTGGTGAGGTTATGTTCCCCGCCCTGCTGTCAGAGCCGGGTGGTGGCGCGGGCGCAATCAGAGTGTTTGACACGATTGCTGCTGTTCCTGCTGTGTGGACCCGTTTCACTCGACGCTTTACTGCGGACGCAAACGCAGCCAATGTAGCCGCAGGGGTATCCGTGCAGTTTGATGTGGTCTGTGGTGGTGATGCGGGCTGTGCAGCTGATGTGTTCATCGATAATGTGGCCATTACCAATGGTGCTGGAGATCCTGGCGCAGCTGCCAGTGGGACCAGCTGTGCCGCTGGTGGAACCGGTGGCGGTGCTGCTGCGGACGTCACGTTATTTGCGGATAGTTTAGCGCCGGGTTGGGTAGGGTTCCTGGATGCAAACGGGACAGTAACCCAGGTGACTGATGCTGATGCGACTTTTGGCGAGGTGCTTGAACTAACCACAGGTGGCAGCACAGTCGTTGGAATTGGCAGCAGGACCGGAGATGGATCTACCATAAATACCAGCGCATTTGCGACTCTTGAATTCGACCTGAAACTGGTGACTGCTCCGACGTCCGCGACAACCGTGTGGAAGTTGAAGACTGAGAATCCGGGGGTAGAGATTGATATAGCGGCACCGGTACTTGGCAGCTGGGTAAACTATTCGATTCCGCTTAGTGATCTGGGTACACCCAATGCGCTTGATCTGATCATGCTGTTTGCGGACTATCCGGCCAACGCGGGTGCTGTTTATCGAATTGACAACGTGAAGCTGGTTCAGGCTCCACCGCCGCCATCTTCTACCGTCACATTATTTGCGGATAGTTTAGCGCCGGGTTGGGTAGGGTTCCTGGATGCAAACGGGACAGTAACCCAGGTGACTGATGCTGATGCGACTTTTGGCGAGGTGCTTGAACTAACCACAGGTGGCAGCACAGTCGTTGGAATTGGCAGCAGGACCGGAGATGGATCTACCATAAATACCAGCGCATTTGCGACGCTTGAATTCGACCTGAAACTAGTGACTGCTCCGACGTCCGCGACAACCGTGTGGAAGTTGAAGACTGAGAATCCAGGGGTAGAGATTGGTATCGCTGCACCGGTACTTGGCAACTGGGTCAACTATTCGATTCCGCTGAGTGATCTGGGTACACCCAATGCGCTTGATCTGATCATGCTGTTTGCCGACTATCCGGCCAACGCGGGTGCTGTTTATCGAATTGACAACGTGAAGCTGGTAGGCGCTGGCGGAGGTGCCGGTGGCGGCGCTGAAATAGCGGTTAATGGCGGTCTCGAAAGCGGCCTGACGGGATGGGAGGCAACCCCTAATGGCGGTATCTCCGAATTATCCACTGCTCAGGCGCATACGGGTGTGAATTCTGCCAGATTAAGAGCCGATGTGGCTGCGAACGCTGGTGGTGCTTCTTTTCCCGACATAAAGCTGGCTAACGTGGGGGTAGGAACAGTGACTAATGGTCAGGCCGTTACGGTCTCTTTCTGGACCCTGACTGTCGAGCAGACTGGAGCGGTTCCATTTTTTGCCCAGTTGTTCACGGAGCAGGCCGGTGGCGGTGCCTCAAAAACTGATTTTCTGATTCAGCCACCTACATTCCTGACGACAGGCGGCGGCTGGCAGCAGCATTCCTTTAACGTCACTCTCGGCCCTGATGCGTCTGCGGGTGTCTCGCTATTGTTCAAGGCTGACTGTGGAGCTACGGCCAACTGCGTACTGGAAGTGTTTATTGATGATGTGTCAATAACGCCACAGTAAAATGAAATTTTCTGGTACTAGTAAGGTGGTAATTGAAAAGTAATTATCTATAAAAGTCCTTAAAAACAGGCCGGGGCCTGGCACAAGATTTTGTTTTACAAACGAGTGTCAGGCCTTTTTTGAGCCGATTTGATACAGGATTATACTTAATAATAAAAGAGGTAGTCATGTCATCTGAGCAGAACGATTCCAGTAGCAGCGTATCAATGTCCAGATCAATGCGGTCGGATGTCGCCGCCAGAAAACACTACACAACGGCACCCGAAGATCGAATATCGCTGGCCCATAAGCTGATCTATGGCTTTGGCGCCTTTGTTAATAACCTGCTTGCGGCTGCTATTGGTGGCATGGTGATCGTGCTCAACCTCGGACTTGGTATGAATCCCGCTCTGGTCGGTCTGTTAGGGGCTCTGCCTCGTTTAACCGATGCGCTAACCGACCCTTTGATGGGGTACATTTCTGATAATACACATTCGCGCTGGGGACGCCGGCGCCCTTATATTTTTGTCGGTGCTATTTCTGCCGGTGTCATCTTTGCGCTGTTATGGCAATTGCCTATGGGGATGTCGCAAAACTATTATTTCTGGTACTTCCTGATAGGTTCATTGATTTTTTATCTTGCCTATACCGTGTTCGCTACCCCGTGGGTCGCTCTCGGTTATGAATTAACCCCTGACTACCATGAGCGTACCCGCCTGATGGGTGTGCAAAACTTTATGGGTCAGCTGGCTTATATCATCGCGCCCTGGTTCCTGCTGATTATGCAGGCCTCAATGTTCGGTGATATGGTCGAGGGGGCCTCCTATCTGGCGATTGCTATAGGCCTGCTCACTATTGGTGTCGGTGTTCTACCCGCAATCTTTCTAAAAGAACGCTTCAGCCATCCGGAGTTAACTACCGAGCAGCTGGCGGCTAAACAAAACAAGGTTTCATTCTGGTTTGCGCTTAAGAAGAACATGCAGGAATTCTTTAGCGGTTTTCTGGCCACTCTCAAAGTGCGCCCATTCCTCAAACTTTGTGCGGCAACCTTCCTGGTGTTTAATGGCTTTATGCTGATTTCGTCTTTCCAGTTCTACGTTATTATCTACTATGTGTTTGGCGGGGATACCGAGCTGGGCGCCGAGTTTGCAGGCTGGTCAGGCACACTGGGTGCGATCTCTACCTTTATGGTTATTTTTCTGGTGACCTGGATGTCGACCAAAATCGGTAAGCGCCGCACTTTTTTCATCGCCATCAGCATATCCATGGTTGGCTACGGATTGAAATGGTTCTGTTATAACCCGGAGTATCCCTGGTTGCTGTTATTACCGGCGCCATTTATGGCATTCGGACTCGGCGCTCTGTTTACTTTAATGGGGTCAATGATAGCAGACGTGTGTGATCTGGATGAGCTGGAAACCAGGCAGCGTCGAGAAGGCATGTTTGGCTCCATCTACTGGTGGGTGGTTAAACTGGGTATGGCTCTGGCACTGGCGGCTGGTGGATTCCTGTTGAATGCGACCGGTTTTGATGTGAGCCTGAACGGTAATCAGACTGAGCAGACTATTTTTCTGATGCGCCTGTTTGATGTGGGTGTGCCCATCATCACTTCTGCGCTGGCGATATGGGCAGTGGCTTCCTATCCGCTGACCGAACAGAAAGCGCATGAAGTTAGAATGCAGCTGGAAAAAAGACGCGGTGCTGCGGAGGCAATCCCTGTCGCGCCATAGCGCCTGCAGGCTGCGAAATGAATTATCAAGCTGTTGACTATCATCTGACCGGGTCGATGCAGGTATTGTTGACTTCCGAGGCTGGTGACAGGATAGCGCTTAAGGAAAATATCGTCTTTAAGACGGGGCGACCGCGTGCAAACCTTGTACAGGTTGATCCGCAACAGCTTAAGCAAACTCTGCTTGGTATCGGAACTTCTTTTACCGAGTCTTCCGCCTTTGTGCTGGCTCATCTGGATCAACAGACCCGGGCCGCTGTGATGCAGAATATCTATGGAGAGCAGGGTGCTAACTTTGCCCTCGCCAGAACCCCCATAGGCTCCTGTGATTTTTGTGTAGAAGGACGTTATTCCTATGCGGATGTAGCCGACGATTGCTCACTCACGCATTTCAGTATCGATGCAGATAAAGACGGCTTTAGTGTTAAGCAATATCCTGGTATCCGTGATCCGGATTTTGATCTGCTGCCGATGATCAAACAGGCACTCGAGATCAAAGCGAATCAGCAGCAAAAGGATTTACGCATCATTGCGTCGGCCTGGACAGCGCCGCTGTGGATGAAAGATATTCAGGACTGGTATGTGAAAGGCTCGGTGCAGAATGGGTTTCAGGGTAGTGGTGGTGTATTGAAACCCGAGCACTCTGAAACCTATGCGCGTTATCTGATCAAATACCTGCAGGCCTACCAGCACGAAGGGGTGACACTCTGGGGGCTCACACCGGTGAATGAGCCGCTGGGTAATAATGGGCAGTGGGAAAGTATGCACTTCACTCCGGCCACGCAAAATGAATTTATCAAGCATCATCTGGGGCCGCTGTTACGCGATTATGCGCAGCCGCCGCCGCAGCTTTTGATGTATGACCATAGTCGCGATCAGCTGGAGCAGTGGGCTGATACCATTTATGGTGACCCGGAAACCGCACCGTTTGTAGACGGGGCTGCTGTGCACTGGTACGAAAGCAGCTTCCGCGTGTTCGAGGATGTGTTTGATCGAGTGCATGAGCGTTACCCTGAGTATTCGATTATCCATACCGAGGGCTGTATTGATGACCTCGGTAACGATGCTCCGCCGGGGGTTACTGACCCGGCTGGTTTCAAGGAGTCGGGCTGGTTTCAGAATGATGAATTCTGGTGGAGTAAAAGCGCAACCGACTGGGCCTACAGTGTCACCTGGGAAGGTGTTAACAGTGCCGATCATCCGGTCTATGCGCCGGTTCATCGATATGCGCGCAATATTATTGTCAGTTTGAATCACTGGGTAAGCGGCTGGATCGACTGGAATATTGTGCTGGATAGCAGAGGCGGCCCCAATCACGTGGGGAACTACTGTGGTGCACCGATTATGATCGATGTTGAAACCGGGTCAGTCTATTACACGCCGGTGTATTACGTGCTGGCACAGTTGAGTAAAACAATTCGGCCGGGTGACCGGGCGGTGCAGACGGATCAATGTATGCCCGGTCTGGATCCGGATGCAATCCATGCCAGTGCCTCGATTAATGCGGATGGGCTGTTAACTGTGCAGGTATTGAATACCACGGGTCAGCCTGTCGAATACAGTTTACAGATCGGGCAACAGCATGCGCTGGTCCGTATCGAGGCGAATGCCTTGCAAACTTTACAAATACCGATGCCACAGCCAACAGCTTAAAAGATTTGCTTCAGTCAGGCTGCAGGGCATCAAGTTAACAGGATTAATTTAAGCGATTGCGTCTGATCAATGTAGCCCGGATTTGAGTGGTAGAATTTAATAATGCTATAGAGCTTTGAAAAGAGCTTTAGGTGGTTTAATGCCATCAGTTTTGTTGATAGGAATGCTTTATCGTCGTGTTAATTTAGCTGGCCGATGAATAATGTTGACAAGGGTAGCAGGTTTGTGCAAACTGCTATATAGCAATAAAAAGAGGCCTTGCCCGATTATGATGGCAATTGACTGGGAAGTATAAATTCCAGCAGGCTAAAACTAAATTGAGGAGAAACCGAGAGATATGTCTGGTCTGCGCATTTGGCAACGATTTAAAATAACACCAGCTCTATCATGTATCGATACGGCTGCTCCTGATTACTGCGTTGATCGTGAATCTGTACGACACGCTTTTAAATTTCCTCTAACGCAACCATATTCGTTTTTGAATAAACATCTGGTCGTTAATAAGTTATCCCCGGAAAAAACGTATGCGAGTGGTAAAAAAATTGTTCATTTATCTGAGCATGTTTTTACAACCTTAAGCATTTTGAATATAGCCATATTAAACATTAAAAAAAGAGAGGTGGAGTTATGGCCCAATTAAGGAGTGACGCTTCGGTTAGAAAGATCAAGGTCAGTGTAATTATATCGGCCCTGTTTTTCTTTTTTATGGTGTCTGCGGGTCAGGCTCAAAACGTAGATAAGGTGACCACTTATCAGGATGAAAGTGGATGGAAGCTACAGGTTAACGGTAAAGATTTTTACGTCAAGGGCGTGGTCTGGGGTTACGCACCACCGGGAACTAACTATAACTACAGTATCTGGAATCAGTCTGAAGACCTGATCAAGAAGGTCGTTGATAAGGAATTCGGCCTGATGAAAGCCGCCAATATCAATGCCATTAGAACCTTTGGCATTATTCCTCCTGAATGGGTCAGCTATATCTACCGGCAATACGGCATCATGACCGTCATTAATCCACTGATGGGACGTTATGGCGCCACTATTGACGGGGTGTGGGTTCCAACAACCGACTATTCAGACCCGGCTACCCGTGTAGCGCTCAAGGCTGAGGTCGTTGCAGTTGTTGAAAAATATAAAAACGTCCAGGGTGTTCTGATGTTCGCTCTGGGTAACGAGAGTAACTACGGTCTTTCCTGGTCAGCCAGCTTCGAAATAGAAAACCTGCCTACTGGCGAGCAGCAGCATGAGAAAGCCCGATTTCTGTATAGCCTGTTTGATGAAGTTATCGATGCAGGCAAGCAAATTGCACCCGAACATTTATTCACCATAGTGAATGGCGATATTCAATACATGGACCTTATTGTCGAGTATGGCAGTGACTGGGATTTGATCGGAGTTAATGCCTACCGTGGTGTCAGTTTTACTGACCTGTGGCCACGCGTGAAGAATGAACTTAATCTGCCGATTGTGTTTTTCGAGTTTGGCAGTGATGCCTTTAATGCACGTGATTTTCGTGAAGATCAGGAAGCCCAGGCCAATTACCTGCGTATGCAATGGCAGGAGATGTATAGCAAAAGTTACGGTAATGGTGAGGAAGGCAATTCGATCGGCGGGTTTGTTTTCGAATGGCGCGATGAATGGTGGAAGTACAAGCAGACCGAAAATCTGGATGTTCAGGATCGTACCGCATCATGGGGCAATGGCGGATACAAATTCGACTTTGTCGAAGGTCAGAACAACATGAACGAAGAATGGTTCGGTATTACCCGGATAGGAAGGCTGGATGATGATGGTGTTTATCTGTCTGAGCCTCGCACCGCGTATGACGTGCTAGCCTCTATATGGGCGCTGGATCCCTACCAGAGTGAAAACACCGTGGTCAGCTCGCAGATTCGCGACATGAACATGGATTATTTTAATTTGAAAAGTGAAGTCCGGGCATTAAAAAATGCTCAGGAAAAATCACAAAAATTTCAAATGACCGGAGGCAGTATTAAGGGAGAAATGATTGTCAACGCCAGAGACAATGATCTTGAGGTCGATGGTGAAAACGGTCTGGTCTTTTCAGATGGACAGATGCTGTTCCTCGATTTTGCATTCCAGCCAACCAGTAAAATCAAGGGTGACTTTACCCTTAACATTCTGGCCAATGTGGCGGAGAGTGATTTTGAGTTTCGCTACGGTGATCGAGGGCTGCCGCTGAATATCCAGACACGCGATGCTAATGCCACTCGTGTTACTGAAACCGGGTTTAAAAGTAATGAGCGTATAGAGCTGTATGATTTTCAGGCCACATATGAAGATGATAATTACAATCTGGAAGCGTTTTATCACGTGCCCCGTTACCACTGGATGCAGGAAGGTGATTTTTACGGTCTGCTAAGAGAGACCACCGATATGGAAGGTCAGGATATCTGGAATTCAAAGGCTCCGTATGGTGTTGAATATGCGGGTAAGAATTCGATGGATGGTCTGAAGATCGTGTTCGGTCCCGAGGTGTACTGGGGGGCTAACCCCAAGGCAATCGTCAAGTATGAATTCGGTGCCGGTAGTGTAGATTATGCCTTCATGCACGCTGAGGATATTGCGCAACGCGAAGAATCTTCATCCAATACCGAGGCGACGGTTCGTCAGTCACGCCAGACCACTATTTATGCAAAGACTAATCTCAGCGAAGGGTTGAAGCTGGAGCTGGGTGGCCTCATTGCGAGTACGGAAAAAGTCGGTGATAGCTACGATCGTGTAGAAGGTATTGCTATCGTTAGCGATAATATTCGTGACCGGGACACACTCGGTTTCAAAACCAAACTGACCATGAATCTTGGCGGTTCTACCGAAGCATACCTCGGATTGAATTACGCAGGTCTGGTGGCTAATGGTGGTGCAACCTTGAAAGAGTGGGGTACTGAATTACCTTATTCTGAACTGGGTAATAAGAGAGAGCTTGAGGGTGGTGTGCGTTTTACAAGCGGTGATTTCACCTACTACCCGCGATTCCTCGTACGTGAAAATATTGTTGATGCGAACCCGTTGATTGATCCTGTGGCAACCGCGGCCACGTTAAATCCCGGAATAAGCCCCAGAGATACGGACAGCGATCCTTTTGCGGTGCTGGATAACCGCGAAGCGGACGCGTTAGAGATCGTTATGACCTATGATCCGACGCCTGGAACCTGGTTCTATAACTGGGATGCTGATATGACTGAGGATGCCAGTTTCGCTTACAACATTGGTCTCACCGCGACCAGTTACGACACACCTACGGATGCCAATCTGTTTTTCAATAAAGATACCGGAGCTAACGCTTCTTTTGGTCAAGGACTTGCCGCTGAAGACGTCTGGTTGTTGAAGAGTAAAATGATTTTCAATCCGCGTGTAGGACTAAGATACATTGCCAATATTAGTGCTGGTAAACAGCAATCTACCGGCGAACCAAATAAGGAAGCGGTTGAGTTTATTAGTCTGGATGGCAAAGTGATCCTGGATAACAAGCATATCTACGCTGGCCACATCAAGAAAGATGATTTCGGTCCTTATGATTTTTACCGTCAGTTTAATCTGGTTTATCCACTGCAAATTAAGCTGGAATATGCCCGGCTACTGGATAGGTTAGGGGATGAAAAACTGTCCAGCAAATGGGGCATAAAGTTTTTCTACCGCGAACTTGATGAGTTATCTGAGGCAGCAGAATTCGACAATGGGAAGAATGATTATATGTATGAAATCCAGAGTTACCTGGAATTCAAATTCTAATCATTGGGCATAATAGTTGAGGTGAAAACGATGAAAAATATTTTAAAGCAACGTGCTCAAAACACGCAGTCAAATGTCATTAAAGCGGCCCTGTTATCTGTTTCATTATTGCTCGTGTCAGCTTGTGGTGAAGTCGATTCAACAGATGGCAAGGTTTTGAACAATACCAGTCTGCCGGTAGACAGTGTGTTAACGCTGTTCTGCCCTGATGCAGGTATTGGGGCTGAACCCTGTATTCTGAATGATCCCGATAATCCCTATGCGAATACCCCGGTAACTCAGCCAGATCAAAATGGTGATGCTTTTAAGTGGGCTCTGGATGCAGCAGCGCCTTCTAATAAGGCGCGCTTCTACCTGTGGGCCACCGCTCAGGCGATGAATCCACGAGGAGAAAACCAGTACCATGTTGCTTTGGCATTACAGGGTATCCATACCGAAAGTGGTAGTGCTTTATCTCGAGAGCAATCGTTAAAAGCTTACCGTTCGGTGCTGGATAATTACTACGATGATGTGTGGTTCTTTAAATTCCCTGCACCGCCCATAACCCCGACGTTATTTTTATGGCCAAAGCAGGTGAGGCTGTTGACCGTTGATAATCTTTGGGACGATCCAGCTGACGCTGCTGATTTTCCTGAGGCTGGTTTTGACCCGTTTTTTACATCAGAGCTGGAATTTTTGCAGGCGTTAGGGGAATGGGGTTATACCTATGAAAAAGATATCGGAGATGTCTTCAGGAATTAAAAATAAGAAACTAAAGCTTAACACTGCTGTCCCGTTAAGAACTAAATAAACAGGCCTGAACTCCACCTTATTTTGT
>JACKQG010003560.1_pt1 | contig 18950 bp, 15 predicted proteins | sample 8237621 | NCBI WGS metagenome assembly JACKQG01 (sample SAMN15677084, study PRJNA649215) | marine metagenome | biome: marine; feature: Black Sea; material: saline water; isolation source: suspended particulate matter (SPM) from the Black Sea western gyre | collected 2013-06-09/2013-06-10 | depth... | reverse complement strand
CTTGAAAGGATCGCCATGTATATGCAGGAGAAGGAAGATGTCTACGACCTCATGTGGAACGACCATGTGACCTATGGCAATGTCCACAAGAAGGGGGAGTGGGAGCTTTCGACATATAATTTTGAGATGGCAGATGTGGAGATGCTCCTTAAGATGTTTCACATGTATGAAGAGGAGGGCAAAAAGGTCGGCAAAGAGGGGCTGGTTCTGCCTGCCTATGATTATTGTCTGAAATGCTCTCATACATTCAACCTCCTTGATGCAAGGGGGGCCATAAGTGTAACGGAAAGGACCCTCTATATAGATCGTATCAGGAACCTGGCACGTCTCGTCGCAAAGAACTACCTGGCCCAGCGGGAGGAGATGGGATATCCTTTGGGATTGCGGATTTCGGATTGCGGAATGCGGAATGAACAAAAGAATTGAGGGATTGGACAATGCTGGAATCCCGGGAGTGACGGCCTTAGAGACTTTTCATGAGACCATTAAAGATAGGTCATAAATCTCGAATAACGAGGAATCAGTAACGAATAACCTATAACGAATAACGAGAAACGGAAAATGGTAGCTGAACTACTTTTGGAGATCGGAACGGAAGAGATCCCTGCCGGTTATTTAGAGGGGGGATTAAGGGACTTGATGCGGCTGGCGGAAACGTGCCTGAGCGAAAACAGGATAGATCTGACAGGAGGGCTGTATACCTATGGAACACCAAGACGTCTGATCCTTATGGGGAAGGGCATTCCCGAGATGCAGTCAGATCTAATGAAGGAGATCACCGGCCCTCCAAAAAGCGTGGCCTATGACAAAGAGGGGCAGCCCACAAAGGCAGCACTTGGTTTTGCACAGAAGCAGGGGGTGCCCGTCGAAGAGTTGCAATCCATAGAAACCCCAAAGGGAGAGTACCTGTATGTGAAACGTCAGATTCCGGGAAGAAAAACCTCAGAGATTCTGGCCGAGGCCCTGCCTAAACTGATTGCGGATATTGTCTGGCCAAAGTCAATGCGCTGGGGGAGCATAGGTTTCCCTTTTGTGCGACCCATTCATTGGGTCTTGTGTCTGTTTAATGGTGAGGTAATCCCCTTTGAGGTGGCCGGGGTGAGTAGTGGTCGTACTACCAGGGGGCATCGGTTTATGAGTCCGGGGACAATGGAGGTTCCAAACGTTCAGGATTATTTCACCGGGATGAGCCAGGCCTTTGTGGTTATTGATCAGCAGGAAAGGGAGCGGGTGGTAGAGCGCATAGCGCGGGAAGTGGCTGAAAAGGCTGGTGGCAAACCCATTGAGGATCCTGAACTTGTCAGCATAGTGGCTAATCTTGTGGAATATCCTTCTGCGGTTTGCGGCAGTTTTGATGAGATGTTTTTGGATCTTCCCGATATTGTCTTGATAACGGCCATGAAGGAGCATCAGAAATATTTTGCTGTTTACGATGAAAAGGATCGGTTGATGCCCAATTTTGTCGCTGTCAATAATACTGTTGCAAGGGATGAATCGGTTGTTCAAAGGGGCCATGAAAGGGTCCTCCGGGCCAGGCTTTCCGATGCGGATTTCTTTTTGAAGGAAGACAGGAAAAGGCCTCTCTTGGATCGTTTAGAGGGTCTAAAACAGGTTGTTTATCAGGCTGATTTGGGCACATCCTATTCAAAGGTTCAGCGATTCACTAAACTTGCCGTGTATTTGGCCGGGACATTTCTGCCGGATGAAGTGGACAATATAAGGCTGGTAGCAAGCTTGTGTAAATGCGATCTGATTACCCAGATGGTGAACGAATTTCCATCCCTTCAGGGTATTATGGGTAAAGAGTATGCCCGGTTGGAGGGATATTCGGATGAGGTCTGTTCAGGGATATACGAGCACTACCTTCCTCTAAGGGCAGGAGGGCAACTCCCAATATCTAAAATAGGCGCTGTTGTAGGGATGGCGGATCGGATGGATACCATCGCCGGATGTTTTGTTGTTGGTCTTGAGCCCTCAGGAAGCGCTGACCCCTTTGCCCTTAGGAGGCATGCCCTTGCCATCATCAGGATAGTGGAAGATATGGGTTGGGACCTTTCTCTAAAGGGGTTCATAGAGCAGGCGTTATTGTTTTTGAAGGAAGAAGTTGAATTTGACAATGCCCGGGTGCTTTCTAAGGTCATGGCTTTTGTGAGGGAGCGCTACAAGAATATGATGCTGAAGTCAGGTTATGAATCCGATCTGATCGAGGCCATCATTTCCGTGGGATTTGATCGTATCAAGCAGCTCCGTCCAAAGATCGATCAACTCAAGAAGTTTTCTTCTGAATCAGAGGAATTTCATCAGCTGGCTCTGACCTTTAAGCGGGTGAGCAATATCCTGAAACAACAGGACGAACCATTTGAGACAGACCGGGCCCTGTTCCGGGAAGATTGTGAGAGAGCCCTCTATGAGACGTTCCAGGCTCTGAAGGATGATATTTACAGATCCCTTGAAGAAGAAAGGTATCTTGATGCCTTAGGCCTCATGGTGAAGCTCAGAAAACCGGTAGACGATTTTTTTGACGGGGTAGAGGTCTTGACAAAGGATGATCAGGCCTTGAGGGAAAACAGGGTAGGATTGTTGCAGCAGATCGCCGGTCTTATGCTCCTGATTGCGGACTTTTCCAAGTTTTCCATATAGGATGCCAATGTAAAAAGTCCTTTTTGCATGGATTCAGGAATTGAGAAATTGAAAAAAATGCTCTCAACCTAACTTGCCCAAGCCAGTCTGAGTGGCCTGAGGGTCTTGAACGAGCATCAGAGTAAGAGCCCCGCTGAGAGGAGCAGGCTGTAGACAAAGGCCAGTCTGGCGGTGCCGGCGAGGGCCCGGTTCATGGATGGAGCATCCCCTGATCGCAGGATACGAAGGAGGAGGATGGCCATGGGAAGAGAGAGAAGGGACAACAGGGGCCATGCCGAGGTCACCGAGCCGGCCCAGAGAAGGAAAGGGACCACGTAGGCCCCTGCCAGGAGACCCAGGTACTCCACCCGGGAGCCGGTTTCACCCAGCATGACGGCCAGGGTCCTTTTGCTCGCCCGCTGGTCCGTGGGGATATCCCGCAGGTTGTTGACCACCAGGATAGCGGTGATCAGAAACCCCATGGGCACGGCCGCCCATACCACTAAGGGGGTCAGGTGGTGTGTCTGCACATAGTAGGTGCCGCACACGGCCACCAGTCCGAAGAAGAGAAACACAAAGAGATCCCCCAATCCGTGGGAGGCCAGCGGGTAGGGACCCCCGCTATAGGCCAGCATGGCGAGCAGGGAGGCCACGCCGGCCACAAGGATGGGCCAACCCCCTTCCACGATCAGGTAGGACCCCACAGCCGCGATGAGAACCATGACCGCGATTATGGCATGCTTCACCCGTTCGGGAGGGATCAGACCGCTCTGTGTGACCCGGACCGGGCCCAAACGCTCCCCTGTATCCACCCCTTTCATGAAGTCATAGTAGTCGTTTGCCAGGTTCACGCCGATCTGAAGCAGTAATGCCCCGGCCATGGCGGCCAGGGCCGGAACGGGCCGAAAACCTTGGTCCCGAAGGGCCATGGCCGTACCCAGGACCACCGGCGCGACGGCCGCGGTCAGGGTCCGGGGCCGAATAGCCAGGAGCCAGGGGCTCAACTTTCCCACACCCCTATTCCCGGTCATAAGAAGATCCTTCCTGTCTTTCCCTTCCTTTTCTCATCATTCCCAGGGAAAAATCCGCAGCCGTGACCCGCCCCTTTGAATGCTGACGGGCCGCCTCCATGGCGATGTCCCCGGTACCGGCCCCCAGGTCAAGCAACAGACCCTCCTCGGGCAGTTCGGCCACGCAAACCACCCTTTGGCGCCACAAACGGTCCAGACCGAAGCTCATGAGCCGGTTCAACCGGTCATAGCGGGCAGACAATCGGTCAAACATCTCTCTGACGCAGGCACTTCTCTCCGATTCCTTTGGATGCGTTAAAATGGTTCACCCCTCCTCGGAATATCGATAACGATGGATTCGGGCCTCGATGGTGTGGATCACGAAATAGAGGGCCAACCCCAAGAGACCCATGCCCAGAATACCACAATACATCTCAGGGTAGAGCAGGACCTGATAGGTCTCCACCACGATGTAATACCCCAGGCCGTAGGTGGTGAGGGACTGCTCGGCAATGAAGAGGACGGCGATGGCGGTTCCCACCGATATGCGTAGGGCCGTGAGCATGGCCGGAAGGGAGGCGGGGAGGTAGACGTAGCGGAAAAGCCCTCTCCTGCCGGCCCCAAGAGAGCGAACGGACAGAATCAGCTCGGGGTGCAGATTGGCGGCCTCATCTCGAACCACTACCAATATTTGAAAAAATACGATCAGGGCAATGAGAAAAATCTTGGACAGGTCGGTGATTCCCATCAGGACATAGATCACCGGCAGGAAGACGATCTTGGGAATGGGGTAGAAGATGGCGATCAACGGATCCAGGAACCGGTCCACCTTGTGCATCTGCCCCAGGGCTAGTCCAGCAGGTACGGCGGTGAGGACCGCCAGCGACATGGCCGCAAGCACCCGTCCGGCGCTGGCCAGGAGATGCAGCCCAAGGTCCCCGAAAAGGGATCGGAAAAAGATAGGGAGCACCGTTACCGGGGAAGGCAGGATGGGGCGGTTTAGGACCAAAGAAAACCCCTGCCAGATGACCAGGAGCATCATCAGGCCCATGAACACTGAAAAGGGGGTCATTCTCCGTTTCACGATCCAAGCTCCAGCAGGGTGCGAAGTCTACTGTAAATCTCCTGAAATGGGGGACGGGTCCGGAAATCCGGGTCTCCCGCCAGCCCATTGGGAATCACCCGGGCCTTTTCATTGATGCCCCGCTTAAGGACCAGGAGCTTTTCCCCCAAAAATATCGCCTCCTCGATGTCGTGGGTCACGATCACCAAGGTCCGATCAGAGCCCTGCTGCAACCCCATGACCTCCCCTCTGAGATCCTCCCGAATATGGGCATCCAGGGCCGAGAAGGGCTCGTCCATGAGGAGGATGTCCGGCTCCAGGACCATGGTCCTCGCCATGGCCGTCCTCTGACGCTGGCCTTTGGAGAGTTGCGCCGGGTAGTGATCCTTCAGGGCTAGGATGCCCAATCGTTCGAGCCACCCATCCACCCGCCGTTTCCCTTCTTCCGGACCCACCGGTGGCCCGGCCGGCGCATGACGGCCGTCGGGCCCGTAGAATTTCCGAATGACCAGCCCCAGCCCGGCGTTTTCACCCACCGTTGCCCAGGGCAGAAGCCCGTGGTCCTGAAGCACCAGGCCTGTCTGCGGCCGGGGACGGGCAACCCGGACTCCGGCAATGAGGACCTCCCCCTTAAGTGGGCGTTTCAGCCCCGCAAGGAGATAAAGCAGGGTCGACTTGCCGCAACCGGATGGACCGATCACGGACCAGGCTTCGCCGGGTGCGATTTCCAGGTCGAAACCCTCAAATAGCGGGGGGCCGCCTCCGTAGGCGAAGGTCAGGTTTCTGATTCGAATCATGGGGAAAACCGTAACGCAGACAACCATTCAAGGGCAGGGAACCAAACTCATGGCTTTCCTCTCCTTTCAACGGGCGGAAGGAAGGCCCTGGTGACCGATTCCCCGTAGGGTAAGGGGGCCTTCAAAATTCTCTTTTCGCACATCCATTGCATGACATCGGCCCACTGGTCGGCATCGGGCACCCGGCCCCGGGGAAAGGGGGGAATGACATAGCTCTTCCGCACATTTCTGGGGACACGAATCTTCGAGAGCAGCAACGGCCGGTAGACCTCGGGACTGGCGTTAATCCTGGCAGCGGCCCGGTCCCAGGCCCTGAGGAACCCGTAAACGGCCTTTGATTTTTCCGCCAACGACCGGGTGCTGAAGCTGAGGACACTCATGCTGTAGCGGGGTGCCACTGAATCGTCCACCACGTTCAAGGCCCCGGCGGCCATGGCGCTTCTGGCCAGCGGATCGGGGAGGGTGGCGGCCTTCAGGCGGCCATGCAACAGCAGCTGATAACGCTCGGGAATCACCGGGACCGACTTCTTCAGGATCTGGTCCCTTTTGAGCCCTTTCAACTGAAGCAGCCGGTCCGTCACATATTCGATGATGGTGTTTTTGCTCACCCCGATGGAGACCCCAGCCAGTTGACCAGGTTCGATCAGACCGCTTTCAGGGGCGGAAAGTACACGAAAAAGAGGATAATCAGGATAGGCGGTCCTTGCGGCGGCCACAATTTTGACCAGGGGGCCCGCGCGGTTGAAGCTTGCGGTGGTGGTCATCTCATTGAGCATGCCGTCGATCTCCCCCGCCTGCATCAGCTGGTCCCGCTCCAGGCCGCTTCCCACCGGCACGGCCTCCATCTCCAACCCCTCTTTGGCGAAATAACCCTCGGCCTCGGCCACGTAAAAGGGCAGGGAATCCAGGATGGGCAGAAGGGCGACCCGCAAAGGAAGCAATCCCAGGTCTTCCTTTGCATCCACCCCGCAGGGCACGCACAGCCACAGGCAGCATCCCACCAGGAAGGCGATTCTGAAAATACGACCCTTGAAGACAGGGCTTTTTCTATGCTGTTTCATTTCTTGGTACCATCCTTGTTTCATTCTTACCCCGGAAAAACCGGTCTAAGTTTTTCTGCGGGACTTCACTCTTCATGTGAATACTATAGCAATGTTAGTCGCGGCAAGCGAAAAATGAGGGAAAAAGATGAACTTATACCCTCAATACTGAAGCCGGGCGGGCATCCTGATTTTAACGGGGAGGAATCCCCTGTGGCATTTTGTCACCATGTTGAAGCTTGGGACCACAGAAGAGGTTGAAACGGGAATGAGGCCACTTCATGAGCATATCAACCTGGTGTTCCGTGATTTTTTCCTTTGAGAGGGATCCCGCGTTTCGCGGGAAAAACCTTGTGCCTGTCGTAGATCCCGTCTTGGCGGGGAATATCTCCTCCAGTTGTTTCAGTTCAAACAGGCGGGCCACGCGGAATCCAGCTTTGGCGGGACCGTTTCCATAAAAACAGCCGTCCGTACACAGAACATGGAGGTGGGGATGCCATCCCAGGAAATCGCCGAACGGCGGCCATCTATATGTGTTCCCTTCAAATTTGATCCCCTGGCAGGAGTAATACCTGTTTTATCAGCTTCTTTACCTTTAGTCCGCTGCTCTACGTGGCTTCTTGATCAGGATGTAGAGTTCCCCATCATGTTTCAGATGACCTGCCACCAATTCGGCGTAGGGGCCGCTTCCCCAGAAAATATCCGCCCTGCCTGCCCCTTTTATTGCGCTCCCGGTATCCTGATTCAAAACAAAACGGGAGAATTCGTGCCAGCCTGTGATTTTGCCCCGCTCATTAATGGCGGGTTTTTTGCACGAAATAAAGGCCAGAGCCCCCTTTGGAAATAGTTTGGAATCCAAGGCCAATGATCTGCCGGGTGTCAGGGGAACGCTTATGCTGCCCAAAGGTCCCGTTTTCAGGCGTCGAAAGAATATATAGGAAGGGTTGTAGTTAAGGATTTCCTTAACTTTTGCGGGATGTTCTGAGAGATATCTTCTGATAGACTGCATGGACATCTCTTTTTTAGTTAGAAATTCCCTGTCTAACATATACCTTCCGATGCTCTTGTAGGGCAAACCGTTAGAGGCGCTGTAGCCGACGCTGATTATGTTGCCGTTGCGCAACTTAAGCTGCCCCGAACCCTGTATTTGAAGAAAGGCCACGTCCACGGGGTCCTTCAACCAGGCGATCTCGAGGCCCTGCCCTTTAAACACATCTTCTTCAACAATCTGACGTCTCGAAAAATATGGCAGAAGTTTTGTCCCTTCAATCCGACCGACTATTCTTTTACCTTTGAATTCGGGTTTGAACAGCGAGAGGTCAGTTATTATCAAATCGTCCGGTTTTTTATAGATCGGATACTTAAAGGAATCATCAGGCTTCAGTCTGGCCTCATAAACCGGTTCAAAATATCCGGTAAAGAGGACCTGGTTGTTCCCAACCCGACCGGTTGCGCGATAAATCAGGAAATTCTCCCTGATTTCTCTATTTAACTGTTCCGGGCTAACATCCTTTTCTATGAGCGACAGAAAGGCTTCCTGGGTCTCTTTCACATGTCTGCAGGTAAAAGTTTGAGATCCATAATAAAAAGGTTTTTCGGGGTCAAGCCTGTTAAGGTAGTCGAGGTTTTTTCTCAAGGCCGAGATAAGGGACTCCCTGTCCATATCATCTTGGAAGGTAGGATAAAAGAAGCGGACAGGCGCCAAAGACTCTTCAGGATGCCGGGCTTCCCTTTTCAGGGCCGGATAGCACGCAAAAAGAGTCATGGATATTATCAGAATTAGGGGTTTTAAATAAATTATTCTGCCGGTGAACATAGACTCCTCCAAGTAATAATCCTGAATATTCGGTAACCGTTCACGTGTTCATCAACCTTTGAACAGCGACTTCCACCATAATATAAACAGTTGTTCTTATCAAGCGGGGGGCGAAAAAAACCACTGAGTGTGTTTTAAAGTACGCCCGATAATTCATATGTGTTTTTTTTGCCACAGATGTATGTCTATAATAGATGACCTCACAGAGAGGCATAAATTTTGCGGCATAAATTATCTTTTAATGTCAACAGTATAGGCCCAATGATTCCTTTTCAGTTGCCCTTGCGACCTATTGGCATGCTATTTGCTGTACAATTACGCAAGATTCGAAAGTGAGAGCCAATTAAGGAGTAGATTGTGGATTATAAACAACGCACGTTGAAAGACGAGATTGGCTGTACCGGGATTGGCCTTCATTCCGGTGAAAAGATAAGAATAAATATCAGACCCGCCCCGTGCGATACCGGAATACGTTTTGTGAGGACTGACCTGTCCGGACATCCGATTATTGAGGCGCGTTTTGATAACGTATTTGATACCACCTTAGCCACGAGCATCGGTTTTGATGGTTGTAGGGTTTCAACGATTGAGCATCTGATGGCGGCCTTTTACGGGTTAGGAATTGACAACGCCGTGGTAGAGTTAGATGGTCCTGAAGTGCCTATTATGGATGGTAGTTCGGCCCCTTTTGTATTCCTTGTAAAGAGTGCCGGGATTAAGGAGCAGAAGGACCCGAAACGCTTTATTGTCATCAAGAAGACATTCAAGATTGACGATGGAAACCGATCCATTTCTGTTTATCCGTCAAAAGAACTCAAGATCAGCTATATGATCGATTTCCAACACCCCCTTCTGAGAAATCAGGAATTCGAGTTGCGTTTTTCAGGGGGCGATTTTGTGAGAGAGATCAGCAAAGCCAGGACCTTTGGCTTCTTGAAAGATGTTGAGACACTCAAGGCAAACGGGCTTGCGAGAGGCGGATCCCTCGACAATGCTGTGGTTATTGACGATTTCAGAATAATTAACGAAGACGGGCTTAGATACAAGGATGAGTTTGTCAGGCATAAGATCCTCGATTTTATTGGAGATCTTTCTCTTATTCAGTCTCCCATAATAGGCCACTTTGTTGTTAAGAAATCGGGGCATTTCCTGAACCAGCAGATGTTGACCTCGCTGATGCAGTCAAAAAGACACTGGAAGGAGTATGCATTTGTTTCACCGGAGGAATGTAGCAAAAACAGCGTAAATATCCCCGCCTTCGGTCTGCCGGAGCCTGCTCTTGGCTGAGAACAGATAAGTTTTCCGACTTAATATCCTACAGTTAAAACGAGGGGTTATCTCTAAGGGCCGGTCCGTTGAGATACCCCTTATTTTTTGGTTAAGGTACCGCTCGCTTTTACTCGCCTGCATTTTCAGAGTTTCTTAAGAACACGTGAAACCTGAATCACGCATCCCTAATTTCCAAATTCGCTCGGGATAGGGCTTGCATTTTGCCGGCCCCTCGCCTATTATCTTCTTCTTAAATTTCTAATATTTTGTATGTACGAACTTTGCCATATCGCTCTCCATAGGGATAGGGGATGAAGAAGAGCCCATTTATCTATAAAAGCCTAAGATTTATCCTGCTGATTGCCTTTCTTATGGGTTTGTTTTCGAGTAGGCCCGCATTTGCCTCAGATGCTCGACTAACCGATATTGTGATCACAAATACTCAGGATTATCTACTGGCATATTTCAGCGTAACCGACTGTTTTACCGAGAACATGAAAAGGGCGATTGACAACGGTGTCAGCACCTCTTTCACGTTTTTTGTAAAACTGTATGAGGTTAGAAACTGGTGGTGGGATAAGAGCCTTGCCAACCTGAAGGTGAGCCACGAGATAAAGTATGACAACTTGAAAAAGGTCTACATTGTCAGGCTGTCGTCAAAAGACAATAAGGTGGTTTATGTCAAAGATTTCGATAAGGCCAAGAAATTGATGTCCGAGATTGTGGGCTTGAAAGTCACCGAACTTCGCAACCTTCAGAGAGGAAACCATTACCAGATCAGCATGATGGCTGAACTTGACAAGATCAGACTTCCCTTTTATTTCCATTATGTCTTCTTCTTCCTCTCCCTGTGGGATTTTGAGACCGATTGGTATGCGGTTGATTTCAGATATTGAATAGTCGGGAATTTGATCCCGGTTAAACCTCCATTACCTATTCCACCAACACTACCTAATCCACCAACATGAAAGATTACTTAGAGGCAGAAAAACAAGATCTCAGGAGACGACGCAGAGAAAGATACCTGATTATTCTCTTAGGCGTGTCTATATCTTTTTTGATCTATCTCGGGATGCGTATCTTTCATTTAGGGCAGGCTCTTCCCTTTTCAAGTAGTATTATCGCTTTTGCATTGATCAATATCAATGTGATATTACTTCTTCTACTCCTCTTTCTCACAGTCAGGAATGTGGTCAAACTCCTCTTTGAGAGAAAAAAGAGTATTATGGGTGCCAAGCTGAGAACCAAACTGGTCCTGGCTTTTGTTACTCTCTCCCTATTACCCACGGTTATTCTCTTTTTCGTTTCGGTGCAGTTCATCTCTTCGTCCATCGAGTACTGGTTCAGTCTTCAAATCGAGCGATCATTAAAGTATTCCTTAGAAGTTGGCCAGGATTACTACAAGGAAATTACGGATGAGATCCTCTCTTTTGGCAATAATCTGGGGCGAGTAATCACCTATGAGGGGTTTATGATCCCATCCAATAAAGAGAAGCTACAGAAATTTATTGACGAAAAGCGAAAAGAGCTAGGTCTGGCCTCCCTCCAGATTTTTTCTACGAAACTGGACTTAATGGCAGTTTCCAAGGATCACAGGATTGACCTTACTGCTTTTAAAGAGCCGGGGCCAGATATCTTAAAGAAAAGTATTGAGAAGGGCGGTGACAGCCAGTATATCCAACCCTCCCCGCACGGAGATCTCCTCAGGGGCATTGTTCCAGTTTTTTCGAGGACCGCATCGAAGGCTGTGGTTGGTCTTGTGGTCTCAGCTAAATTTGTCCCCGGCGCCTTTGTGAACCGCCTACAGGCGATTTCAAAAGGCCTGCAGGAGTACCGTCAGTTGAAGATGCTCAAAACACCGATAATAGCCAGCCATATGATCACCCTCTCCATTGTTACGCTCCTTATCATTTTTTCATCTGTATGGTTCGGATTCTACCTCTCCAAAGAGATAACCGTCCCCATCAAGGAATTAGCCGAAGGAACAAATCGTATCGCATCAGGTGATTATAATTTCTTTATTGACTTGGAAACAAAGGATGAGGTGGGGATGTTAGTCAATTCTTTTAATAGAATGACTATGGACCTGAGAACGAGCAAAAATAGGCTCGAAAAGGCCAATAAAGAACTTATGGAGAGCAATCTTGAATTGGAACAGCGGCGACTTTATATGGAGATTGTCCTGGCGAATGTTGCTGCAGGCGTGGTGTCTGCTGATACTGGCGGGAAAATCCTTACCATCAACAAATCCGCAGAGAGAATGTTGGGCATAAGTGCGGAAGAAATTGTTGGAAGACAATATAAAGAAATCCTCCCTGAGGATTATTGCCAGGTAATTGATGGATTTCTGAAAGATGAGGCGCTTTTTCAAAAAGGCTATATGGAGAAACAGATAGGCTTATCTGCGGGAAACAGGAGGCTGACCTTTCTCGTTTCTCTCAATGTGCTTCGTGATGATCGTGGAAGGTACTTAGGTCTGGTTGTTGTCTTTGAGGATTTGAGTGAGATTGAAAAGGCCCAGAGGATGGCTGCATGGCGAGAAGTGGCAAGGCGTATAGCTCATGAGGTCAAGAATCCTCTGACGCCGATTCAACTTTCTGCCCAGCGGCTCAAGAAGAGATATGGAAAGATCTTAGATAGCGAGGACGCAGAGGTCTTTGATGAGTGCACAGGGATGATTATTACGCAAGTGGAGGAATTAAAACGTCTTGTAAACGAGTTTTCCAATTTTGCCCGCATGCCTGCGGCCAACCCTGCACCGTCAGATATTAACAAGATTATTAATGAAGCCCTGAGCCTCTACAGGGAGACGCATAAAAAAGTGGACTTCGTATTTAATGGTTCAAAAGAGGTCCCTGTATTTGATTTGGACAGGGAACAGATAAGAAGAGTCATGATTAATCTCTTTGACAACGCCATTGAAGCGATTGAAGGTAAGGGAAAGGTGGTTGTAGATCTTAATTACGACAATATCCTTAAAATGGTGAGAATAGAGGTGATAGATAACGGAAGAGGGATAAGCCCTGAAAACAAGACCCGTCTCTTTGAGCCATATTTTTCAACAAAAAAACAGGGAACGGGCTTGGGTCTTGCTATAGTCAGCACCATCATTACAGATCATAACGGCTTTATAAGAGTTAAGGATAATAAGCCTAAAGGGACTAAATTTATTATTGAACTGCCAACCAGGATATGATCGGGCCATGTTCATGTTCTTGTACCATTTTCTCTGGACAATATGCCTTATATTTATAGCCCCCGTTGTCGGGCTTTTAGGGTTGCGGGTTAGGCGTTCTCCCGCTAAAAACGATCGTCTAAGCCCCGGTGAGCGACTAACTGAAAGATTTGCATTTGGTCTCCCCGATCTCCAGCTTGGCAAAGGAAATATATGGGTTCACGCACTTTCTGTTGGAGAGGTGGTCTCAGCTATTCCTCTGATAAACAGCCTGCAGAAGGAATTTCCAGACAGGGATATAGTTATTACGGTGGCCACTGTTACCGGGATGGCCATTGCAAGGGAGAAATTAAGTGCAAAGGTAAAGGCAGTTCTTACCATGCCCGTTGATGCATGGTGGTCTGTTCAGAGGATCGTTAATTTTGTCAAACCCTCTGTTTTCATCCTGATTGAGACAGATATCTGGCCTGCGTTGCTTTGCTCTTTGAAAAGAAAAGGTATACGAAGCATCCTGGTAAACGGACGTGTTTCTCCCCGAACTTTCAGGTCCTACGCAAGAATTCCTTTCTTCACCCGTAAGATGTTTGACCCACTCGAATTATGTCTCATGCAATCAGACTTGGACAGGGAAAGACTCTTGCAGGTTGGCTTGAATAAGGAGAAGGTTATCACGGTGGGGAATATTAAATTTGACCGGGATATGGCAATTATGAGTAATGAAGAGCGTCAGGATTGGTTTAATATCCTGGCCCTTGAATCTTCTGATCCCTTATGGGTTGCAGGCAGCACCCATCCGGGAGAGGAGGAGATTCTGCTCAACGTTTTTGAAAGGCTGCGCGGTCTTTTTCCCCGTCTGCGCCTCATCCTTGCCCCGAGAGACACAGGGCGATCCGATGAGATCGTGACAATGACCAGTGGTATGGGTCTGAAGGCCGTTCTGAGGACCGGGGTTTCGGAACAACTCGTAACCCGTAATCCCGCTTTCAGCGGGACAACCCGCCATGCTCCATCCGGGAGCACTGTCTATGATGTACTTGTTCTCAATACCATTGGTGAACTCGGGAGCGTTTACGGGTTGGGGAGGGTGAGCTTTGTGGGTGGAAGTCTTGTCCCTATCGGAGGGCACAACCTGCTGGAACCTGCCAGTTGTGGCAGCGTTGTCCTTTTCGGTCCTCATACCCGCAATTTTGTATCCATGTCAGAAGCGCTCCTGGAAGCTGGTGGAGGATGGCGGGTACGGGATGGAAATGAACTCCATGAGGCCATGAAAACCCTTCTTGAAGATGTAGCGATGCGGGTCCGGATGGGGGGTCTGGCAAAGACGTTTGTTGAGAATAATCGAGGAGCGCTCAAAAAGGTTGTGGACTATGTGAAGGGAAGCATGAACGATGCCTGACTGGTCCAGAATTCATCAGGAAAGACGATTCAGCCTATGGTCTCTTCCCCTGGCGTTATGTTCTCTCTTGTATGACGTCGGTGTCCGGTTTCGTCTTAAGGCATATGAGAAAGGGATTTTCAAGGGAAAGTCCCTGCCAGGCTTTGTCGTAAGTGTTGGGAATATAACTGCGGGTGGGACAGGCAAAACACCCGCAGTAGCAATGTTAGCCAGATGGGCGCTCAATGAAGGGCATCGCGTGGCCATTCTTTCAAAGGGCTACGGAGGGCGATACAAACAGGAGGTCTTAGAGGTATCTGATGGGAAGCGTATATATGCAGATTCCCAAGTGGCCGGCGATGAGCCCGTTCTTCTTGCCCGAGGGGTTTCTGGGAGTCCAGTAATAATCTCCAAAAACCGTTATATGGCAGGGATGTATGCGTTTAAAAAGTTTGGTTCTGTTTTTTTTATCTTGGATGACGGATTTCAACACTTAGGATTGGAGAGAAACCTTAATCTGGTGCTGATAGATGCCTCTGACCCTTTTGGAAACGCCCATCTGCTTCCGTGGGGTCCCCTGAGAGAGCCCCTGAGTCAGTTGGATAGAGCGGATGCCCTCATCCTTACACGGTTTAGCAGAGTAGAAAGCGCAGAGCGCAGAGCGCAAGGCCCGAAGAAGAACGCCATACGCCATGCACCAAACGCTATCCGCTCGCCGCAGGAAACATTGGCATTCCTGAAAGAAAAATTTCCCTCGAAACCTGTTTTTCGTGCGGATAACATCCTGGACAAGGTGATTTTTCCCTTTTCGGGTGAGGTTCATACTCCCGGATTTTTGAGAGGAAAGCGAGTATTGGCCTTTGCCGGCATTGCCCACCCTGAACAGTTTCAAGAGAGTTTGATCGAATCGGGGGCAGATGTGGCCCAATTCAAGGGATTCAGAGATCATTACCCATTTGATGGGGACGAAATCAGGGAGTTGATCCGTATGAAGGAAAAGATTGGCGCCAGGTACCTTATTACAACGGAAAAAGACTGGATGCGAATCGCCCCCTTCGCCTTTACCACGGCTGCGCCGATGCATGATGACTTAGCCTATTTGACTGTTAGATTCGTGTTTTTGCCGGGACAAGAGGGCATTTTCAGGATAATTAGAAATGGACTTTAAGGATAATGGAACTCTTTCAATATGGATATACAGGGCCCTTTATGGGGTTGTATGGCTCATATCCCTAATCCCTTTTCGTGTAGGACAATCCCTTGGGCGGACGTTAGGGAATATATTGGCGGTAGCCCTGAAAAGACGAATAAAGGCCTCTTTGAATAACCTTAGGTATGTCTTTGGGGACATTATGTCCGGGGTTGAGTTGATTGAACTCAACGGCCGGATTGTAGCGCATTTTGCTCAGATGCTGTTTGAGGTCCCCCATATACTCAGGCTGAACCGAACAAATCTGAACAGGTACGTAATTTTCGAAAATGAAGATGCCCTAAATCAGGCTATAAAGAAGGGGAGGGGGGCTTTCATCCTGACCGGCCACTTCGGAAATTGGGAACTCATGTCCGCGGCCATGGCCCTCCGGTTTAAGACCAAAGGAGGAGTTGTAGTTAGGCCTGCTGATTTCGCGCCGGTCGACAGGTTGTTGACGAGTCTCCGATCCAGATTCGGTACGGAGATTATAGCGAAAAAACGCGCGATGAAGAAGCTGTTGGCTGCAAAGAAAGAAAACAAAGTTATTGGGATCCTGTTAGACCAAAATGTGGACTGGTATGAAGGGGTTTTCGTTCCATTCTTAGGTAAATCAGCCTGTACTAACAAGGGCCTGGCCCTTGTCGCCTTGAGGACCGGGTCCCCTGTGATACCGGCTTTTTCAGTGAGGCAGCCGGACGGGAGGTACCGGGTAATGTTTGAAGACGAGGTGTCATTGCTTAAAACCGGTGATAAAATAAAGGACATCGAGGAAAACACCGCCCTTTTTACACAGATTATTGGGAAATATGTCGGTCAGTATCCGGATCAGTGGTTCTGGTTTCATAAACGGTGGAAGACCAGGCCCTATTGCCCCCTTCCTGAAGATTATTATCACCCCTTAGACGCAGAGGGTTAGCCGGTCATGCCTAAACTCCTGGCCCGCGAAAAGATTGATAAGACAAAGGTCAAACGTATCCTTATTCGCGCTACCAACTGGGTGGGTGACGCGGTGATGACTCTGCCGGCATTAGAGGCTGTCAAAGATAACTTCCCTTCCGCCTCCATAACCGTCTTAGCAAAACCGTGGGTTGAGCCGATCTTCAGAAAACATCTCGCAGTGGATCGGATATTAACATTCAAAAAGGGGGAGGGGGCACTTACCGGTGTTGGTGAGATGATAAGGGTTATCAGGTTGATTCGAAAAGGCAGATTTGACTTGGCCATCCTCTTCCAAAACGCATTTGAAGCGGCCCTTCTAACATATATGGGGGGGGTTAAATATCGTATTGGTTATGGTACGGACGGGCGTGGTTTCCTGCTGACGCATAAGATCATACCAAGTGACGAGGTCCTGAAAATCCATCAGTCGGCATATTATCTATCCATCCTGAGATCTATGGACTGGGAGGCAAAGGACCGTAATCCAGCCATCCATGTTTCTCAAGAAGATAAGGATTCGGCCGACAGGATACTCGGTATAGAGGGGATAAAAGAACGAGATCTCCTGGTGGGTATCAGTCCTGGCGCCATCTTCGGAAGTGCGAAACGGTGGTCTCCGGAACGATTTGCAGAGATTGGAGACAGGGCGGTCGAAGAGTGGAGGGCTAAAGTTCTCGTATTTGGGAGCGGCAAGGAGAAGGAGGTTTGCAGCCATGTCTGCAGTTCAATGGTTCACCAGTCCGTGAACCTTTGTGGCCGCACATCATTGAATGTGGTCATGGGTCTGATCAGCCGTTGCCTTTTTTTTGCAACTAATGATTCAGGTCTTATGCACATAGCGGTTGCCTTAAATGTTCCAACAGTGGCAATATTTGGTCCAACTGACCATGTGGCTACAGGTCCGCTAGGCCTTAGAACGATGATTGTAAAGCATAACATAGAGTGCGCGCCTTGTCTGAAATCTGAATGCCCTACCGATCACCGGTGTATGTTGAAAATAGGATCAGAAGAGGTCTGGGAAGCGATGGAGAGGTTGCGGAAGGAGGTCAATTGAAAAAACCCGCTGTTTTTATAGACAGGGATGGCACCATAAATGAGCAGATGGGATATATCAACCATATCAGCCGGTTTATGCTCCTTCCGGGGACCGGTGAGGCCATAAGGCTGCTGAACGAACATGGATATCTGGTGATCATTGTTTCAAACCAGTCCGGGGTCGCCCGGGGATATTTCCCTATGAATCTGGTCAATGAGGTACATGAGCATATGATGGTCTTGCTGGAAAGGGATAATGCAAGGGTCGACGGGATTTTTTTCTGCCCCCATTACCCCAAGGGAAAACTGCCGGAATATAGCAGGGCCTGTGAATGCAGAAAGCCCAAAACCGGTTTGATAAGGATGGCGTGCAGAGATTTTGATATTGACATGGCAAACTCGTATGTCATAGGTGATCGCTGCACTGATATGGAAATGGCCCGAAAAGCCGATTTGAAGGGCATCCTGGTCAAGACCGGTTACGGTCTCGGGGACCTGGAATATGTTTTTCCTGATTTGACCTTTGAACCTTTTCATGTCGTTGATGATCTCCTCTATGCGGCCGAATGGATTGTTAAAAAGAATTCAGGAATTCAGGAATTGAGGAATTGAGGAATTGGGCAAAAATCGTCCGGTTAATATCCTTATCGTGAAATTGAGCGCAATCGGAGATGTAGTGCATGCGCTCCCGTTTTTAGAAGTACTCAAAAAAGGCTTTCCCGGGGCGAGAATTGACTGGTTAGTTGAGGAGGCGGCTTCCCGGATTATTGAAGGGCACTCTGCCATTAGTGGGATCATCATATCCCGGAGGAGGTCGTGGCAGGACCAAATGCGGAAAGGTCGGAACATTTTCAAGGTGATTGATGAGGCCGCCCGGTTCTTGAAAGATGTCCGGTCAAGAGAGTACGATCTAATCATTGACTTGCAGGGGCTGCTAAAAAGCGGCGTTTTGGTCGGTCTTTCGAAAGGAAAGAGAAAGGTAGGCATGAGCGGGTCTCGAGAGGGGGCGAGACTCTTTTTGAATGAACGGCCGATCCCGGTGAATTATGGCCAGCACGCCATTGATCGATACCTCAGGGTGGCCGAGTACTTAGGGTGCGATTCTGCCGGGTGGAGTGGTCATATTCCGTTTTTTGAGCCTGACCGACGATCAATTGACCAAATCCTGGACCTTGAAAGAATCGAGAAGAAGCCGCTTGTCGCCGTCAATCCGATTGCCAAGTGGCCGACCAAACTCTGGAACCCTGAACGGTTTGCAATTTTGGCAGACCGGATCAGGGATGAATTGGCGTGCGAGATTGCCTTTACCGGGAGCAGTATTGATAGACCTGTTATCACTCGTATTGCGCGGATGATGGGGAGGGCGCCCCTTAATGTTGCAGGGCGGACAAACTTGAAGGAGTTGGCCTATCTGTACACCCGGTGCAGGCTCCTCATAACCACTGATACCGGCCCCATGCACATTGCAGCCGCTATGGGATGTCCTGTGGTTGCCCTGTTTGGTCCCACGGCCCCGTGGCGGACCGGACCATATGGAAAGGGCCATAAAGTCATAAGGGCCGATATTGAGTGCAGCCCATGTTTCAAAAAGAGGTGTGACCATATGAAATGTATGGACGA
>JACKQG010003559.1_pt1 | contig 18952 bp, 11 predicted proteins | sample 8237621 | NCBI WGS metagenome assembly JACKQG01 (sample SAMN15677084, study PRJNA649215) | marine metagenome | biome: marine; feature: Black Sea; material: saline water; isolation source: suspended particulate matter (SPM) from the Black Sea western gyre | collected 2013-06-09/2013-06-10 | depth... | reverse complement strand
CTAGGTGGTCAGTCGAACATGGACGGTTATGGGTACGTTAAGGAACTACCCGACGACCTCGGAGGCCCGGTCCACGGCGTGATGATCTTCCACGGCAACACCGGAACCGACGGCAATCCGGTTGATGGCCGCGGTGTTTGGTCGCAGCTAAGACCTGGCCACGGCGTCGGCTTCCAGTCGGACGGCAAGAAGAATGTGGAGTCCGACCGCTTTGGGGCCGAGCTGACCTTCGGACGGCGAATGCGTGAGCTATACCCCGATGCCAACATCGCGCTGATCAAGTACTCAAAGGGCGGGACGTCGATTGACCAGCGTGCCGCCGGGACGCTGGGCTGCTGGGACCCGGACTACAACGGCGGCAGCGGATTAGGCAAGGGAGTCAATCAGTACGACCACTTTCTAGCCACGATTCGCAACGCCACCGCGATCGACGACATCGACGGCGACGGCGAGAATGATACACTGCTGCCAACCGGCATCGCGTGGATGCAGGGTGAAAGCGATGCCATTTTCGGCCCGGACGTCGCCGAGAGCTATCACAGTAACCTGAAGCGTCTCATGGATCTCGTTCGAGCGGCGCTTCGTCACGATGATTTGCCTGTGGTCATTGGCCGTATCAAGGATTCGGGCCGGATCACCGGCAAGCAAATGATGAAGCACGGAGACGTCGTCCGCGCCGCGCAAGCGGCCTTCGTGAAGACGGATGGCCGCGCCATACTCGTGACGTCGACCGATGGCTACGAGTTCTCCGACGTCTGGCACTACGACAGCCCGGCGTATATCGACCTGGGACGGCAGTTCGCCAACGCTCTGGCTGAATTGCAGAAGCCATCGCACGTCGCGCAGCCATGCCCACCGAGCACAACGCCCCAGCCATCCTCAAAGTAAAGGAGAAGGCTATGAGTGGGCATGCGATGAAGACGAGTTTGTTGGGCCGGGCAATATTGATGGCGGGTCTATGGTGGTGGGCGACCGGGTCTTGTGGAATAGCCGGTGAACAGAAGGTGAAAGGTGACGTTCCAGAGGCGGCGCCTGCAGCTAAGAGCGTGTCCCGGAATAGTAGTAGGCACTCTCCGAGTGCCGTAACTCTTCGCCAGAACCCTGTGATTCGGGCGGACGGCACAGGGACTGTGCCTGCCACTTTGAATTTGAGGACACGCTCTAAGGGACGCGTAGCCATAGTGAAGGTTCACGGGAAGGCCCTGGAAAAGAATCTGCTGCGTGTGTCACCGGAACGACAGGTCTTCGTGTACCTTCCGCCCAGCTATGACACTTCAACCGAGAAGCGTTATCCGGTCGTCTATTTCCTGCACGGAAACCACAAGTGCCACGGGCTGCCCTATGGACTCCAGCAGGCCGCCGACAGCGCGATCGGCCGGGGCCTGGCGCAAGAGATGATCATTCTAACACCCGCTGCGCACACCGTCAGCAGCAAGAATAGCGGCAGCCACTACGTGAACTCGCAGGTGACGGGCAACTGGGAGGACTTCATCACCAAGGATCTTATCGCCCACATCGACGGCGCGTTTCGCACCCTTCCGCACCGCAATAGCCGTGGTATCGCCGGTTATTCGATGGGGGGACGAGGATCCCTGTCCCTGGCGATGAAATTCCCGGATGTATACGCGGCCGTGTTTGGAATGAGCAGCGGGATTATGTGGCTTGAGCATTCCAAAGGAAGGTATGGCATCAATGCCGCCAACGAAGGATGGACACCATTGCTGGAATGGGCATCTGGATCCGAAAGTGGAAAAGGTCCCGTCCCGCCCGGAGAGTGTTCCCGGCTGTTGTGTTTCGCTAGAGCCTATTCCCCGAATCCGGATCGGCGGCCGCTGCTTGTCGACCTGCCGTACGAGCTTCGGGAAGGGGAGCTGAAACGCGTCGACGCGGTGTGGAAAAGGTGGCTTTCGTTCGATCCTGTAGTCCTCGCGAGATCGCACCGGGAAAATCTCCGGCGATTACGGGCGATACGATTTGACTGCGGAAATGAAGACTCCTGCTTCGCGGGGAACATGGCCCTGTCTCGAGTCTTGACCGAGATGGAGATTCCCCATGCCTTTGACGAATTTGACGGGGACCATATGGCAGAAGCTCAACGGCGTATCGAGACCAAGGTCCTTCCCTTCTTCAGCAAGTTCCTGGACTTCGCGCCGCCGAAAGCATCCAGCAGGAAAGGCGGGCCGTGATTGGGATTGGATGCGTTGCCGGTCGAGATGAAGGTCGTCGATGCAGATGGCGCTGGATCGGGAATCATCACGATGCTGAAGAACGCCGGGATGGAACCCTATACAACCTGCCATGCCAACAGACCGATCCATCCTCCATCGAGCATGGTTCCGGGCGTCAGTGGAATAGCCGAGCTTATAGTGCTAAACGTCGCAGCCAGCGAATCAGATCGTCAAAAGATAGAAGACACTCTGAGGACAAAACCGAAAACAGAAAGGACGAACTCAATATGAGAAAGAATGTAACGAAGTCCAATATCACACAGTTTCTTATTGCCGCTATGATCGGCGTTTCACCCAATGTTGGAATCGCAAGTGAATCGGACCGGCCCAACATTATCTTGATTGTCGCGGACAACCTGGGATATGGCGATATCGGCTGTTACGGCTCGAAGCTCAACCGTACGCCGCACATTGATCGAATGGCGGCCGAGGGCATGCGCTTTACCGACTACTACAGTGCGGCCCCGGTCTGTACGCCGGCGCGAGCCAGCATCATGACAGGCTGCTATCCGCGGCGCGTCAATATGCATGTCGAGCCCGGTGGCCGTTCCGTGTTGTTCACCGGCTCCAGTAAGGGGCTGAACCCGGACGAAATCACAGTCGCTGAAGTGCTCAAAGCGACGGGGTACGCAACAGCAGCCTTTGGGAAATGGCATCTGGGCGACCAGCTTCCGTTTCTACCTACACGTCAAGGCTTTGACTACTACCTCGGCGTCCCGTGCGCCGATAACCTGCTCCCACTTGTACTAATGGAGAATGAGCGGGTGATCGAGCAACCCACGGATCGAAACCTGCTGACGACACGGTACACCGAAAAGGCTGTCGAGTTTATAAAGGAACAAAGAGACCAGCCCTTCTTTGTCTACATGGCCCACACAGCGCCAGGCAGCGACCGACCAGTTGTCAGCGATAGATTCCGGGGAAGATCCGCCAACGGTTTATACGGCGACGTGGTCGAAGAGCTTGACTGGTCGGCGGGGCAAATCGTTGAAACGCTCTATAGGTTGAAGATCCACAAGCGTACTCTCGTTATCTGGTGCAGCGATAACGGTGGTCTACGACAATTTAGAGGCAGCAGTAAGGCGCCGCTGGCCGGGCCGGATTACTCTACATGGGAAGGCGGCATGCGGGTGCCCTGTGTGATGTGGTGGCCGGGCAGGATTCCTGCGGGGAGAGAATGCCGAGAATTGATTACTTCCATGGATTTCTTTCCCACTTTTGGGAGCATAGCAGGTGGCAAAATACCTGACGATCGCATTATCGATGGTCACGATATACGGCCGCTCGTGTTTGGCGAAGCTGATGCGCAATCGCCCTATGGCGTCTTCTACTATTACTTCATTGAACAACTGCAAGCTGTACGGTCCGGAAAATGGAAGCTGCACTTACCACTGAAAGAAAAGGTGTGGACTCCTGGAGGAAGCAGAAGGCAAATTAACAGTCCAGCCATACTTTATGATCTAGAGAAAGATCTTGGCGAGACGACTAACCTTGCTGATGAGCATCCGGATGTGGTCAAGCGACTGATGGAATTAGCGGAAAAGGCACGAGAAGATATCGGTGACCTTGACCGACCCGGCAAGAACTGCCGTCCGGCGGGCCTGTTCAAAAACCCCACGCCGCCCGTCCTTGAAGAATAGCGAATTTATCGTCCGACGCCCCAAACCGCCCGAGCTCAAGGCCGAAAGGCGCAAGAGCCAAACAGGAGATTGACGGATGCGCTTAGGAATGCGGGAAAAACAACTTCGGTGTTCTCCGACGTTGTGGCAGGGTCTCCCGACCCTGCCACTGCCTCGACCGAAGGTCTCCCGACACGAAGATAGCCGAACGCATGGCCCAACTGGAGACCTCCGGTCACCGGTGTATCCCGGTCGGGAGACCGGGCCACAACATGAAAGGCGCAAGAGCCGAATAGGAGATAGCCGGATGCGCTTAGCAGTCGTTGCTTGTTGGATATTGGCGCTGCTCTCCTTCGGGGCCGTCGCCAGCGGCGGTGACGGCAATCGCTTGACGTATCTGGACGAATTCTCCGATCCGTATTACGTCGGCCTTCACACGCCCAAGCTGGTCACACCTCAGTGGGTCGGTGAGGACGGCGTCCAGGCCGTGATCGTCTTGTCGCTTAACGATCCTGCGATGGTCCGGCCTCCTGATAAGAACATTCTGTCGCGAGTTGAAGCGTTCTTGCGGCCGATCCTCGAACGCCTCAAGAAGATCGACGGACGGGCTCCGCTGAGCATGATGTCCACGCGACTGGATCCGGACGAACCGCAGTGGCAGCGTTGGCTCGCGGAAGGATCAAGCGTGGAGGGGCACACGCTCTCGCATCCTTGTCCCTGCCTTCGTCACCACGACTTCGCCGCGGCCAAGGTCGAGTACGACGGCTGCGTCGACCAGTTGATGGCCCTGCCGACCAACCGGCCGGTGGCGTTCCGGATGCCTTGCTGCGACGGGCATAACACGGTCAGCCCTCGCTTCTATGCCGAGATCTTCAACAGAACCACGCCGGCAGGCAACTTCCTGCCGATGAGTTCGTCGGTGGCCCAGGTCTTCACGGCCGACGATCCTGCCCTGCCGCGAGAATTGGTGCTCGACGAAGAGGGCCGCGAGCGGTTCGCGAAGTACGTGCCGGCCAATCATGACTTCATCAACACCATTGAGAACTACCCTTACCCGTACGTCGTCGGCCGGCTCTGCTGGGAAGTGCCCTTCGAGTTGCTCAGTGACTGGGCAGCCAAGAATCTCCACAAGGCCCACAACCCGCTCACCGTCCGCGACATGAAGGCAGGCGTCGACGCGGCCGTCATCAAGCGTGGTGTCCACACGCTTCTGTTCCATCCCATGGGAGATATCAGGAGCGAGCAAATCGTCGAGGTAATCGACCACGCCGACGGCAAGTACGGCAAGAAGATACGATTCCTCACATATCCCGAGGTGCACGACCGCCTGACGGAAAACCTTCTGGCCGGGCAACCGCTTCGCAACCCGAAGGGCCAGGACAACGGCGTGCGTTTGCTGGATCTTGACAACGACGGCTACATGGACGTGGTCATCGGCAACGGGCGTGTCCGCCAAACGCGGGTCTGGTCGCCCAAGACTGGCAAGTGGACCACGGCCGAGTTGCCCGTGGAGATCGTCGCAGCGGATGCGCAGGGCAATTCTCATGATGCGGGCGTACGTTTCGGTGTGCTGCAGGCGAACGGCTACGCCAGCATTCTGGTGCGCAACGAAAAGGAGGCCGGAGTCTGGCATTTCGACGGCCAGAAATGGGTGCAGGACCGGAACGGGCTGAACGGTCTGGATGACGTCTACACTTGCTCGGGCGGCCGCGACCGGGGTGTGCGACTCCGCGACCTGGACGGCGACGGAACCTGTGAACTGGTGATCGGCAACGAGAAACAACAGGGCGCGTTCCGTTGGTCCCCTGATCGCCATACCTGGACCCGGCTCCCCTTTGCCCTCCCGGAGGGCACGGCGATCGTCGATGCCCGGGGACGCGACGCCGGTTTGCGCTTCGTGGACGTCGACGAAGACAGCCATGCCGACGTGATCTTCTCCGACGCCTCGCGCTACTCGGTCCACCTGTTCACCTCGATCACCGAAGGTTGGTCGCGTCAGACCCGGACCGGTTCGCGCAAGGATGCCGACGCCCTGCCGATGATCGTCCGTGCCGATGGGACCAACAACGGCGCCTGGTTCAAAGACCGGCACATGTGGGTGCAGAACGAAGACACGGGCAACCAGAAAAGCGGCTCGGACAACCTGGACGCCCGATATTTCACCAACGACTTCGTGTTTAACGAGGTGGAGCCGCCGAGACGAACGCCGCGGGAGTCGCTGGCGTCGTTGAAGCCGCGCAGAGGGTTCAAGGTGGAACTGGTGGTGGCAGAGCCTCTGGTGATGGACCCGATCGACGTCGCCTGGGGTGCCGACGGGAAGCTCTGGGTCGTCGAAATGCCCGACTACCCGTTGGGGATGAGCGAAGACGGGCATCTCGGCCTGCCGGTACCGCCGGGAATACCCGGAGGCCGGATCCGCTTCCTGGAAGACACCGATGGCGACGGCCGCTACGACAAATCGACCGTGTTCCTGGAATCGATTGGCTTTCCCACGGGAGTGAAACCCTGGCGCAAGGGGGTTATGGTCACCGCTGCACCGGAAGTGTTCTACGCCGAGGATACCGACGGCGATGGCCGGGCCGATTTTCGGAAGCCCCTGTTTACCGGGTTCAATATCCGCCACTCTCAGTTGCTCGTCAATCATCCTCGCTGGGGGCTGGACAACTGGGTGTACATGGCCAACGGCTGGAGTGGCGGAAAAATCCGATCGGTAAAGACCGGTGAGATAACGGACATCAACGGACGCGACCTTCGCGTCCGTGTGGACGAAGGGCTGGTGGATGCGCAGACCGGTCCCGCGCAGTACGGCCGCGATCGGGACGACTGGGGGAACTGGTTCGGTCTGAACAACGCCCAGCCCGGCTGGCACAATGTGCTGGCCGATCATTACCTCCGCCGCAATCCCCATTTCGCAGCGCCTCCGGCTCGGCTGGACGTCACGCCCGATCGAGACGTCTACCCGATCGGCCGTGTGCTCAGCTACTGGAGTCAGGCGCCGCCACCGTTGCCTGAAGGGGAGCCGGGCTTTTGGACCGCGCTGTGCGGCTTGATGGTCTACCGCGACGACCTGTTCGGCCCCGCCTATGCTGGCAATCTGTTCATGTGCGACTCGATTTTCAACGTGCTGCACCGCAAGATCCTTACGCCCAACGGAGTCACCTTCCACGGCGAACGGGCGCTCGACGAGCAAAAGTCGGAATTTCTCACCTCCAGCGACGTCTGGTTCCGCCCATCGAATGCTCACACCGCTCCGGACGGGACGATCTGGGTGGTCGACATGTCGCGCCGCTGCATCAACCATCCGGAATACATCGACGACGAACTGGAAAAGACACTCGACCTGCGTCTCGGTCACGACCAGGGCCGCATCTATCGCGTCTATCCCGTGCACAAGAAGCCTCGCCCCATCCCGCGACTCGACCACCTTGACGTCGCCGGGCTGGTGGCCGCGCTGGACAGTCCCAGCGGCTGGCAGCGCGACACGGCTCAGCAACTGCTCGTCTGGCGGGCGGACGACGTAGCCGTGCGACCTTTGGAGGAAATGGTCACCAGCCACAACCGGGCCTTGGCCCGGCTACACGCGTTGTGCACGCTCGACGGCTTGAAAGCGCTAAGACCCGAAATCCTCGTGCAGGCCCTGTCCGACGAGCATCCCGGCGTGCGCCGCCACGCGGTGCGTCTGGCCGAGTCTCTTGCAAGTTCCGAACCGGAACTAGGCGCGGCGATGTTGAAACTAGCGGACGATCCCGACCCACAGGTCCGTATGCAATTGGCATACAGTCTGGGCGAGTGGAACGACCCCCGCGCCGGCCGCGTTCTGGGTGAGTTGACCGTGCGACATGCGAACGATCCTTACCTCTCGGCTGCGATGATGAGTTCCGCTGTGCCGCATCTGGAGCAGATGATCGCGGGCGTGTTGCCCGATCCAAGCAAAGCGGCCGATCGGAGCGAACTCGTCGGCGACCTGTTGAACTTGGCGTCGGCCTTGAAGAACGAAAAGGCCGCGGCGCGCGTGCTCGCCACAATCACCGTCCAGCCACCAGCGGGCTACGCCGACTGGCAATACGCGACGATGGCACAGTGGCTGGAAAGGCTTGCCCGGCGAAACACGCCGTTGGCTCGGCTCGCCGCCGGTGCCGGGCCCGATTTGCAGGCGGCGCTCCGCTCGACGTCGCAGTTGTTCACTGACGCCCGAGCGTTGGTTGCCGAGGAAAGCGCGGCGATGGACCGTCGCGTGGCCGCGATGCAGATTCTTGGTCGTGGGGTGGACCGGCAGGAGGAGGACCTCAACCTGCTGGCCGCGATGTTGATCCCGCAGACCCCGATCGATTTACAGTTGGCCGTGGTTGACTGTATGGCGCGTTTACCTCACCGACAGGTGCCCGAGCTTCTGTTGGAGGGTTGGTCCGGGCACGGTCCGCGAGTACGCAGCGCAGTGCTCGACGTTGTGATGAGTCGCGAAGCGTGGATCGGCATCTTGCTGGACAAGATCGAAGCCCGGGCGGATATCGCCCGCGTGCTCGACACTCCCCGACGTGATCGGCTGCTGCGCCACCGCTCCAAAGCAATCAAGCAACGGGCCGCCGGACTGCTCGGCGAGGTGACAACCAACGAACAAATCCTGGAGAGGCTCAAGAAGTATCAGCCTGTGCTGGACATGCGCGGGGACCCGGAACGCGGCAAGAAGATCTTCGTGGAAGCCACGTGTGCCAACTGCCACCGCCATGGGGGCGTTGGTACGGAGGTTGGCCCCGATCCAAGCACGCTGACGGACAAGTCGCCCGAGGTCCTGTTGGTCGCCGTCATCGACCCCAACCGTGCTTTCTTTCAACGATTTGTGGAGTACACAGCCGTCACCACTGACGGCCTGATTAAACTCGGCTTGCTTTCCGAAGAGACCAGCAGCAGCATTACGCTGGTCGACACCGCCGGCAAGCCGCACGTGGTCCTCCGCACGGACCTGGACGAACTGGTCAGCATGAACCGCTCGCACATGCCGGAGGGTCTGGAGGCGAAGCTCGATTTCCAGCAGATGGCCGACCTGTTCGCCTTCATCGCCAAGGCGGGTCCCTCCCCCAAGTCGGCGCCGAAATAGGAACTTTTTTCTTGAGGGTTGCCCACACCATGAGTTCCTTTTAGTCTGATCATGTTTGCGGTTCTCTGTTTCGCTGACCCAGCAACGCACCGTGCAAGAGCGATTACCGACCAGGCAGGGGCGCGGGCGGTCTGATTGTTCATGTCGGGTGTGGCGACGGGGCGTTGACCGCAGCGTTGACCATGGACGGCCTGGATATTGTTCAGCCGGATCACTATTACTTCGGCGGCATGATTCGATCATTGAAAGTGGCGCGGATGGGACATGCTATGGCCAAGAAATGCATTCCGCACCTATCCGGAGGCTTTGGTTTCATCTACATGCTGCACTTGGTCTCCGCCATGCCCAACGCCGGAGCCCATATCGAATTCAAAGGCTATACAAACATCCCTCTGGAATGCAAAACATCCTCTCTTCGCCTGAAGGACGGCAAGATCAAAGTGCCCACTGGTCCCGGCATCGGCGTGGACATTGATCCGGATTACATCAAGAAACACGCCGTGGTTAAGGACGTTTAGCGGGAATGCCGCCCTCCCACAGCGGCGCAGCGGGAAAGTCGATGCCGCCGGCGACAATCAACGCGCCGTTCGACACCCCGACGTACGGTGCCGAACATCTCCAGACACATCAGTCGTCGGAAGATGCGCAGCATGTTCACTCCGGTCGCGCTTCAATGTGCAGGATGCGCCCCGGTGCGTAACCCTGCCGAAGAAACGAACGCTCGACCCAGATCGATCCCATCAGGCTTGGCGAGAAAATATCGTCATCGCCATCATTGTTGAGGTCGACCGCAAGCACGCGCGGCTGCAATATGGGCGGCAGGTTCGGATCGAATCCGTCGGCGAACGCTGCCGCTCCCTTTTTGCCGTTGTTCAGAAACACGCGCACGCGACCGTTTGCGCTGCCCGCGAGGACATCGAGTCGGCCGTCCGCGTTCCAGTCGGTCGCATCGACGAGCAGTCGGCGGCCGAGATCGCCGATCTCCACAAGCGACTCGAAACCCGGCCGATCAGCCGTGCCGACGTTGTGCGCGTAATACACCTTGCCGAAGGTATCGCCTAGCACCAGATCGTTGACGTCATCGCCGTCGAAATCACCAACGACGAACACGGTGCGCGCCCCCTGCAGGGCTGTGAAATCACTCACGTCACCATCGGTTTCTGGACCGACGCGTAGCGGGGCGCCGCTGATGTCCGCCAGTTTCTCGCCTTCGAGGTCGTATGTGCCCGCGTTGTTGGCGTGCAGCCAGACGTGGCCGAACCAGTCACCGAAGAGGATGTCCCAATCGCCGTCGCCATCGAAGTCGGCCAGTCGCGGCCAGAACCAGTCGTCGCCGATGCCGCTATCGTGTCGGATGGTGACGTCCGCCGGCAATACGTCGATCGTGTCATCGAAGAAGTACGGGTTGCCTCGGCCGCTATTGCAGTTGACGTGATATCGACTGACGGCATCGATCATCCCGTCGTCGTTGTAATCGACAAAGTAGTTGCCCGGCAGATTGACCGTGCCCCACTTCAGTTGGATGGGCGATTGAGGAATGCGAAAGCGCGGCGCCGTTTCGCTACCAACGTTCTTCAGCAACCAGATGTTGCGTCCGCCGCTGAAAACCAAGTCGGGCAATCCGTCCGCGGTCATATCTGCCACCCGCAGCGTGCCCAGAGCGGTCGTCGGCATCTCGCCCTCCAGCGGCGCGTCGATCTCGCGAAACCGCCATGCGCCCGTCGCACCGACGTTCTGATAGCACCGCAACGCGCGAAATGCGGCGGTGCCTTCCGGGGTCATGGCGTGCGCACCGGAAAGTAGGTCTGGCAGGCCATCACCGTTTAGATCGATCACCTCGGGTGCCGCGCACCAGTCGCCCACGTTGATCGGTTTGCCGTCTGCTTCGAACGGACCGCAGAACGTGAGCGCGGGCCAACCATCATCATCGCGCCCGTTGTTTTCATAGAGGTAGATGCGACCGGTCACGTATCCGCCGGCCAGCAGATCCGCATCGCCGTCGCCATCGACGTCAGCCGTGTCCAGAACAGGGTAGTAGTCGTGTTGAAAGATCGACTCATCGCGCCCGACAATCGGGCTGATCGGCAATTCGAGTGGCTTACCGTCGATGCGCAACACGTCGTGGAAACGCAGTCGCCAATCGCCAGACTCTCCGTGGTTGCGGTACACCGCGATGCGGTTGGTATACGTCCCGACGAGCAGGTCCTCAACGCCGTCGTCGTTCCAGTCGACGACCAACGGTGCGGCATGGATGCCGACATCGATCGGCCGGCCGTCGGCGTCATTGATCAGACGCGCCTGCTTGAAACGCGGCGCATCGGGCTCGCCGAGATTGGCCAGCCACATCAGTTGGCCGTTCTGGTCGCCGGTGATGATGTCGGTCAGGCCGTCGCCGTCGAAGTCGACCAGGTCAATCCGGACGTGGCCGGTCGCGAAGGTGTAACGGGCCGTCTGCTCGCAACGCACCTGCCCGTCGCCAAGCCAACCGCGCGGTCCCGGTTCGTAACGCTCCTGATCATCGAGCAGATCAAAATAGATCGCGTAGTAAGACGGCTGGCGTGCCTGTTGCGTGTGGATGAATGCAAGCTTGCCCGCTTTGCCGTCGCCAACGCTGGCGTATTGATAACCAAACCCCGGCGTGGCCGTCCGTCGCGGCTGATCGTCGGTGCGGCTGATGCCGGCAATGACCTGCGGGTAATCGAAGGGGATCGCGGCGTCGTACCAGCGATGCGGCCGATCGAACGCGCTGCGGCGATACGCCCAGTCGTCGCAGGGCATCGGTTCGCCGCTGGTTGGGTCAACTCGCATCACCTGAACAGACCGCCCGTCAATGCGCAGCTTGAACCGTTCGAGGATATCCAACACAACGGCGGCGGGCGCGTCGTCCACTTCACGCGTTCCAATATCTGTCGGCGGCACTTCGACGAGCACGCGACGCGAACTGGCTCCCGCCCAGCGAAGGTGGGACGGTTCGATATCGACGGCCTCAAAGGCGGCGGCCATGAACTGAGGCTTCGGCGCCGCGACCGCCGCGGGGCGCGGCGTGGAGGGCGCATCAGCAACGGGCCCTTCCGTCGTCACGCGCACGGCGGTAACTCGCGGTGTGTCACCGGAGACATCGGCGCGACAGATCAGCCGATCGCCCTCCACGAGTTGTTCGATGCCGATGAGCCGGCGCGTCGGGACGAGGCGGCTGATAAGCGCATCGTCGGGAATGTGAAGCCGGCGCGTTTGCTTCGTGCGCTCATCCGTGCCAACCACGATGCGATCATCGGTTTCCACCGAGTCGACGGTGAGGATCATGTTCCGCCAGACGGGTCCGGCCTGAACCGGCGCTGCGATCATCAGGGCAAAGGTCGCAACATGCGGCGTGATTCGCAACATGCGATTGCTCATTTCAATTGAACTCGGACGCTTCGAGGGGCGACGAGCGCACCCACGTCTCGCCGTCGTCGGCCACGAACGCCTGGGGGTCTTGGATGGCTTTCCAAATCACCCTGGCTCTGAAACTCCTGGCTGATCTGCTCCTTGGTTTTGGATTCAGCCGCGAACGTTTGGAGGCAGACCTATTCTGAAAACACTTTAGCTCGGCTCATCTTCGTGACCCAGGACACAACTGCCACCGATGCCCCATAGGATAGTGGCGGAGAAACTGACCGGGGCCACCCACAACGCATACCACGGCGACCAGGCCACGACCGCACCGGCAAACGTCCCGACAATCAAGGCGCTAATCATGATGAAGCTAATGCCGCTAAAGAGCGTCGCAGCCAGGCTCAACCCCACCAACAGCGAGTTGAACGACGATCCCATTCGGCCACTGGCGGTGAAGTAATCCTCGGCGTCACTCTGGCGGCCTCGAAATAGAATCCCGACGAAAATGGTGCCCACCAGGTACACCGCGATAATCACAGAGTCGATCCAATGAAGCATACGGAATCACGTCAACAAAAACCAAGAGAACACAGCCTCAGAAACTCATAGGCTCACGTCGTCGATCGGCGCTTCACATAACGTCGGCAGACTGCCTGAGTGCACTCGCTCAGATCGACTTCATAGTCGAAACCCAACTGCTCCAGGGTTTCGCGATAAAGTACGTTGCAGTGTTCGCAGTACTGTGGATGGGGCGTCATGTGCTCCAGCGTCAGCAGCCGCTTCATGCTCGGACAACAACGCAGATGGATTTCCAACACGCCGGCGTCTTCGTCAAGGGTTGTGCGGAAATCGGAGGCTTCTTCCTTCAACGCCTGGGTCCACCAGTCAAAGCAGCCCCGCAATCCTCTCGCTAGTGCTTGCTGACGCAACTCGCCTAAGTAGGCCCGGCCCAAGCGGACCCAGAAGGCTTCCAAGCCGGCGCGACCTTGCGTTTCTTCCAGGAACTTGAAGGCTTCACTATAGACGGGGATGAATTCCGTACACGATATCATGATGGTGTTTTCCAGAATCTTTGCACGCAATGCCTGGCAGCAGCATCGTGTTCGCACGAACAACTATACCCGGCTGTTTCACATATCGCCGCGTTTACGATCTTGGTGGTAGCGCAGAATCGATCGGTCACCGCCGCCTCATGTTCACGCAGAAAAGCCACGGCCGGGCAACGCCCCACCGTCATGACCAATTCCTCTCCTTCATAGGACAACTCGAATTGGCCGCCTTCTTTCTCGAACACGGTGCGCCAGTGTCGCTCCAAGGCGCGGAGTCCTTCGTTACCTAATTGCACGATCAACGGTGCATACACGGTGCGCCCCACCCGTTTCAAAAAGGCGTCCGTCTGGTCCGCCCCTAAGTGTTCGTCGAAATCGCGTATTAGAAACCACGTGATGTGGTGAAAATCCTGATGCAGATATTCGTGCTCATCAGCGTCGTGATCGGCGATTACGATGCGACGGTCTGCGTCCGGCATTCTTTTGCATTCCTTGTCTGGACGTAGGGCAGTCGTGTTTTGCGTTCCTCGGCCAATAGTGCATCGATATCCTGCTTGACAGCGTCAGGTAGGGGATAATCGGCATAACGCGCGTCGGTGACGAACACCCCCATCTGTTTGAGCAGATATTTCAAGCCCGAAAAGGATAGGAATTTGATTTTCACCAACAGAACTGATTCTACGAGGAGGAATTGGTGATTCAAGGGAGCAAGGAACGTATCCATGTCCACGTAGGCCAGTTCTCCTGAATCGGCATCGGTTCCCCCACGAGAAGGGCGGCTTGTCTCCGAGTCGTAGCGACATCCTGCGCGCGTAGGTGGCACACACCGCTGAAGCTCTTGATCGCGCAAAAAGTGCAGTGGCCTGACACTCCTGCGGTTCGAGTCGTCCGTGCACCGATTCGGCAAGAAGGAGCTTGCCGAAAGAGACTCTTCTCAAGGAAGATGATATGCTAACTCCAACTACGCTGTTCTCCTTCAATCCGCTGAAGCAGAACTTGGGGCGAACCTCTTGCGATATCCCCGAGCCACCGGGAGATTGGCCGTACTGAAATGAACGCAGCAACGGCAGACGATTCCATCACCTTGTTGTCAGACGTCAACGACACGGACGGCGCCGATCTTACGTTCGGGCGCGTGATGCGACGAATCAGGGAAGCGTCCGATTCGATCGAAATCCACATGTTCGTCTGGCGGAGTGATGATATTGGAAATCGAATCGGCCGCGAGATTCTCGAAGCGGCCAATCGGGGCGTCAAGATCCACATCAAGAAGGACACGGGCGCGTTCATGTATGAGCGGATCGAAATGAACAGAAAGTCCTTCTTCAACAAACCGATCGCCGCCCCAACGCGATTGATGTACAAGATCCGCGCGCTGACGTTTCCCGACACCTACGTCGAGGATGATCGCGGATGCGAGTTGGGCGACCAAATCATGGCCCATGACAAGATCACGATCGACTGGGTCGACCACACGCACACGAAGTACTACATCTTCGACGAACGAGTCATGATCACCGGAAGCATCAACATCGAAGACCGCCACCGCGGGTATCGGGATTACATGGTGGAAATCTGCGGTGGTGAATACATCTCGCGATTTCGCTCCCGCAACACCAACGCGGTGCCCTACGACCCCAATCGGCCGCTTGATTTCGTGCCGAACAGCGTGATTGATGGCAAGCGGGCATTTGAAATCAAGCAGACGATGCTGGATTTGCTGTCGCAAGCCAATCACACGGTGTACATCGAAATGGCATACATCGGCGATCCGGACGTCAGTCGGAAGATCATCGAGATTGCGAACCGCGGCGTGCGGGTGACGATGCTCTTCTCGAAAGAAGCCAACATCGGCAACGACGTCAATTACCGATCGCTGTTTTGCATCTGTAAGCAGGCAGATATCGCGGTCTACCTTTCCCACAAGATGATCCATTCGAAGTTGATGCTGATTGACGACGAGATTGTGATTCTCGGTTCCGCGAACATTTCCATCTTCTCCATGCAGAAGGCGGTTGAACTGGACGTGACCGTCAAAGATAATCCAGCATTTGTCGAGGCAGTCAAGAAGACAATCGACCAACGCGTCAGTGAGGGTACGAAAGTCGAATCGACCGCGGAATTGGCCAATTACAGTCGAGTGCTTGCTGCGTTTCAACAGCTTCATCAGAAGTTACACTGAATGTGTGCGGGACAATCTCGCGCTTCGTGGATGATCCCGGTCGTTGAACTGTCGGGTAAGGAGATTCGGCCATGTCGAGCGAGGAAACGGTCGAACCGCGTGGATTGACGCGGCGTCTGGTTCGTTGGCTGGTGAGGCGATATTACCCGAATATTAAGATCACCGGTGCGGATCGCATTCCGCAGTCGGGCCCGGTTTTGCTGTGCGCGAATCACGTGAATTCGCTGCTGGATCCCGTTCTGATCGGTATCGCCGCCCGTCGGCCCGTCCGGTTCATGGCCAAGGCGTCTTTGTTCGACCACCCGATACTCGGCCCGCCTATGAGCGCCCTGGGAATGATCCCGGCTTTTCGCGGCCAAGACAACGCCCGCGAAGTCCGACGGAACCTTGAAACCCTCGATGTCGGGGCGAAAGTGTTGGTCGAAGGCCACGCGATGGGCATCTTCCCGGAAGGCGTTTCAAGCGACCAGGCCCATCTGGAAAAGGTGCGCTCGGGCGCAGCCCGCATGGCCATCCAAGCGGCTCAAGAGGGGGCGGCCGGGCTGAAGGTCGTGCCGATCGGAATCAGCTACGAACGTAAGGACCGGTTTCGCTCGTCCGCCTGGATCCAGGTCGGAGAACCGGTCGACGTGCGCGAGTGTCTCGATCAACACGAGGGCGACGGTCGCAAAGCCAGGCGAGCGCTCACCGGGCAACTCGAAGCTCGCCTGAGAGACGTCGTCGTGCATTTGAACGAACCCGAGTGGGAACCGTGGCTCGACGATCTGCAGGTCCTTACTGCGGCGCCCCTGGAGCCCGCGCAAGAGCGGCTGCCACCGCTTGAACGACGAAAACGCATCGCGGATGCCATGAACTACTTCCTGGCGAACGATCGCGAGCGTGCCGAATCGGTGGCCAGCGAGGTCAAGGAGTATCGTGATCAGGTTCACTCGGCGGGTCTTCGCATCGATTCAACCGTGTTGCGTCTGCACGGTTTGAAGGTCTGCGCGAAGCTGCTGTGGAGTTTTCTCTGTCTGATACTTCTGTTTGCCCCGGCGCTGGTGGGTGCGTTGTTCCACATGGCTCCCTTTGTATTCGCACGCACGCTGGCCGCGCGGTTGGATCAGCCGGGGCGAAAGACAATCTCGACCAATCGGATGCTCGTCGGCGTGCCGCTCTATCTGATCTGGTACGCCGTGGTCGCGTGGTGGACGTTCGGGTATTTCGCGACCTGGTTTGCGTGGGCGTGGACAATCGCTGCGCCGTTCTTCGGCCTGATCGCCGTCTACTACTGCCGCAAGGCCCGCCAGACGTCCCGACTGTTGTGGCATCAGTTGCGTGTTACCGTGCGCCGAGGCACGTTGAAACGACTGCGTCAACAGGAAGCCGATCTTCGCGAACGGCTCAAGGAGCTGGCCGAGGAGTACGCGAAGATTTCCCCGCGGCCTGAAACCGAAATGCCGCGGTTCAAGAAACGCTATTTGGGCTACGTGGGGGCGGGAGTCCTGGGCATGCTACTGCTCGCGGCGGTTGCTTGGGTCGCCAAATACGGATTCTTCGACGAACCGTTGAGCGGTAACGGCCTCGACTTGAAAAACGTGCCTGAAGCTCGCCTCAGTACTTTCCTAAAGGCTGATGAAAAGGCAATCGTGCACTTGATCGACGGCCTCGAACAGCTCGAAACCGAGGCGATACGGATCGATCGCGAGTTCGCCGATGGGCGTCGTTCGTATACCAATCAGGCGGATAACGACGACGTGCGCGAACTACTGAGACGATTTGTTACGTATCGTCAGGGGCTGTTGCGCATTATCTGGAAGTACCAGCGGTGTGCTGATATTGAAAAGGAGGAACTTCGCCTGCGCACGTTTCTTTTGGACTTCACGGCGGCATCCGTGCTCTATCAGGCATCGTTGAAGTTCGTCTATCTGTATGAGAAGAGCCCGAATGCAATAGCCAAACTGAACGAACCCGAGCCGAACTGGGGAGTGCCGCCGGGGTTCTACGATACGATTCGGCGTAATCTGGCCAGCCCTCAGAACATCAGAATGTTCGAAGTGGCCCACCGGTACTATCACCAAGACCATGTGCAGGCGGCCTTTACAACTCACGCGTTAACCGAATCGGCACCATATGACCGATTTCACGCAGCGATTTCCGACGCGGAGAAGACGATCCACCAGATTGACGATTCCACTCCCGAAAAGGTCATCAAAGTTGCTGCCACAGACCTGGGCAGATTGTTTCATCAAGTTCAGTACGAGACGCAATCCGCAGTCTCGACGTGGATCGGCGATTTCAAGATCCGAGAACCTCGCAAGGGCGAGGCGCTGATCGACGAAGAGCAACTCGCCAAGCTGGCCGCTGCGCTCGAGCCCGGGGACGTCCTGTTGGAGCGACGGAACTGGTATCTCTCCAACGCGTTCTTACCCGGATACTGGCCCCATGGCGCGGTATACGTCGGCACGGCCGATGACCTCCGCGAGCGCGGTCTAGACGAGAACGAATACGTACGCCAGCATTGGGACGAGTTCGCCGCGAAAGACGACGAAGGCCACGAGCACGCGATCATCGAGGCCATCAGTGAGGGCGTTGTCTTTTCGTCGCTGGAACATTCAATCGGCGGCGCCGATTCGGTGGCCGTGTTGCGTCCAAGGGTCAGTGAAGAAGAGAAAAACGAGGCCATCGCTCGGGCATTCAGCTTCGCCGGTCGCCCTTACGATTTCGAGTTTGACTTCGAAACGACCGACATGCTCGTGTGTACCGAGGTCGTATTTCGTACCTACGGCGGGAACTCGGGCCCCATCAGCTTTCCGCTGGAGAAGATCATGGGACGGCAGACCATGCCCGCCATCAACCTGGTCCGGAAGTTCGACGAAGAATACGGAACCGAAGACGCCGATTTTGAATTCGTCGCCTTCATCGACGGCGATGAACAGACGGGAACGTCGCAATACCTCACGGACGTCCAGGCATTCCGTGACACGGTCAACCGCTCGGCCAGCACGTTTCTTCAAGGCTCGGAGGTTTACGCTCTGAAGAGCATCGGTCCACTTGGCTGGATACTGGTCTCGATGACGGTGCTCTGCACATTCGCGGCAATCGGCAACGCACTCACCCGGCGAATGCGATCGCGCCGAGGTTAGAGAGCGTATCGGCTTGCGTTTCCGGCACGTTGGAAATGTGGCAAGGGGGGCGGAAGGTACCCCGGAAAACGCCATTTGACCTTGTTTTCGTTGGGTCTGCGGCACTCTGCAACCGGTACCCCCGACAAACTCGTTTTCAAAACGGTACCCCTTGGGTGAGATTGGCCTCGGGAGGCCCGAGTTCAGATCTGTTGTGGCGGCAAAATCGGCGTTTGGGGGTTAGGGTTGGTCAAGATTGGTCGTCAATGTAACACTGCGGCAGGGCCTTCCGAAGGCCCG
>JACKQG010003557.1_pt1 | contig 18955 bp, 18 predicted proteins | sample 8237621 | NCBI WGS metagenome assembly JACKQG01 (sample SAMN15677084, study PRJNA649215) | marine metagenome | biome: marine; feature: Black Sea; material: saline water; isolation source: suspended particulate matter (SPM) from the Black Sea western gyre | collected 2013-06-09/2013-06-10 | depth... | reverse complement strand
GAGTAAAGCTGAGAAACTGGCAAAAGAGATTTTTAGTGATCAGGATTTGCAGGATATATCTGCGGCAATAAATACTTTTGAGGGTCGCACGAGTGGTGAGATTGTCATTAGTTTCAATACGACCTCTCACGGTCAACCCTACAAATCTGCTAAACGAATATTCGAAAAAGCCAAACTTCATGAGACCAAAGAGCGCAATGCCACCTTGATCGTTCTTTTTCTTTCTGAACAAAAATTCGCCGTCTATGGTGATGTGGGTATCTACGAAAAGGTTCCCACAGATTTTTGGGAAGAAACTGTTGAAGAGATGAAAACTCAATTTGCCCAGGGAAACATGCGTGAAGGTTTGTTGGCTGGAATTCATAAACTGGGTGAAAATCTTGCTAGCTATTTCCCCGTTTCTAAAGATGATGTCAACGAATTAGATGATGATATCAAGTTTGGTGACAGTGATGAGTGAAGCCTGTAAACTGACCCATGTTTTTAAGCGTGATGGGACGTATGTCCCATACTCCCGTCAACGTATAAGCAATGCCATCTATAGAGCCGCTGTAGCAGTTGGTGGTCGTGACAAGGACAAGGCAGCAGACCTGGCTTTGAAAGTCGAAGGGATCATCTGTGAGAACTATTCTGTTGACCACCCACCTATGGTGGAGGCAGTCCAGGATATCGTTGAGAAGGTTCTCATAGAAGAAGGTCATGCAACTGTTGCCAAACACTTTATTCTATATCGGGCTACACAGAACGATAAACGGAAAGCTAAATTAAGCAAAAGCGTAACCCACCAGGGTAATATTCCTTATCAAAAGATCTACGAAGTGCTTGTCTGGGCTTCTGATCACGATCTCAATTCTGTGGATAAAATGAATCAGCGAATTGCCAGGGGTGAATTTCCTCAGATCTGCCTGGAATCCGACGCCGCCTATGAATCTGACGTTCAGGCAGCTGCTGAACTCATCGCCGAGAGGGAAGGGAATACAAGAATAGTCGTTGTTGCCGGGCCATCATCTTCAGGTAAGACAACGACCACACGCAAATTGGCTCATTATCTTTCAAAAAAGGGAATGGGTCTGGTTGAGTTGAATGTTGACCACTACTTTTTTGATCTGGATATGCATCCTGTTGATGAATTTGGCGACCATGATTTTGAAACACCTCAGGCTCTGGATCTACCCCTTATCAATAAACACATCAAACAATTGCTGGCTGGTGAAGAAGTGTTGACACCTTCCTATGATTTTAAGACGGGAACCCGAACCCTGGATCAGATCCCCCTGAAGATTAAATCTACCGATGTGATCCTCATCGATAGTCTCCACGGTCTGTACGGTGATATGCTCGATGGAATTGATGAGAGTACAGTCTTCAAAGTGTATATAGAAACCTTGCTTCAAATGAAGGGTATTAACGGGAAGTTTATCCGCTGGACAGATCTGAGACTCATGCGTCGCATGATTCGGGATGAGCAGCATCGAGCATATGATCCCCGTCAGACATTGACTCACTGGCACTATGTCCGTAATGCAGAATTGCGAAACATTTTACCTTATATCAGCACTGCTGATTATGTCATCAACGGTGCAGTACCCTACGAGCTGCCTGTGATGCGAAATCGTCTGCTGGATCATTTTATAGAGTGGGAAAAGGACTATAAAGATGATCCCCGTCGAGTGGATGCCTATCTGAGAGCGAAAAGGGTACGGGAAATGCTTGAGTCAGTCACACCAGTTACAGACGAATCACCCATCCCTGAAACCTCGCATTTCCGAGAGTTTATTGGTGGCAGCATTTATGATGTTCATTAAGCTCGGCAAGTAACCCAACCCAAAGTTTTGGCAGGAGTGGATATCATACTGAACAGGCTAAAAAAATGGTTTTTCCGCTGGTCATTTATAGATATTCCCGTATTCGGTATCGGTCTGGCTTTGATCATATACTATTTCAACGGTCTCGAAGGGGTGAAAGCCGAAGCAGTCTTTTTGGAATCCATTGTCCCCAATATTGGTACGGAGTTATTGGGCGTATGGTTAAGTGTGAGGATCATTGAATCAGTCTTACGCGGCAGGCAAAAACGCAGCCGTCTGAGAACTCAACTTGTTGATAACATGAATTATCTGGTGACCCTGATCAGGGGGATTGCCCCCCATTTTGAGCAACAGACTATTGATCACCTAAGCTCAGAGCTTCAGTGGTTTGAAGAGATGAAAGATTATCGGATCAGCGGAACTTCGGAGGAGACCATCAAATTAATCAATGAAGCAACCAAGCTATACGCCGAGGCTGCCAGTGAAGCCTCCAAGATCAATCCCCTGCGAGATGAAATAAATGATCTCTTTCTACGCAATCCCCACATGCTTGACGATTTGCTGATAAAAGAACTCCATGATATCTATCGTAGACAGAATTATACCAGAATAATTGTAAAACGCATTGATAGCAGGATAAAAAGATATAGAGAAAAGATTGTTGGACATGAACCATCTAGCGAGCTTGAAAAGGAAGAATTAACTATCCTGAAGATTGAGGAGTATTCAGCAATTCTAAAAGTATACATAGCCATTACCCTCAATGCAGAAGCTGCTGTTGTTGAAGCCCGCTCAGCGGTCCTGAATCGGGAATACAACTTCTAGATAAATCCCATGCCACCATTAAAAGAAATTGATCGCAGAAATTAATTTTGTAGGTTCTCTGAATAATTATGAATTACCAGCATCACTTTTACCACAGAAAACAGTTCCGCTGGATGGTGCCCTATATAAATAAGGCCAAACAGGTATCATTCCCGGGTTTTGATCGGGTACCTGCATTTAACGTACTCTTATTTTTCTTTAGAGGCATTCGTGATGGTAGGGTGATTGCAAGAGCAGAGGCAGTTTCCTTTAATCTGGTTTTAGCTGTTTTTCCAGCCATCCTCTTTCTCTTCACGCTTATACCCCTGATCCCTATTGAGAATTTTCAAAGCGATCTTCTCCTGTTGATTCAATCTATTCTACCAGCCAGTACTTATGTGGTGGTTCAGAGGATCATTGAAGATATCATCACTATCAAACATGGTGGCTTGTTGTCATTTGGTTTTGCCTTCGCCCTGGTTTTTTCGACCAACGGTATTGTGGCTCTCATAGATGCTTTTAATGTGTCAATTCATGTTGAGGAAAGTCGGAGCTGGTTGATGCAGCGAGCAGTAGCCTTTGTACTGGTTGTTTCTCTCTTTTTCCTGGTTACCATAGGTGTTTCTCTCATGACCATTACCCACAGACTGCTGGATTTCCTGGTCCTCAAAGAACTCATGATACAAGGCTGGCTCTACTATATGGTCGTTATTGGTAAGTGGGTTGTCATTCTGGGAGTTTTCTATTTTGCCTACTCCTTTCTTTATTATTGGGGTCCTTCTAAAAAAAGCCAATATAGATTCATCTCGGCCGGGGCAAGCCTGGCCACAGTCCTGTCAATTTTGCTTACCACAGGCTTTGGATTCTATATTGATCATTTCAGCCGCTACAACGCACTTTATGGTTCCATAGGAACCCTACCCATTATTATGCTGCTGATATTTTGTTATGCTCTCGCCATCATTATTGGCTTTGAACTGAATATTGGTATTGTCGCTGCCCGTAACATTCAACTTACAGAAGTAGAATCATAATTCCCTCTCTGGATTTTTAGTTAGCCTCTCAGGTCTTAGCCCACAGAGCAACGACCCATGGATATATCTGGAACCACCCCAACAAAACATTTTTGAATCCTGGATTCTGCCTAGATTACCTGCATGAAAATTCTCATTAAATTTCTGCTGTCTATTCCGCTGGTTCTTGCGGCCAATGACCTTGATTTACTGTACGACGACAGCCAGGTCGCCATCATAGAAATAAATATGGACCCTGAGGGACTGATCTGGATGTATGATCATGTTCAGAGTGACTCCATGCATCTCTCAACAGTCCATTTCTCCAATGCCTTTATCGATGAAACTATCGAAAATGTGGGGTTTCGTCTCAGGGGCAATACCTCCCGAGATGCCCAGAAAAAATCATTCAAGCTCTCTTTCAATACGTTTGAACCGGGACGCAAATTTTATGATGTGGAAAAGCTGAACCTGAATGGGGAGCACAATGACCCCTCCATCATTCGCAGCAAAATAGCCTGGGATCACTACCGGAAGACTGGGATGGCCACCACCAGAGCAGCCCATTGTGCAGTATACATCAATGATGTTTATTACGGTCTCTACATCTCCATAGAACATATCGATGAGGAATTTCTTAAAAACCATTTCGAAGACGATTCTGGTAATTTGTGGAAATGTCTCTGGCCGGCAGATCTCACCTACAGGGGTCCCAACGCCAGTGATTATCATCCCTATCAGGATGACACCCGTCCATACGAATTAAAAACTAATGAGGACCTCTACGATTTTAGTGAGTTAGCCAGACTGATTACCATCATTCATGATACCCCTGCGGCTCTATTCCCAGATTCATTGGAGCAAGTCCTCGTGGTTCCAGATGTCCTGAAATATGCCGCCATGAACATCCTCATGGGGAATTGGGATGACTATTGGTTCCTGAGAAACAACTACTACCTGTATCATGACCCCAGCCTGGATCGGATTCGATTTATCCCCTACGATTATGACAATAGTTTTGGCATCGATTGGTTTAATGTGGATTGGACTCAGGTGAATCCATATAGCTTTATGACCATAGAGGAATCTCAGGGAAACAATCCGGGTTCCAGACCTCTCATGGAAGAAATCATGGGCAACACCCAATATCGAAATTTGTACACCCATATCCTGGAGTATTACCAGGACAATATTACCGATTTAAGTTTGTGGGAATCAAGGCTGGATAGTCTGAAGTCAATGATTGCCCCCTGGGCTGGGTTTGATACCTACAGAACTCTCGACTACGGTTTCGGAATAGACGATTTTAATCAGTCCTATTCGGCGAGCCCCTATTCCAATCAACATGTTAAAAAAGGGCTCAAGCAGTTTATTAATGAAAGACATGCCTCCCTGGATAACCAGCTTGTGTATGAAACTGCTCCTCCCATTATCTATGATCTCCAGTATTGGCCCCTCATCCCTGGACCTGAAGATAGTATATATGTCAGTGTGGCTGCATTCAGTCATGTAGGTCTGGATAGCTTGGCCATCGCTTTTCATCCTGGGGTGTTGACTGTAATCCTCTCCTACCCAATGCATTTTGCACCAGATCCAAACCCAACATCCATTGAGGGATCAGATCGATGGGTGGGTGTTATTCCTCCCATGGGTGAAATAGGTCACGGCCGGTTTCAGGTTGGTGCTGTTGATCTCAATGGACAGAACATGCTTTATCCCCGTAGTGATTTCAAATATATCCAGGTACCTGGGGGTTCAACCAACCCCTTGCGCATTAATGAGTTTTTGGCGGATAATGTGGCTGCGAATCATGATGCAGCAGGTGAATATGATGACTGGCTGGAAATTTATAATTCAGGCCCTTCAGATATGTATTTGAGTGGTATGTATCTCACAGATGACCCTGCCAATCTCACAAAGTGGATGTTTCCTTTTGGTGGCGTGATGTTGGAATCAGGAGGGCATTTGCTGGTCTGGTGTGATGAGGATCAGGAACAGGCAGACATACATTGCAATTTCAAATTGAGTCGTGGTGGTGAGTTCATTGCTCTGGTGGATAATGATGGACTCACCATTATTGATGCCTTGAATTTTGGACCCCAGCAAGCGGACATTTCTTACGGGAGATCTCCTGATGGCGGAGATACCTGGGTACACTTTGATAGTCCAACTCCAGGCTTCGTGAATGGGACAAGCTCTGTTGTGGCGGACCCAAACTTACCTGAGAACTTCAGTTTGACCAATCACCCCAATCCATTTAATGCTGAAACCATCTTGCGCTACACTCTCCCAGCAAATGGTCTCGTTAAACTACTCATCTTGGATTTGAGCGGCAGGCAAATAAAAACGCTGGTTCAGGGGGTCCAAAGCAGTGGTGAATATTCCAGGGCATGGAATGGCCTGGATGAGTCAGGGAGTAATGTTTCTGCGGGAATTTATTTTGTAAAACTGCAACAGGGAAATTTTACGGCCACACACAAAATACTACTTATAAAATAAGCAGCTTCAAGCTCCTGTCTTGAGAGGGAAATGTCAAATGCCCAGAATAATAGAATCACCGACAATCATTGAATCTGCAGGCAATAAACCCAAGCGCATAGAAGAATTTGTGGGTCATGTCAATTCAAACCATACTGAGGTGAGTGTGGCTCGCATGGGCTCACCTGGAGGGTGGGTGGAGCCTGGTCAGCGACCTGAATTTATGGAGATAACCCTGGTGTTGAAGGGACGACTTCATGTTGAATATGATGATGGGGAATGCGATGTGATGGCAGGCCAGTCCATTATCACAAATCCAGGAGAATGGGTTCGTTATAGCACCCCGGGAGAAGAGGGGGCTGAGTATGTCGCTGTGTGTCTCCCTGCATTTTCACCAGGGTCTGTTCACAGAGATGATGAGTAGCTGACAATAGAAAATTTTAGCTTTGATACTCAGGTTTACACGGGAAATTATACATCGAATAATTATAGTTGAATCAATACAACAAATAGGGGTTTGAAATGAAATGTCCGGCATGTGCCAATACACTTGTAGCAACCAAGGTTGGCGAGATAACTGTTGATGTCTGTAAAAATGGTTGTGGAGGTCTCTGGTTTGATAGCCATGAACTAAAACAGGTTGATGAAAGGCATGAAGCCGTTGGCGAAAAGCTTTTGCAGTTTGAAAAGAATCCAGGTGTTTCAGTTGATTTTACACAAAAACGACCCTGTCCCAAATGCGACGGCGTGATCATGTTGAAGCATTTCATGAGTGTTAAACGAGATGTGGAAGTGGATGAGTGTGCCAAGTGTGGCGGGTTCTGGTTGGATGCAGGAGAACTGGGTCAAATAAGAAATCAATTCACAACAGAAGCCGAGAGAACAAAAGCTGCCGAGAGCTATTTCCATGATGCCTTCGGTGAAGAGCTGGAAAAAATGCTGGAAGAGAGTCAAGAGAAGGCTGAGCGGGCAAGCAGCATCGCAAAGATGTTTCGTTTTCTCTGCCCCTCCTACTACATCCCTGGCAAACAAAAGTGGGGTGCCTTCTAAACGCTATGTCAGAACCACTGGGATTGGCTGCGGGTAATTTTTCAAACTGGCTTGGTGACGAGCGCGATGCACTGAAAAATGATACGGAGACAGATGTACCCTGTGGCGAATGCACCGCCTGCTGTCGATCTTCCTATTTTATCCACATCAAACCCGGTGAAACAGATACACTGTCTCATATTCCAGATGAATTGCTATTCCCTGCACCTGGAATGCCTGCAGGAAATGTCCTCATGGGGTATGATGAGAAGGGTCACTGTCCCATGCTCAAAAATAGCGCCTGCTCAATCTATGAGCACAGACCTTCAACTTGCCGTAGCTATGATTGTAGAATCTTCCCAGCCACTGGTATTCAGATCAATGGAAAAGACAAGGTCCTCATCACCCAGCAGGTTGAACGCTGGAAATTCAATCTTTCAGAAACTGAGGAAATCAAAGAACACAAAGCGGTTCAAAGGGCGGGCTCCTTTTTAACAAACAAATCCAAACTATTCCCTCCAGATGAATTGCCTGGGAACCCAACCCAGCTGGCCATCATGGCCATAAAGGTTTTCCAGGTCTTTTTGAATGAGGACGCTGAAGGCATTGATGATGGAGAAATGGTTGAAGCCATCATAAAAGAGCGAGAAAAATTCGATACGGACGAGACCACCCAATAGTCATCAAAGGGGGGCTGGAGTAGAAAATGAATCAAGACTATCAAACCAATTTAGAACTTTATGAAGCTCTGGTCGCGACCAATCCTGAAGTTGATCGTAAAGGCAAAACCATGCTCTACACCTCCAGGAATGGTCATATGTTTAGCTTCCTGGACAAGCAGGGAGTCATGGCTCTCCGCCTCCCCAAAGAGGCTAGAGAAACATTTCTGGTTGAATTTCAATCCTCACTCAGTGAACAATATGGGGCCATCATGAAGGAATATGTGAACATCCCCCAAAAGTTGCTGGAATCCACCTCAGACTTGAAACCAGATTTGATGTGAGCTATGACTATCTCGGTAGCCTCAACCAAAACCAACAACCAGAAAGAAAAAAACCTAGCCTGTGAAAGTGAAGTGGATCGTGGGATTGCTAAAAAACCAGGTATTTGTCCTGTTGGGGTTGCTAACGCTCTATTCATGCTCCAGATCCACACCCCCAATAAATTTGGAAGCCCTTTTTAACGATCGTGGAGTTACAGGTACCATCCTTCTAACCACGCTGGATGGGACACAACTATTTCAGGCCTGTCCTGAACGAGCAAAAATGCCCTTATTACCAGCATCAACCTTCAAAATACCCAACTCTCTTATCGCCCTCGAAGAAGCTGCCTTAACCGGTCCAGATGAAATTTTTATTTGGGATGGAGAGGTAAGATTTCTCGACGCCTGGAACCAGGACCATTCTATGAGGACAGCCTTTCCAGTATCATGTGTTTGGTTTTATCAGGAGTTGGCCAGAAGAGTTGGAAATGAGAAATATCTCCTTCATTTAAAACAGTTGAACTATGGCAACATGAAGACGGGTCCTGACATTTCCAGCTTTTGGTTGGATGGTGATCTACGAATTACGGCTGAACAACAAATTACTTTTCTCAAAAAGCTCCATAATAATGAGCTGCCTTTTAAGGCTCAAAATATCCAGATCGTAAAAGATCTTATGGTGGTTGAAGAGACAGATGACTATAAAATCCGCGCTAAAACAGGGTGGGCTGTTCGAGCTGATGGGCAACACACCTGGTGGATAGGATATGTTGAAAAAGGAGATCAAGTCTGGTTTTTTGCCACTAATATTGAACTCACCCACAACGACCAAGCTAAGTATTCTAGGGAAATAACCAGAGAAGCGTTGGAGCTAATCGGTGTTTTGCCCGAAGCACAACCGGAGCTGAATTAATTGCTGCATATCTATGTAGATGCTGATGCATGTCCCGTTAAGAACGAAGTGTATCGGGTGGCTGACAGATATGAGCTTATGGTTACCCTTGTATCAAATTCCAGGATGCGTGTACCACAAAATTCACGTGTCAAATTGGAAGTTGTCGGTGATGGGTTTGATGAAGCGGATGATTGGATTGTTGAACATGTGCAAGAAGGTGATGTGGTCATCACAGCAGATATACCTCTGGCAGGACGTTGCATTACAGCTGGTGCCGAGGTGTTGAGTAATTCTGGAAAGCGTTTTACCGATGATAATATTGGCCAGACGCTGGCAACCCGGGATTTGCTGACAGAGTTACGAGGGGCTGGTGAAATTACAGGCGGTCCAGCACCACTGACACAGCGTGACCGGTCTGAGTTTCTACAGAAATTGGATGTTGTCATCCAGTCCATTCGAAGGAGATAAACTGATAGAAATTGGGAAGGGGAAAGTGGTCGTAATATGAAAAATAGTACACTGATTTTCACAGGGATGCTGGTTCTTATACTGAGTGTCAATGGAGCCAATGCTATCCATTCACAGAAATTGACCATGACTATCTCCGGTAGGAACCAAGTTTTTAATGAATCCTTGATGCAGAACGAAATTGCTGAGACGGAAGTCAGCCATACCATTCTGGCAGGTCCTCTATCACATCTTGAGAAATTTGCCAGAAAATACGATCATATCCTGATTTTTATAAATGGCCAAGGCACGCTGAGGTCAGGTTCAGATACTTATAGTATTAAACCTGAAAGCATTGCCCTGACAAATGCAAAAAAAAGTATTTCGGTTGAAGTTGCTGCTGGAGATACTCTTCATTACATCCACATCAAGAAAAAGCTATCTAAACTGGACCTGAAAGAGATGAAAACCTTTCCTTCTGAAAACAGGGAGGGTATCTATTTCAAAAGATTTGAGGACTGCGAAGCTTACACTGAAAAAATTAAAAGTCCCAACACGGTTAGCCGCACTGTGTTGCCCAAAGATCATGCTCCTCGAGTTGCCATGGGGACCGTAGACACCAAAGGTCCTGATGCGGTGGGAGCTCATGAGCATCCCATGCTGGATCAGCTATTCCTGGGCTTGGCTGGTAATGACGCTGTGGTTTTTGCAGATACAGACTCAATTGCCTTCCATGAGTGGGAAATATTGCACATACCCATTGGAGCCAGCCACTGGGTAACCGTAGGGGAAAACAAGCGCATGTATTATCAGTGGATGGATTTCTTTCTAACCACATCAGGACAGGAATGGTTGAAAACGCATAAAAAGATTGAAGACTACAACAACACGGATTAAGAAATAGAGTAATTATTAGAATGTGGGGAGATTATTATGACTGATCGGATGACGATTGATTCATTTCTTGGAGAAAAAAAACTGGCGCTGGCTGGCGCATCCAGTAAAGCCAGTAAGTTTGGTAATGCAGTTCTTAAGGAGTTGAGCAGTAAGGGGTATGAATTATTATTAACTCATCCTGAAGCAGAGACAATAAATGGTGTCGCCTGCTATGGGTCCCTGGCTGAATTACCACCTGATGTGGGCGGGTTGATAAATGTGGTTCCTCCAGCCCAGACTGAAAAACTGGTTCGAGAAGCCCACGCGGCAGGGATTAGAAAAATCTGGATGCAACAGGGATCTGAATCGGCTGATGCGATTCAATATTGCAAGGAACATGAGATAGAGGTGGTCCATGGGGAATGCATACTGATGTTTGCCCAGCCCCGGGGATTGCATAAGTTCCATCATTGGCTATGGGGGTTATTCGGGAAATTGCCCAAAGGTCATGGGAAGTGATCTATTCAACAAATGAGGTGATATGAAAGTATTGTTTATTGGTGGAACTGGTATCATCAGTTCAGCCTGTTCAGAGCTGGCGGTTTCCAGAGGTATTGATTTGTACCATTTGAACAGAGGTAAAAGTGCCAGCTTGAGACCCGTATCGGGAGTTAAAACCATTCAGGCAGATATCAGGAATTATACTGAAACTGAGCACGCACTGGGAGACCATAAATTTGATGTCGTGGTGAACTGGATTGGCTTTACGCCAGATCAAATTCAAGCCGATATCGATATGTTCAGCAGCAGAACTGACCAGTATGTTTTCATTAGTTCTGCGTCAATCTATGAGACACCTCCCAGCAGTTTACCCATCACAGAGGATACTGTTTTAAGCAATCCCTTCTGGGAGTATTCACGTATTAAGATTGCCTGTGAGGACCTCCTTCGAAAAAGCTACCTGGAACAGGGATTTCCCTACACCATTGTGCGACCCTCTCATACCTATGACAAGACCCTTATTCCTCTCCAGGGTGGGATAACTGCCCTCATGCGCTTAAAGCAGGGGCTACCCGTCGTTGTCCATGGTGACGGGTCATCTATCTGGACTTTAACACACCACAAAGATTTTGCCAAAGGATTGGTCGGTCTACTGGGAAAAGAGGAAGCCGTTGGCCAGGCCTATCATATCACCTCAGATGAGTGGTTGTCCTGGGATAATATCTTTCGTTTGATGGGTGCTGCACTGGGAGTTGAACCCAATATCATTCACATTCCTTCCGACCTCATCGCCACCTATGACCCTGTGTTTGGTGAAGGACTTCTGGGAGACAAAACCCATACCATGATTTTTGACAATTCAAAAATTAAGACTCTGGTGCCAGATTTTTCAGCAGAGATTCCATTTGAACAGGGCGCCAGGGAGATTGTTGCCTGGTATGAAGCAGATGCTGCACGTCAGAAAGTTGACCCACATCTTAACGGTCTCTTCGAAAAGATGATTCAAGACTACTCTGCTGTAGGACGATGAGTGTCAGGGGTTAGGTAGCCAGATATGTATAATGAATATCACTCACTCGCCCGGCATATTCAGGAGCTCGAACTAGGTGACTATCTGGAGTTCGGATGTGGCGATGGAGGATTTCTCAAGCATGTCCTTGAACAGAATGAGTCATTCAAGTCAGTCACAGCAGTAGACATTAATCTAGAATCAGTCAAGCAGGCCAGGACAACTCTGGAAGCATTTAATATTCATTTTCTGATCCAGGAAAATCTGCCCCTGGGTCTTGAAGCGAATCAATTTGACACCATCACTTTATCAAACACTCTCCACCATCTCAGAGACAAAACAGCGGTCCTGTCTGAACTTAAAAGGTTGATCAAACGGGATGGTCAAATCATCATTACAGAGATGATAAGCAATGACCTCACTGAAGCAGAACAAACCTATTGTCGCTTCCATGCCTTGAGGGCGGAAGTGGATCGATTGCATGGGATTTTTCATGAAACCACCTATACTTCCAATGAAATTCTGGACATGGTTTCTAAGGCAGATCTGAGGATTGGCTCCAATGAAATTCTGCTCAATTCAAAAGAGGCAGCGCCAGATAAAATTGAGGTGGCCGAAATGGAAGCAATAATCGATGACTTGATCAAGGCAGAAAGTAAGCGGCCAGAATTTCCCGCATTGAAAGAAACGGCCGTGAGTATCAAAGCGCATTTACATCAACATGGTATCAAGCGACCCAGACAGCTTTATCTCGTGACCACTAATTAATAACGAGTCAGAGGCATTCAAAACACTCCAGATCTAGCTATATTGAATGCTAATAATAATGACAGGACGACCACATGAACACATCGACATTCTCTAATATTTTTCCCAAAACCAAGAGTCTCATCGGCATGATCCATGTTCAGGCTCTGCCGGGAACCCCTCAAAACCATCTCTCTGTCTCCGAAATTGCTGCTCAGGCAGTCAAAGAGGCAAAAATCCTGGCTGAAAACGGAATGCAATCCATTATGCTGGAGAATATGCATGACCTGCCCTTTTTGAATCGCAATGTGGGTCCTGAAATTATATCAGCCCTGACTCGGATATGCTCTGATGTGCGCGGAGTGACAAATCTACCCCTGGGTCTTCAAATTCTGGCTGGAGCCAATCAAGCAGCCCTTTCAGTGGCTCAAGCATCAGAATTTCAATTCATTCGTGCCGAGGGTTTTGTCTTTGGACACATGGCTGATGAAGGCTTGCTCCAGTCCGATGCCGGCGAATTACTTCGTTTTCGAAAGCATATTGGTGCTGAATCAATCCAGATTTTTACTGATATCAAGAAAAAGCACAGTAGCCACGCCATGACTTCTGATGTGTCCCTTGAGGATACGGTTGAAGCGGCTGAATTTTTCCTCAGTGATGGCGTGATTATCACCGGCACCCATACGGGCAAACCTGTGAATCACGAAGAGCTTAGCAGAGTCTATGCTTCTGCACAGTTGCCTGTTCTGGTGGGAAGTGGTGTAACATCAGATGGTCTTTCAGAAATCTTTGATACTGCAGATGCATTTATTGTGGGCAGCTATTTCAAGCAGGGGGGAAATTGGAAGCATGACCCAGATCCCCAGCGGATAGAAGCCCTGGTTCAGACACGTCAAAGTTTGCTTTCATGAGTATGCTGAAAGCTGAAAAAATATTTACCAATGGCATCATTCTGACTCAGGATGGTGAGCGCAACCAGGTTTCTCAAATGGCGACCCATGGTAAAACTATTCTGGCTGTTGGGGACGATCTCTCCCAATACGCAGATGATAAAACGGAATCCATCGATCTAGTGGGCTCTATTGTGGTCCCCGGTTTTATTGATGCCCATGTTCATTTTCTGTGGGGTGGCGAGACGCTGCTGACCATTCCTGCCCATGACGCCCACTCAAAAGCAGAGTTTATAGATATCGTCAGAAAGTTCGCAGCGGATCGACCTGCTGGATCCTGGCTAAAGGGCGGTGGCTGGAACGAACACCATTTTTCCGATAACAGCTTTCCACATCGAGATTGGCTGGACGAAGCCGCACCTGGACATCCCATGCTTCTCACCCGTCACGATGGTCATTCTGGTGTCGCCAGTTCGACAGCCCTGGCGTTGGCTGGAATTACTTCACAAACGCCAGATCCCCTGGGAGGTGTAATTGATCGGGATGAGAACGGGGAACCCACGGGTATTGTGCGAGATGCAGCCATTGACTTGGTATTTATGCATATGCCGGATGAATCTGAATCTGAGCTTATGAAGAATCTGGAGACCTCGCAGAATTATTTATTGTCAAGGGGTGTCACCTCAGTAGGTGATATGATTTATGATATGAACCACTTTCATTTTTTGCAAAAGATGGCGCGAGAAGGACTGCTGCGGGTACGGATAAGTGCCTATACTCCCATACTAAAATGGAAGGAAATGAAAGTCCTGCTCAAGGATGGCATATACGAGGATGAATTTTTTCAATACAAGGGTTTGAAAGGTTTTTGCGATGGCAGCCTAGGCTCTCATACAGCGCTCATGTTGAAAGCTTATGATGACAGCCCTGAATCAGCCGGTATATATGATAGCCAATGGGCAGATGTGTCGCTGATTCAAGAAACCATGGCCGAGGCTGATAAGATGGGGTATCAAAGTGTCATCCACGCCATTGGTGATCGTGCGGTGCGTGCGGTTCTTGATGTGTTTGAAGCAGTCATCCAGGAAAATGGTCCCAGGGATCGGCGTTTTCGAGTTGAGCATGCCCAGCATATCCATCCTCAGGATCAATCCAGGTTTGCCGATCTTGATGTCATCGCGTCGGTTCAACCGGCCCATTGTGTGGATGATGCACTCTATGCCGATAAATTACTGGGAGATCGTTGTGATTACGCCTATCCCTTCCAGTCCCTCAAACAAGCAGATGCCGTGTTAGCCTTTGGATCCGATTGGCCAGTATCTCCAGCTGATCCTATCGCCACCATTCATGGTGCCATTCATCGAGCAGGGTGGTACATGGAAGAGGCAATTGGTTTGAATGACTCACTGGAAGCACACACCCGCCTGGCGGCCTATGCCGGTTTTCGAGAACATGATCTGGGAATACTGAAGGCAGGACATCTCGCTGATTTTGTTGTTCTTGATCCTGACTTTCAACATCTAGATGCAGTTGATGAAATTCCAGAGGGGTTAATTCAAGCAGTTTACATGAATGGCAGCAAAGTATGAAACCACTGATTGGTCTCAGTCCTGCATATTATGAGCACAAGGAAATGGATCGCAGTATCCTGGGTAAGTCCTATACGGATAGCGTACAGAAAGCTGGCGGGCTCCCCGTTTTGATACCACCCATAATCGAAGCAGCTGATCTTGCGCTACTTATTAGTAAACTAGATGGTATTATTCTCACAGGTGGAGATGATCTCCATCCCGAATACTATGGAGAATCTCCTGATCCACTGACACCCAAACCATTTCATCATCGTCGGGGAGACCATGACCGTCAAATTTTCGAGTATATCTGGAAAAACAAAATACCCACCCTGGCCATCTGCCTGGGGATGCAGGAGGTTAATGTTTTCTTGGGCGGCTCTCTCTATCAGGATATTCCCGCTCAGGTCAACAAACCCCTCGTACACAAAATTGGAGACTGGTTTGAGGCCCGCCATGACGTGAGACTTGAAGCAGGCTCAATTCTCCATGCGCTTACTGGAGAAATGATGGTTGATACCAATAGTGCCCATCATCAGGCAGTAAAAGAGGTTCCAGAAACGTTGCACATAACAGGACGAACAGCAGATGGTCTCATAGAAGCTCTGGAACCCAAAGATAGAAGCATTCCACTGTTAGCCGTACAGTGGCATCCAGAGTCAGAAACCAACGATACCATTGGTATAGATTTATTCAAATGGCTGGTATCCATAGCATCTAAATAGTTACCTCTTAGTTAGATGGTTTAGTCTTCGCGAACGAAGTGCGGCGATCTCGAACATCGGGTAATCCAAGAATTTGGAGATTGCCACGTCGTGTAACTTGTCCTGAGCATAGTCGAAGGGCTTCTCGCAAAGACGGAAACAAGGATTTATTGTCCCTCTCGTTATTTTACTGTAAGCAAGTAAGCATAACATTCCCATGCGTTTAGGATTATAATGGCGTGCAATTTTATGATATTGAATAAGGGAGAAATAAATATGTACCGCTCACGATCACTTCCAGTACTACTGATCGCACTCACTCTACTCATGTCTGCCTGTGTTTTTAACGGTGAGAAAGCTGATGACAGTAGTATCGATTTAAAGGCTCAAATGCCCACAGATCCCAGTCTTATTGAGGGACAATTGGACAATGGTTTAAAATATTTTATCAAAAAGAATGGCAAACCTGAGAATCGGGCTGAATTACGTCTGGTAATAAATGCTGGCTCAATCATGGAAGATGAAGATCAACTGGGTCTGGCCCATCTTCTGGAACATCTCGCTTTTAACGGTACTGAAGATTTTCCCAAGCAGGACCTGGTTAACTATCTGGAAGGCATTGGCATGCGCTTTGGTCCCGATCTGAATGCTTACACAAGTTTTGATGAAACGGTCTACATGCTTCAGGTTCCCACCGACAGCATAAACCAGATGGCAACAGGCTTTAGAATTTTGGAAAACTGGGCTCACAAGGTCAGTCTCGAAGGAGAGGAAATTGACAAAGAGCGCGGCGTGGTTGTTGAAGAATGGCGTCTGGGACAGGGTGCGGGGCAACGCATTTTTGACAAACAACTCCCTGTACTTTTTAAAGGCTCACGGTATGCTGATAGACTTCCAATTGGTTCCATGGATATTATTCAGAATGCCAGTCATGAGAGTGTTAAGCGCTTTTATAATGACTGGTATAGACCAGATCTTATGGCAGTTGTAGCAGTTGGTGATTTTGATCCAGCTGATATTGAAGCCAGAATAAAAAATCTCTTTGGTGCAATACCCAAGGCGACTGAAACCAGAGATCGTACAATTTTTGATGTACCCGGTCATTCTGAGGTGCTTTATGCAGTTGCATCAGATCCAGAAGCCACTCGTTCAAGTGTGAATATTCTCTTTAAACATCCCGCACGAATTGATCGCACGGCAGGTGAATATCGTGACAACATCATTGAACGTATTTACCATGAAATGCTGAATGCACGTTTTAGTGAATTATCCCAGAAGGCTGATGCACCGTTTCTGTATGCTTATTCCACTAAATGGGGCTGGGCCAGAACATCTGTAATGGCTGCTCTCGGTGCTGGTGTTGTGGATGGTGGGATCCCTGCCGGTCTGGAAGCGGTTCTTATTGAGGGTGAACGTGTTCGTCGTCATGGTTTCACATCAACAGAGTTGGATCGTGCAAAAAAATCGGTGCTCAGATCTATGGAAGCGCTCTATCAGGAGCGAGATAAGCAGGAGTCCCGTGGGTATGCCTCAGAACTCATTCGCCACTTTCTGGAAGAAGAAGCTGTGTCGGGTATAGAATATGAGTTTCAACTGTACAAGGAAACGGTCCCTGGAATTGGTCTTGATGAAGTCAACGCGCTGGCACAGAAATTTATCACAGATGAGAACCGGGTTGTCATGGCATCTGGACCAGAAAAAGAAGGCGTCTCAGTACCTGGTGAAGCTGAATTGGCTGCTGTCATGGCCAGCATCGCAACCTTGAATATAGAGCCCTATGTAGATCAGGTATCCACTGAACCACTGATCTCTGAACTTCCCAAAGCAGGCAGTGTAGCCGAGAAAAAATATCATGAAGATATCGACACCTACGAATTACGCTTGAGCAATGGTGTGAGGGTTGTTCTAAAATCCACAGATTTTAAAAATGATGAAATTCTCTTTCAAGCTTACAGCCCGGGTGGCTATTCAGTGTTTAACGACGATGATCTTATCACAGGCAAGATGGCTGATAAATTGATGGACTATAGTGGTCTGGGAAATTTCAGTCTCATGGATCTTCAGAAACTGATGGCAGGTAAAGAGGTCGCTACAACACCTTATATAAGCGAACTCTATGAAGGTCTACGTGGTTCAGTATCACCCAAGGATATTGAAATGCTGTTCCAGATGATCTATCTGCAATTCACAGCCAGTCGTCAGGATGAAGCAGCAGTTGCAGCTCTAATGACTCAGCTCCGCTCGCAGCTGGAGAATAAAAGTCTCAGTCCTGAAGCGGCTTATAGTGATACACTTGCTGCAACCATGAATCGCTATCATCACCGTCGTCAACCCATGACGGTTGAAAAACTTGATCTGGTTGACCTCAACAGGGCTCAAGAACTGTATGATGAGCGTTTTGAAGATGCCGGTGATTTTACTTTTCTATTTGTGGGAAGTTTTAAAATGGAAACCATGTTGCCACTCATTGTCCAATATCTGGGTTCATTGCCTGCTACAGGTAGAAATGAAACCTGGGTAGATGAGGGTGTGATGTCACCACAGGGCAAAATTCAAAAGGAAGTCAAGCGCGGTGTGGAACCTAAAAGTCGTACACGCATTATTTTTCCCGGGAAGTTTGAGTATACCCGCCAGAATCGTTATGACATGTACTCCATGATGCAGGTACTTCGTATTCGTTTGCGTGAAGTGCTCCGCGAGGATATGGGTGGTGTCTATGGCGTGAGTGTCTGGGCCAGCATGTCTAAGGAGCCAGAACCAGAATATTCGCTGAATGTGACTTTTGGTTGCGCCCCTGATCGAGTTCAGGAGTTGACGGATGCTGTTATGGTCGAGATCAAAAAGATCATGAATGAAGCCCCGGACCAAGTGAATGTTGATAAGGTTAAAGAATCCCAGCGCCGTGAACGTGAGATCAATATTCAGAAGAACTCATACTGGTTGAATTCACTGGCAGTTTATTACCGCGAAGGTCGTGAACTTTCAGACTTTATGAAATTTAATGAACTGATTGAAGGTTTTTCAGCTGAACATGCCCAGGCTGCTGCAGCAAAATACTTTGATCTGGACCGTATGGTTCAGGTGACCTTGAATCCTGAAGATTAAATCAGTAACCAAATAGCTTTGAGATGGCTCCTTTATGGAGCCATCTTTTTATCGTGTGCCGTGCATGGTTAATAACTAGGTGGTGCAAGTCCACTGTGG